>Ga0307508_10001883_pt1 | contig 23119 bp, 16 predicted proteins | sample 9_EM_MG_FD_203089 | JGI IMG/M metagenome (GOLD analysis project Ga0307508, IMG submission 203089) | Populus trichocarpa ectomycorrhiza microbial communities from riparian zone in the Pacific Northwest, United States - 9_EM | ecosystem: Host-associated > Plants > Roots > Unclassified | place... | reverse complement strand
AAGAAGCTCTCGCGCAGGCTGCATAAAATCTGACGCATGCCGCCTGCTCTAGTTGCCGCCCTTGTTGACAACGGAAACTGGCCCGATATCGATGATTTGCTTCCCAGAATTCAACAGAAGTGCGACTTGGGTGGTGCCTGCCGGATAATTATCCGTGGCCACGAAATCGAGCATTTGCTGGGACCAGTCGGTCCCGATATCAATGAAACGGTCGCCAACACCGGGCCGCGATCCCGCCCGTGCTTCGACGCGGAAAACGGCTTTGGCGGGCACGTTGGATTTCACCCAAACGCTCGCTACGACATGATCGCCTTTTGCGATTCCGCCATCGACCGGGTGGAGCGCGGCAACTTCCCAAATGCCGCCCGTCCCGGTCGTCAGCGCCTCTACCGCTTTGCCGCCCTCGACCTTGGCATCATTGATGGGCTGGTGCGGTGCCGCACTGAAAATATCCCACTCCGCCGTCGCGGCAAGGATGGGCGTGCCGGCGGTCTGCGCAGAGGCGGCCGATGCGAGAAGCAGGCCGCTGACGGCCAGAAGTGCTGCTTGAGTCTTCATATCTCTCTCTCCGTGTTTAACCGAAATCCCGGTTTGCCTGGTTGGTTAAGATGGAAGGGATCGGATCACTCCTGGGCGTTTTTCCGACTATTCGAGACCAAGCACCGTCACCGATGCCGGTGCGACGGTGATGGTCAGCTTGCCGCCCGCGACCTTGGCCGACATTGCTTTGGGTGCGACGGTATTGGGTGCGTCGAAGCTATTGATGCTGTCGACCTTCGGCGCGGAGAGGGTCTGGCCCGAAGCCTTTGTGGCCTTCGCACCGGCAAGCGAGACGCTGAATGTCGCGGGCGACTTCGCGTCGATATTGGTGACGGCGATCCATATCTTGCCGGCCTTGTCCCTGGCCGCGACGGCGTCGACGCGCTGCAGGGTGACGCCGTTCGCCGTATAGGTGCCGGCGTCGAAGGTCAGCGGTACGAAGGTCGCATCCTGGAACGGCACGTACATGTGGAAGACGTGATAGGTCGGCGTCAGCACCATCTTGTCCTTGTCGGTCAGGATCATGGCCTGCAGGACGTTGATCATCTGCGCGATATTGGCCATGCGGACGCGGTCGGCATGGCGCGCGAAGATGTTGAAGTTGAGCGCGGCCAGCACTGCATCGCGCTGGGTGTTCTGTTGCTGCAGCGCGCCCGGGTTCGACCCCGGCGTCGGCGCCAGCCATGAGCCCCATTCGTCGACGACCAGGGCGACCTTCTTTTCGGGATCGTACTTGTCCATGATCGCCGACTGCGTCTTGAGCGTGTCGTCGATGCCGATCGAGTCTTTCAGCAGGACGGCATAATCCTTCTCGTCAAAGCCAATGTCCTTCATATGCGGCGGCCAGCCGCCCACGCTGTAGGAGTGCAGCGACAGGCCCTCGATGTCCCAGGCCCAGGAACGGCTCTTCCAGGCCTTCATGACGGCCTCGGTATAGGCGGGCTCGGCACCGCTCGGTCCGACGGCGACGCGCTTCATCGGCTGGACGGCATTGTAGTTGCGCACGAAGTGCGAAAAGCGCTTCATTTCGTCGACGTAGAAGTCCGGCGACATGGGGCCGCCGCAGTCCCAGGATTCATTGCCGAGGCCGAGGATGGCGACCTTATAGGGCGCAGGGTGACCGTTTTTGGCGCGCTCGGCACCGAAGGCGTCGTCGGTCGGCGCGGTCATATACTCTAGCCATTCGGCCGCATCCTGCGCGGTGCCGGAGCCGAGATTGACCGAGACATAGGCTTCGGTTCCGATCTGCTCGGCGAAGTCCATGAATTCGTCGGTGCCGAAACTGTTGGGCTCGCCGACGGCCGCCTTGCGCTCAGGGCCGATTCCGCGGCGCCAGTTATATTGGTCCGCGAAGCAGCCGCCCGGCCAGCGGACATTGGGGACCTTGAGCGCCTTCAGGGCCGTAACGACATCCTTGCGGATACCGCGCGTGTTCGGGATCGTGGAATCCTTGCCGACCCAGATGCCGCCATAGATACCGCTGCCCAGATGCTCGGCGAACTGGCCGAAGATATTGCGGTCGATCACGGCGCCGGATTTGGACGCATCGAGTGCTATCTGAACCGGGGCATCGGCGGCATGCGCCGCGACAGGGAGGATCAGGGCAGCAGCGATCGCGGCCGCGGACGTCAGAAGGCGCATTGATACTATTCCATAATCAACGGCGTGCCGCATGAAGCGCGTGCTACCGAGCAGGCGGGTCGCCGCGGAACTGAAAGGCTCAGCGCGCATCGCGTGCGTACAGTGCGAAGGCGAAGTCCGCGGTGCGGCCCTGCTTGTCCTTCAGCGGCTGACCGTCGGCGCTGGCCTCGCCATCGGCATAGACGTCGTCGCGGCTGGCGCGCAGGAAGAGCGTCAGCGCCCCCTTCTCGCCCTGGAGCGCCAGCGCGTAGCGGCGACCTGCCCGCAGGACGACAGGCGGATGGGCGCTGAAGTCGAAGCTCAGCAGGCCGGCTCCTTGCGGTCGATAGGCGATGGCGAGGCCCTGGCCGGCGCCGAGCAGTTCGGTGCCGGTCTCCACGTCTCGCAGCGACAGCCGCAATGGGTGCGTTGCGTCCGTACCGAGGCCGTCGCCGGCGTAGAGGCTGAGCCGGCCCAGGGCGATGTCGGCACGCGGCACGAAGGTCTGCGCCAGGCGGCTGCCGCCTCTGTCGCCATTGAAGCCCATCGGCTCCGGGGCCTGGTCGTAAGGCCGGGTGACCGAGGCGAGCGCGGGGCGGCCCGGCCATGTTTCGGGATAGCCCTGGGCGAATTGCTGGACGGTCACGCGGGGGTCGGAGCGGCCAGGATCCGCTAGCGCGGGCACCTTGCCGGCAGGCGGCCGGGGCGGCGTGCTGATGCCGGCCTCGGACTGGGTGATGGGCCACATGCGGCCGTCGGCGTCGTAGTAGAGATAGTCGATCGCGATGGAGCGGCGCGCGCCGGCGCCGGTCTGGCCATCGGGCGTGGTCAGCACACCGTTGTGATAGACCAGGTAGGACTGGCCCTTGAAGTCGTCGATGATGCCCGGGTGGATGGTGAAGCTATTCTTTGCCGGGCCGGTCAGCACGCCCTGATAGGTCCAGGGCCCACGCGGACTGGGCGCGGTGGCATAGGAGAGGTGCTCCCAGAGGTTCTGGTGCGCCATGGATGCGTAGGTCATGTAGTACATGCCCTTGCGCTTCGACAGCCACGGCCCCTCGGTGTAGTTGGGCAGCGCGATCTTCTCGATGGGGCCGTCGAGCTCGGTCATGTTCGGCTTGAGCCGGGCCAGATAGAGCACCGGGTTGCCCCAGGCCAGCCAGGCGGTGCCGTCGTCGTCGATGAAGACGGTGGGATCGATGTCGTTCCAGCCATAGGGGCTGGGCGTCGTGGCATCGGTAACCAGTGCCGAGCCGCGCGCATCCTTGAACGGGCCCAGCGGATTGTCGGCCACCGCGACGCCAATCGCCATGCCGGGCTGCGGGTCGCCGTGCTGTACCGTGGCGTAGAGATAATAATGGCCGTTGCGCGGCACCACCTGCGTGGCCCAGGCGGAGCTCGCCGCCCATTTGAAGTCTGTGGGCTTCATGATGGCGCCGTGGGCGGTCCAGTGGCGCAGGTCCCTGGACGAATAGCTCAGCCACTCCTTCATGAGGTAGAAGTCGTCGCCCTTGGCCTCGTCATGCCCGACATAGAGATAGACCGTGTCGCCCACGACCAGCGGCGCCGGGTCGGCGGTGAATACGTCGCGCAGCTGCGGGTTGCTGCCCGGCGCGGGGTCCGCAGCCAGCAAACTGGCAGGCATCGCGATGCACAGCAGCAGGGCGCTGCGGGCAACCCAGGTCAGGAGTGAAGAGCGTCGAACCACCTCGTGGCCTGAAGGCGAGATGCACAGGTGCCGTCTATTTAGTATAGTGTCCCCGAAACTCATTTGGATTCTTCCTTGGCAGGGCCGGTCAGGAGCAGCATCAGCACGCTGTGCGGCGCCAGCCGGGCTTCCAGTTTGGCGCTGGTGTCGCCGGTTTTCCTGCTCCAGAGATCGGACCAGCGGTAGACGGTCTGCTTGAAATCGGCCGACCGCTGGCTCAGGTCATCGGTCAGGACTTGCGCCTTCCAGTCATGGTGAATTTCGGCAGCCTGGTTGGAGCGGTTCAGGAACATCAGTGCCCATCGGCCGCCGTCGAGCGGCTTGGCATAGGTCTCCAGCGGACCATCGACCATGACGCGCAGCGCCTGCACACCCAGTCTGTCCTGGCTCACCGCGATCACACCGGGGTTGGTCAGGATGCGGCGGGTGGACTCGGACATGGAACGCAGGTCGTTGCCCAGGATGAGGGGCGAGGCCATCATGGCCCAGATCGACAGATGGGCGCGGTCTTCATCCTCGCTCATGCCGTTGCCGACTTCGAGCATGTCCATATCGTTCCAGTGGCCGGGCCCCGCGAACTTGCGCAGGCCTGCCTGCTTGTCGAGGATGCGCAGCACGCCCAGACCAGTCGAGAAACCGGGACTGTATTCGCAGTCGAAGCAATTATAGATATCGGGCGTGGTGCGCCACGAATGGGCAACCTGGCCGGCCCACTCCCACGGCCTGCTCATGCCCCATTCGCACGCGCTGAACAGCATCGGACGGCCCGCCTTGGCGATCGCGTCGCGCATCGTGGTGTAGGCCGGTTCGGCGTTCATGCCCGGGGTGTTGCACCAGTCATACTTGACGTAATCGATGCCCCAGCGCGCATAGCTCCGCGCATCCTGATATTCGTGGCCGCGGCTACCTGGACGGCCGCCGCAGGTGGTCGCGCCGGCGTCCGAGTAGATGCCCAGCTTTAGTCCCTTGCCATGCACATAGTCCGCCAGCGCCTTTATGCCGGACGGGAAGCGCGTGGGGTCGGGCTGGATGTTGCCGTCGGCGTCGCGCTGGCCTTGCCAGCAATCGTCGATGTTCACGTACTGGTAGCCGACGTCCTTCATGCCCGACTTGATCATCGCATCGGCGGTCTCGCGGAGCAGGCGCTCGTCGATATTGCAGGCAAATTTGTTCCAGCTGTTCCAGCCCATTTGCGGGGTGCTGGCCAGGCCTTCAGCCTTTTGAGCCCAGCTGTTGCCGCAGACGGCGGCACCCAGCATGATGCCTGACACGAGCCGCGCTATGCGTTTGATGTTCATCTCGATCCCCTCATCATGTGGATGCTGACGCTCCTCCACGGACCTTCAGGGCGCGGCGAAAACCGCGGCGATCGTCGACGGATTGAAGTCGGCACCGGTGCTGCGGTTGAACAGCCCGCATGTGTGATTGGGGAAGGCGCCGGTGTCCCAGTAATAGGTTGCGAAGCCATGCCGGATCGCGGATGCGGTGACGTACTTGGTCCAATAGTCCCTGAACTTCAGCGACGGATCATATTCGGTCTTCGAAATGGCACAGTATTCGCCGATGATGACGGGGATGCCCTTGTCGGTATAGGCGGCCTTCGCCTTGTCGAACTGGGCGTCGACATGCGCCTCACCGTCCCAGCTTTCCGTTGCCGCGGGATTGGTCGCGATCGACCCCCACTGCCAGATCGAGCTCGTGTCGTTCAGCGTGAAATTGTACGAATCGTAATAATGGAACTCCATGATCAGCCTGCCGCTGATCGTGTCGGTTGGGATGGGCGCTCCGCACGCTCCAATCGTGTTGTTGATGTCAGTGTTATAACCCTGGAATACCAGCATGCGCGACGCATTGTTGCCGCCGGTCGCGCGCACCGCGTCGACAAAGGCCTGGTTGAAGCCCGCCTGGACCGTGCAATTTTCCGACGACGGCACGCCATAATCGACATGGATTTCGTTGGTGCCGGCGAACAGCAAATGACTGTCGTAATCCTTGAAATTGTTCGCGATTTGCGTCCACAATTTCTTGTATGCCGCGTTGCCGGCAGCCTGGCTGGCAAAGGTCGGGTTGTACCAGTCGCTCCGGTGCTGGTTGATGATGACATACAGCCCGGCGTTGCGCGCCATATCGACCACTTCCTTGACCCTGGCGAGCCAGAACGGAGCGACGTTCCCGCTGCTGTCGATATATTGTTTCCACTCGACGGGCATGCGCACGCTCTTGAAACCGGCCGCCGCGACTGCGTCCATCAGCTTCTGGTTGACCACGGGATTGCCGAAAACGGTTTCCTGCGAGGTCGTATAGGGAGGGCTGTAATCATTTAGCGACTCAAGCGTGTTGCCGAGGTTCCAGCCCTTGCCGAGCGCGGCCGTGGTGACCGCCGCAAGCGCCGGCGTTGGCGTCGGTGTCGGAGTCGGCGTCGGCACGGGGGTTGGCGTGGGTGTGGGAACCGGCGTGGGTGTCGGCGTTCCGCCTCCGGCTGCGGCACCGCCGCCGCAAGCCGTCAGACCGAACGCGACCAGACCCGACAACAGCAACCGCCCATGCATCCGCCCATAGAATTTCATGTCATCATCCCCAAATGTGTCGGCCGCTAACGCTTGCGCGCTGCGCCGACTTCACACCGGGCTATACGCCGACAAAAATAGCGCGGCAGGAATTGTTCCGGGCCGGAAAATGACGGCTGCGAAATGGACGCGGCGGCAGCGAACTGGCCGCAGGGCCCCGCTCGGCCGGCCGAATCATGGGGCTGTTAGGGTTCGGGATCTTGCAAGATTACTCCTACAATTTAGGGCTTACAAATGTTGGGCTGTCCCAAGCCAATGAGGGACACCCTCAGGGCTTACGGTTCACCAGCTGAGGCAACGGCATAAGTTGTCGGACAAAATACCGCGTCTTACAGACGCCGCCTCAGGTGCGGCATCAAGGCGCAAGAGAGGAAGCATATGCGGCATGAGTCGAAATCGCGCGGAATTGTCATATCCGGGCTAATGTCATGCGTGGCCCTGGCGCTGGTTCCATGCGCGGCGCCGGCATCAGCGCCGCATCGCCACGGTGCGGCGGCAAGCACGCCCAAGGGCCTGTCGACTGCGACATGGACGCCGGATAACGGCGACGGAACTTTCACCAATCCTTTATTTTATGACGAATTTTCAGATCCGGACCTGATCCGCGTCGGCGACTGGTTCTATTTGACCGGCACTACCATGCACACCATGCCGGGCCTGCCGATCCTGCGCTCGAAGGACCTGGTGAACTGGGAGTTCGTCGCCTACGCCCTGGACAAGCTCGACCTCGGCCCGGCCTTCCGGCTGGAGGGCGGCAAGAATATCTATGGCAAGGGTATCTGGGCGCCAAGCTTTCGCTACCATGACGGCAAATTCTACATCTTCTCGAACGTGAACGACCAAGCGACCCAGATATTCACAGCCACCGATCCGAAGGGGCCGTGGACACACACGCAGATGAAGCGCGGCTTTCACGACCTGTCCGTGCTGTTCGACGACGACGGCAAGGCCTATGTCGTCTGGGGTCACCAGGATCTGCACCTGGCCCAACTTACCGACGACCTGACCGACGTGGTTCCGGGTACCGAACGCACCCTGTTCACCGCCGACGCCGGGATGGGCGAGGGCGCGCATTTCTACAAGATCGACGGCAAATACTACATCATCAGTGCCGAATATGCCGGCGGTTTTCGCATGCCGGCGGCGCGGGCGGATCATGTGCTGGGGCCCTATGAGGTCAATCGGGCGATCAGCCTGCACGAGGACTTCGGCATGGCGTCAGGCAAGCGCCTGGGAGACCCCAAGGCGCCGTTTGGAACCTGGGGGCCTGACGCGCCCACCAAACATAGCCTGGCGCTGCACCAGGGGGGCATCGTCCAGACGCCCGCGGGCGAATGGTGGGGCTTCTCCATGATGGATTTCAATTCCGTCGGTCGCCTGCTCAGCCTTTCGCCGATCACCTGGAAGCATGGCTGGCCCTGGTTCGGCCTGCCCGGCAATCTGACGCGCACGCCGCGGACCTGGGTGAAGCCGAAGACCGCCACACCGCAGCCAGTGCATGTGCCCTATCGGCGCAGCGATGATTTCTCGGCGCCGCGGCTCCAGCCCCTGTGGCAGTGGAACCATGTCCCGGTCGACGGCAAATGGTCCTTGTCGGAACGGCCGGGATTCCTGCGGCTTCACGCCCTGCCCGCGACCAGTTTCTACGACGCGCGCAATACGCTGACGCAGCGGGCGATCGGGCCGATGTCGAGGCCGACCGTCCTGCTCGACGCCTCGAACCTGAAGCCGGGCGACACGGCCGGGCTGGGGCTGCTCAATCTGCCCTATACGACCCTGGGCGTCGAAAAGCGCGCCGACGGGCTGGACGTCGTCTTCTTTGACCAGCGCCCCGACAAGACGGTGCGGGTGAAGATGACGGGCACGCGCATCTGGCTTCGGGCCGATTGCGATTTCATCACCGAGCGGGCGCGCTTCAGCTATTCGTTCGACGGCATCACCTTCACGCCGATCGGCAACGAGGTCGAGCTGCTCTACCAGACCTTCACCTTCCAGGGCGTTCGCTACGGATTGTTCAACTACAACAAGACCGGCGCCGAGGGCGGTTTTGCCGATTTCGACAGTATCGACATCTATCAGCCGCATCCCCACGGCCTGATGCGGCCCATTCCCTATGGCCGATCGATCCGGCTGACCTCGTTTCATGCGACGACCGGACTGGCGGCCAGCGCTGGGGGTCTGGCTTCGGCTGTCCCGACCCGGTTCGAGATCGTCGACCGCGGGTTGGGCCGCGTCGCCCTGCGATCGGGCGGACGTTATGTCACGGTCGCTGAGGATGGAGCGGTGACGCTTGGGGCCGGCCAGCCCGGCACGGCGCAAAGCTTCCAATGGATTGAAACGCCGACGGGCGAGCTGGTGCTGATGTCCTTGGCCACCAACCGCTTCCTGCGCATCGATCCAAAGACCGGGGATATCAGGGCCGACAGCCCCGGCCCGATGCCGGACGACAGCGACGGCACGTGGTTTGTCTGGTCGGAATAGAAAAGGCGGCGGCGGTGAATTTGGGGATTCCCCTCGCAATGCATTGCGACCTTCTTCCCCTCTCCTTTCAGGAGAGGGGCAAGCTGCGCAGCAGCGCGGGGTGAGGTTGAGTGCGAAACGCTCAGGCTGGTCACCCTCACCCTTCCCGTCACTTCGTGACGGGCCCCTTCCCTCTCCCGCTGGGAGAGGGAGAAGTAGGTGTGCGAATGGTAACCCACAGGGGGAGAAGGAGGAAAAGGTCAACCCGGTCGCTTGGGACTATCCAGCCCGCGCTGCACCGCCGGCCGCGCCAGGCCGCGTTCCAGCCAGGCGGCGACATTGGCATAGCCGTCGAACCCGACCAGTTCGCGCGCTTCGTAGAAGCCGATCAGGTTGCGGACCCAGCCCAGCATCGAGATGTCGGCGATTGTGTACTCCGGGCCGAGGAACCAGTCCTTGCCGGCCAGCGCAGTGTCCATCACCTGGAGCAGCCGCTTCGATTCCGTCACGTAGCGATCGAGCGGGCGCTTGTCCTCCCAGTCCTTGCCGGCGAATTTGTTGAAGAAGCCGAGCTGGCCGAACATCGGGCCGACGCCGCCCATCTGGAACATCACCCATTGGATCGCATGCCAGCGGCCGGCGGGATCGGTGGGGATGAACTTGCCGGTCTTGTCCGCGAGATAGAGCAGGATCGCGCCGCTCTCGAACAGCGCCAGCGGCTTGCCGCCCGGGCCATCCGGGTCGATCATCGCCGGGATCTTGCCGTTGGGATTGAGCGAGACAAACTCTGCGGATTTCTGGTCGTCCTTCGCGAAATCAACCAGATGCGGCTCATAGGGGAGCCCGGTTTCCTCGAGCATGATCGACGCCTTCACGCCATTGGGCGTCGGCAGCGAATAGAGCTGGATGCGGTCGGGATGCTCGGCCGGCCAGCGCTGCGTGATCGGGAAATCGGACAGGTCATTCATGTGGAAACTCCTTCGCAGGCCAGATAGGCGCTCGATGCCGGGCTTTCATCCTCACTGGGGAAATTGCTTTGGCGCCGGTGCGGGCGGGCGGCTTTGAGATGACGTTATATGACAGAGATTGGCGTTTTCGCCCGGCCGGTCTATGCGCGCTGCGATGCAAGCGACCGATCTTCGCGTGGCGCTGTTCAGCGGCAACTATAATTATACCCGCGATGGCGCGAACCAGACGCTGAACCTGCTCGTCGGCCACTTGCTGAGCCGCGGCGTGAAGGTCCGCGTCTATTCGCCGACGAGCCGGCGGCCGGCGTTTCCGCCAGTGGGCGACCTGGTCAGCGTGCCGGCATTCAAATTGCCGGGCGAGCGCGCCGAGTACAAGCTTGCGCGCGGGCTGCCGGCGTCGGTCCGCCGTGATCTGGAAAGCTTCGCGCCGAACCTGATCCATGTCTCGGCGCCGGAAATCCTCGGCCACCGCGCGGTGACCTATGCCCGCAAAAAGGGGCTGCCGGTGGTCGCGTCCTACCACACACGGTTCGAGACCTATCCGCAATATTATGGGCTCGGCTTTCTCGCGCCGCTGATCATCACGCTCCAGACGCGCTTCTACAACCGGGTCGACGAGGTGCTCTCGCCGAGCCAGATGATGGGTGAAATCCTGCGCGAATGGGGCGTGACGACGCCGATCAGCCGCTGGTCGCGCGGCGTGAACCATGATCGCTTCAACCCGGACCGTCGCAGCCTTGAGTGGCGCCGGTCGCTCGGCATTGCGGACGACGAGGTCGCGGTCGGCTTTCTCGGGCGGCTGGTGAAGGAAAAGGGGCTCGATGTGTTCGCCCAGGCAATGCACGCGCTCGACCAGCGCGGCGTGCGCCACAAGACTCTGGTGATCGGCGAAGGACCCGCGCGCGACTGGTTCGCGCAGGAGATTCCGGACGCGGTGTTCGCGGGCTTCCAGGAGGGCGACGATCTCGGGCGCGCAGTCGCTTCAATGGACGTGTTTTTCAACCCGAGCGTCACCGAGACGTTCGGCAACGTCACGCTGGAGGCGATGGCCGCCGGTGTGCCGGTGGTCGCTGCGCGGGCTTCGGGCGCGGTGGGGCTGATCGATGACGGGGAGACCGGACTGATCGTCGACCCCACCGATATTCAGGGCTATGCCGATGCGCTGCAGCGCTTCTGCGAGGATGATGCGCTCCGCGTCGCGGCGGGCCGCGCCGGCGTCGCCAAGGCGGCGGGCTATCGCTGGGAGACGATCAACCAGGCGGTGCTCGACGTCTATCTGAAGGTGATGGCGCGGCGGGAGGCCTAGGCTCAGGACTCTTTGATTGAGCCAGAAGATGACGGTTGCGGCGACGCAGATGGCAGGCATGAAGGTGTGGCCACATCGGTCGTAGCGGGTGTCTAGCGCCTCCGTAAGCCAGATCAGATCCCTCATGGCAGCACCACCTCGCTGTCGCCACTGAATCGATCCAACCTCAAATCCGCAAGCAATTTAATAGACCCAGATCCCAGAATCTTATAGTAAAACTTTAGTTATACGGCCTATTACCTGCAACATGACCCGATATATCGGGACTTTGTGCCGAAACGACACGGCAATTTCCCGATTTATCCATGCGTGATCAGGTTCGTATTTACATTACAATACGACAAGCGAATAAGCCTTGGTGATCATCCAAAGAATTGATGGCTTTTGATCCATGGATCACCCAAAATATTTCAGGCTGACACTTTGCCTCCCTTTCCTGTTCGGGGCCATGCACCCAGCAAAGGCGGGCCAGACGGATGTTCCTCAGGATCCGCAGCCGGACACTGCGAATGACGTCATTGTTTACGGCTACCGACCAGGTGTATTGCCAGGCGTCCCCCCTGAAAACGAACTCAACGAAGAAGATATTGCGGCATACGGCGCCAACAGCGTCGGCGATCTGCTCGATGACGTGGGCGGCGCGGCCGATTCGTCCGGTGAAGGCCCCGTGATCCTCATAAATGGCCGGGAAACCAGCGGGCTAAACACGATAAACGACCTTCCGACCGAGGCAATTCGCAAGATCCAGGTGTTGCCGCAACGAGTGGCGGGTCGCCTGGGCCAACGCCCGACCCGGCGGGTGATCAATGTGGTGCTCAAAGATAACCACCGACAGATCACCGGAAATATCAAGGGCGCCTTCGCAACCGCGGGCGCGGGGCGAAGTTACGAGGGCGAGATCAACTTTTTGCGGCTGAAGGACGGCAACCGCGACAGCCTGGTTTTGCGCACCGAACGCGCCGATCCGCTGTTTGAAAGCGACCGCGACATTGTCAGCGAGCCCTTGACGACACCCTATGATACGTACGGCAATATTTTCGCCTTCCCACTTTTGGGAGCGGAGATCGATCCGGCTTTGAGCGCGCTGGCGGGACAAACGGTGATTATCGCGCCGGTTCCGGCCGGCAACACGGCGCCGACGCTGGCGGCGTTGGCAGCCAATGGCAACAGCCCCAACATTACCGATATTCGTGATTTTCGCACTCTTGCTCCCGGGAAACGCAGGTTTTCGGCGAATGGCAACATTGCGCGACACTGGGGAAAGACGGCGCTCTCGCTCAACGCGCGCGTAGAATGGGCGAGCACTGAATCGCAGTCGGGCCTTGCCGGCGCATCGATATTGCTGCCGGCCGGTACGCCGTTTTCGCCATTTGGGCGCGATGTCAGAATTGCGCGTTACGCTGGCGATCCACTACGGCAGCAGGGGCACAACACCAATCTCGAGGTTGGCGGCGATTTGTCGACGCCGATCGGAGGCTGGAATTTACACGTTTCTGGAAGTTGGCAACACCTTGCCGCCAGTACCGATAGCCAGGTGGCCTTCGATCCAGCCCCGCTCCAGGCTCAAATTGGCGCCGGCGCGGTCAATCCCTTCGGGGCGTTGCCGACCGATCTGATAGCGCCCCGGTACAATTTTTCACGCTCGCACGGGGACAACGCGTCGCTGCGAGCGACGCTTTCCGGGCGGGTGTTGAAACTGCCGGCGGGCGCGATGCGGGCTGCGGTTACTGCAACCGTGCAGACCAACCGACTCAGCGGGAGCTGGGAATTCCTTTCGGTGCCGCGTGTGACAAGCTTTGCGCAAAACGAAGCAGCAATTTCAGGTAACCTCCAGGCCCCCCTCCTCGGCGACAAGTCGCCGATCGGCAATTTGGAACTCGACTTCAACGGGGCGATTCGCAAGCTCAACCGGGTCGGGACCATTGGGGATTTCGGCGTCGGCCTGGTGTGGCAACCGCTCCGCTCACTGAATTTGCGCGGCTCGTTCGACGTGCAACGGCAAGCGCCTTCGGCCCAGACGCTAAGCGATCCGCAGGTCGTCTATGAAAATTACCGCATTTTCGATTTTGTCACCGGACAGACCGTCCAGGTCCGTTATATTACCGGGGGCAACCGCGACCTGCCCGTTGCCAAGCGGAAGATCTTGTCAGTCGGGGGCAGTTTTCAGCCGTTCGGGAACACGAATCTCCTCTTGTCCGCCGAATATTCCAGCCGGCGAACCACTAATCTTGAGTCGATGCTCCCCCCTGTGAACGCCGTGGTTCAGGCGGCATTCCCCGATCGCTTCGTTCGCGACGCCAGCGGGGTACTGACGCTGGTCGATAGCCGGCCGGTCGCATTTGCGTATGACAACAGCGACCAACTGCACTCACGCATCGATTTTCATGGCTCGCTCGGCAAGCGGAGCAAGAAACCTGCGGCTGTGCCGGGCGCCGATTCCGATGCAGCTTTTTCGTTCGATGGCCGGCTGCGTTTCAATTTGAGTGTCGAGCACAACTGGATCCTCCGTAGCGTGCGGCGGGCCCAGCCTGGCCTGCCCGAGATCGATTTACTGTCCGGGGGCGCGACCGGATATGGTGGAGGCTTGCCTCGGCATGCCCTGCGCATTTCGGTCAACATCGCGGGTCGGGGTCTGGGGATGCAGCTTCACGGTTCCTGGCGCAGCCCGACGCTGATCAGATCCGCCGAAACGCCATCGGCGAATGACATCTTTTTTTCTGCGCAAACCAACGTCGATATGCGGCTCTTCGCTGATCTTGGCACACTGATGCCAGGCAACCGTATTTTAAAAGGAGCGCGCTTGTCGTTGTCGGTGAGTAATCTGCTGGATTCGAAGCAGCGGGTTCGTGACGGGAATGGAGCGACACCGATACGGTATCAACCCTATGTGTTGAGCCCTCTCGGGCGTGCGATCATGATCGAACTTCGCAAGGTATTTTGAACCGATGGCGCGGATTGCCGCCGCTGGAATCAAAAGCCTCGCCAGTGTTACCTGACGAGGCTTTTGAAATTCAGCAAGAGCGCAAATCAGACCACCGGAACCGTGACCCAATTGTGGCTGCCGTCATTAAGGTTCGGAACCCCTACGGTCGCACCACCATTATACCAGTCGGTCGTGCACTTGTCGCCGGTGTAGCCGTTCTGCTTGCTCCAGGCACCCGGCAGTTTCGTCCCGGTCTTGCTCGGCGAGATGCAGACCACGACCTGACCGATGAGCAGCGTCGCGCTGGTGTCGAAGCCTTCGCCAGCATCCTCATGGGCGCGGAGCACATTGGTCTGGTCGATATTGATAGCAGATTGCGCTTCGTTGCCCTGCAGCACCGGCGGATCATTATAGGCATCATGATGTTCGGTGTAAGCGGCGGTACCGACGAACCGGCAGTGCGGATTATCGGCGCTGCCGCCATGAAACGCGTCACCCCACCAGGTCGGGAGGTTCAGCGGATCTTCGCCTTGCCTGGTAAAGGCGGCGCAGTTGGCCCTGATCGCATCCTCGGACTCGCCGAAGTCGCCGGCTATCACGTAAATGCCGACCGCCGGATGGAAAATGTCCACTGCGGGATGATATAGCGCCTTGGAGATGTCGCAGCTGAAAGCATGGGCGTACGTCGTCTTGAACGTTCCCATGAAATCATAGGTGCTGGCGCTGTAATGGCCGCCAACGGCCTGCTTCATCCCAAACATGTTGACGCTGCCGCCGTTGCGATAAGGATCGCCAAGAATTTCGACATGCGCGGGGGTGAAGGTGCCGGCGCCGACGAGGGTGCCGGAAATCGCGTCGGTGATCGAGTGGGTGCCAGTTTCGACAGGCCCAGCGGCCAGCGTCACTGCACCGAGCACTACTTGGCCGGACCAGAGGTCGCCGCCCGCACCGTCGATATCATGGACTGCTGCCGCGGCGTCACAAGTCGTCTGCATTCCGGCAACGAGAACCTGGCCGGGATCGGCCGCTGGCGTCGGATCGACAAGGGTGACCGCGGCGAATGCCGGAAGCGGGGCGAGGGTCATGGCGAACGCGACGATCGCCGTCGCGGAAGCTCGAAAAGTCGGTATCATGGCAAACTCCCTAGTTGCAGGTTGGAGCCTCACACCTTTGTGACGACTCGATGTTGCAGACCTGCAGTGAACTAAAAAATTTGCGCCGGAATGGTCTAATTGTAAAGTTCTGTTAACTGTAATTTTTGAAGTTACGCGCAAAAAAAATGATGATCTATACCTTTGGATACACCAATAATACTTACGATATAATATTTAATGCTTATGGCTATTTGATTGAGTCAGAAGATGATGGTTGCGGCGACGCAGATGGCAGACATGAAAGATGGGCACATCCGTCGCGGAGAGGATTAAAGAGAGCGCCAGTCGAACGTCAGGGGCGCCTCACGGAAGGCGAAGCGATCGAGGTGGCGGGCGACCGCGCCCTTGAGGCCCTCGAGCTGCTCTGCCGAGCTTGCGTCGATCCGCACCGCCAGCGCATCGCTACCGGCATCGAAGGTGACAAGGGCGTCGCCCGGATGATCCGCACCGCGCGCGTCCTTCGGGAAGACCACGGTGCCGTGCGCGGGGGTGAATTCCACTGCGAGATTATGCTGCCAGTGCTTGCAGAGCTGCTGGAGATATTTGCTGCCGCTCGCAGTCGGCACGTTTGCGATTGCGCTGTCCATGCGCGGGTTCCTTTTGATGTCATTGATGTCATCCCCGCCGGCGACAGGGTCGATCCCCAGCCGCCGGCGCAGGAGTTGGAGGCGCCTCACGCCCAATCTCGAGTCGGCGCCTTACAGCCGTTCGATCTTCTGAACGGCTTCGTCGATCAGCGCGGCGACCTTGTGGATCGTCTCGGAATCGATCTCGCCGTCGCTGAGCCGCTGCTGCAGCACTGATTTGAGATTGCCCATCGCGCGCATCACCGGGCCGCCGCTGGTGCGGGCACGGCGCGAGCCGATATCCTGGAGCCGGGCGAACAACGCCTCGACCTCTTCCTCGCGCTCCGTGAGATGCGCCTGGCCGGCATTGGTGATCGCGTAGAGCTTCTTGGCGCCCTCGGCCTTCTGCTCCTCGATCAGACCCATATCCTCGAGCATGGTGAGGGTCGGATAGACGACGCCAGGGCTCGGAGCATAGGCGCCGCTGGTGCGCTCCTCGATGTCACGGATCAGATCATAGCCGTGGCGCGGTTGCTCTTCGATCAGCTTGAGCAGGACGAGCCGGAGCTCGCCGCCATCGAACATACGGCGGCTGCGCCCGCCGTGACGGCCGTCGCCCGCAAATTCCCATTCGACGGTGAAGGGGCCGCGCGAAAACCGGCCGCCCCGGGGGCCGCAGTCGCGGCCTCGCATGTGGTGATGAAACATTCTTGTTAGTCCTTTTTGTATCAAGATGGCTCTAAGATATATCTTGAGGCGATTTTGGCAAGGGGGTCCGCGATTTTTTTCGTCACCCCGGACTCGTTCCGGCGTTCGAGCTTTGGCTTTCCCCCGGAAAGCCAAGATTGTGTTCGGGGAACACAATCTCGCTCGAACGCACCGGGCCGGACTCACCGAGATCGCCGCTCCAGCGGTGAGGTGGATGCCGGAACAAGTCCGGCATGACGGGGTGGCTACAATTGATGTCGCGCCCTATCTTCTCCCAATGGCCGACCTCTTCGCGACCTTCGATCCGCCCGCCCGCGAGACGCTTGCAGAGAATGCGCCGCTCGCCGACCGGCTGCGTCCGGCGCGGCTTGAGGATGTGGTGGGCCAGGAGCATCTCACCGGGCCCGAGGGCGCGATCGGGCGGATGGTCGCGGCGGGGCGGCTGTCTTCGATGATCCTGTGGGGGCCGCCCGGCACCGGCAAGACGACGATCGCCCGGCTGCTCGCCGATGCGGTTGCCTTGCGCTTCGTGGCGATCTCGGCGGTGTTTTCGGGCGTTGCCGATCTCAAAAAAGCCTTTGCCGAGGCGCGCGAGCACGCGAAGATCGGCAAGCGCACCTTGTTGTTCGTGGACGAGATCCACCGTTTCAACCGTGCGCAGCAGGACGGGTTTCTGCCCTATGTCGAGGACGGCACCGTCACGCTGGTGGGGGCGACCACGGAGAACCCGTCGTTCGAGCTCAACGCGGCGTTGCTCAGCCGGGCACAGGTGCTGATCCTGCAGCGGCTCGATCGTAGCGCGCTGGAAAAGCTGCTCGACCGTGCCGAGGAGATCGAGGAACGCCCCCTGCCCCTCACCCCCGCGGCGCGCGATGCGATGATCGCCAGCGCTGACGGCGATGGCCGCTTCCTGCTCAACCAGGCTGAGACCCTGTTCTCGGTCGACCTGCCCGAGCCGCTCGATCCGGCCGGGCTGTCGGCGTTCCTGCAGCGCCGGGTCGCGGTGTACGACAAGGATCGCGAGGGGCATTACAACCTCATCTCGGCGCTCCACAAATCGATGCGCGGGTCCGATCCGCAGGCCTCGCTTTACTATCTCGCGCGGATGCTGACCGCGGGCGAGGAGCCGCTGTACGTGCTCCGCCGCATCACCCGCTTCGCCAGCGAGGATATCGGGCTCGCCGATCCCAATGCGCTGGTGCAGTGCCTTGCCGCCAAGGACGCCTATGAGTTTCTCGGCTCGCCCGAGGGTGAACTCGCGATCGTGCAGGCGTGCCTCTATTGCGCGGTCGCTCCGAAATCGAACGCCGCCTACAAGGCCGCGAGCGCGGCGTGGCGGAGCGCGAAGGAGACGGGCTCATTGATGCCGCCGCAGAATATCCTCAACGCGCCGACCAAGCTGATGAAGGATATCGGGTACGGCAGGGGCTATGCCTATGACCATGACACCGATGAGGGCTTCTCCGGATCGAATTACTGGCCGGCGGAGATGAGGCCCGAGACCTTCTACAAGCCGACCGACCGGGGCATCGAGAAGCGGATCGCGGAACGCATGGCGCATTGGGCCGAACTGAAGGAGCGCGGCGGATGAGCCTCGACTGGAACAGCATCACCGCCTTCGCGCTCGGCCTGCCCGATACCGAGCTGTCGACCAGCTATGGCAAGCCGGCGATCAAGGTCACCACCAACGGCCGCGCCTTTCTCCATGGCAGCCGCGAGGAAGGATCGTTCGTGCTGGCGATCGATCAGGACACCAAGGAAATGCTGATCGAGACCGATCCCGAGACCTTCTGGCAGACGCAGCATTATCATGGCTGGCCCGGCCTGCTCGTTCGCTATGACAGTGCCGACCGGGAGCGCGTGCTGGCGATGATCGAGCGCTCGCGCGACTGGAGCGCCGCCCGTCCAAGGCCGAAGCCGCGCAAAAAGGCGTGACGCATTTCACCCGCTTTGCGGCGATCGACTGGTCAGGGGCGAAGGGCTTTCGCCATCCGGGCATCGCGCTGGCGGTATGCGAGGCGGGCGATGCCGCGCCGGTGCTGGTCGAGCCGCCGCACAAAAGCTGGTCGCGCACCGAAATCCTCGAATGGCTGCGCGCCAATGCCGAGGAGCCACTGCTGGTCGGTTTCGATTTCACCTTCTCCCCACCCTTTGTCGAGCGCGGCGCCTATCTGCCCGGCGAGGATACGCCTGCCACGCCCCGCGCCTTCTGGGCCTATGTCGATGCGGCGAGCCCGGACAGCGATCTGGGTGCGGCGTCCTTCCTCGAAAGCCGGCGCGGGCGGCATTTCTATCTGGGCGCGGCGGACGGCACCAAGGCGGACTTCATGCATCTCCGCCAGTGCGAGGCGCGATACAGGGCGACCGGCGGCCACAAGCCCTCGACAATCTATGACGCGATCGGCGCGGCGCAGGTCGCCAAGGCGAGCTTTGCCGGCATGCGGCTGCTGCATCATCTGGGCGGCGCGATTCCGGTCTGGCCGATCGATCCCCTGCCCATAAAAGGCGCGGTGGTGGTCGAGATCTATACCGCGATCGCCGCGCGGGCCGGTGGGTTGCGCAAGGGCCTGAGCAAGTTTCGCGATGGCCCGGCGCTGGACGCAGCGCTGGCGGCGATCGGATCGAAGCCGCACATCCCGCTTGCCCGCTATACCGACCATGCCACCGACGCGATCCTCACCGCCGCCTGGCTCCGCGCCAATGCGAGCCGGCCCGAGCTTTGGCATCCGCCAGGCCTCACGCACGAGATTGCGCTACGAGAGGGCTGGACCTTCGGCGTCGTCTGACGCATTTAGCCGCCGATAGGCCCTGACTCGGGGCTAACGCCCAGGGCCGGTTTAGCTCAGTTGGTAGAGCGCCAGTTTTGTAAACTGGATGTCGCGGGTTCGATTCCTGCAACCGGCACCACCCACAAAATTCACTTTGAATCAAATGTTTACCGATCAGACCCGAGCTGTTCGCCAGCTGCGGGATCGATACGGTCCTCCCCAACGGATATTGTAGCGACCGGCATGCCGCGCCTTATTTGGTTCGGTTGCGTCTCACACCGGCTGCAGGCCGTGCGCGACAATCTTGCGGATCAGGTCGCGGTGCCTCGGCAGCCCCGCGCGCAGGCGATCGGTGCGCTGCGCATTCTCCCGCATCGCGCGCTCCGCCTGCCGTACTTCGTCAGCGAGCGCGCCGGGTTGGACCTCAGTGCGGAAGCCCATGCCGTAGAGGACATATTGGTAGCTCGCCGGCGGGAAGACCTCTTCGGCGCGGTCGAACTCGTCATGGAACCATGGCGCCTGATATTTCCACAGCAGCAACAGCTCGCGAAGCCGTTCCGGAATCGTCTCCTCGCGGACATTGTCGCGCCAGAAGGCGGTGTCGCGGCGCTTGGTCAGCGCATAGTGCAGCTTGAGGAAATCGATGATGCGGCCCCAGCGATACAAAGTGGTCTCGTTGAAGCGCGCGGCAATCAGATCCATGACCTCCCGGCGCGCGGGCATTTGCTCGGCGATCAACTTGGCCGACAATTCGATCAGCACGATCGCCGATGCTTCGAGCGGTTCCATAAACCCGGCCGCCAGGCCAACGGCGACGCAGTTGCGCTTCCAGATGGTCTCGCGGTGGCCGCCGTGAATCGAGATCTTGCGGACCGGCAGGTCCTTGGCCGCCGGGCCGAGATAAGCGCGCAATTCGCGCTCAGCCTCATCATCAGTGATGTGGCTGCTGGAATAGACATGTCCGGTGCCGCGGCGGGTCGGCAAACCGATGTCCCAGATCCACCCGGCGGATTGCGCGGTCGAGATGGTATGCGATGCGATCGGGCTGTTCTCGTCCTCGTAGGGGACCTGCACCGCCAGCGCGGTGTCGCAGAACAGCACATCCTTGCAAGATTTGAATGGCACGCCAAGCGCTTCGCCGAGCAGCAGCGAGCGGAACCCGGTGCAGTCGATGAACAGATCGCCCTCGATTTCGCCGGCCTGCTCGGTCATCACACTACGGATGTCGCCATCCTCGTGGAGCAAGACCTGCTGAACATCGGCGCGCACGTGCTGCACACCGAGCGTTTCGCAGCAATGGCGCGTCAGGAACGGCGCGAATTTGCCGGCATCGAGATGGTAGGCGTAGTTCACCGTCGCGTCATATTCAGGCGTCGCGATCGTTTTCGGGGCGAGGCCATCGTCGCAGATCTTGCCCTGCGGACACACCGTGTCGCAAAAGCTGCCTTCGCCATCCCGCTCGAGCCAATGCGGCGCGAGATTGACCTGACCGAAGCTCTGCGGAAGCACCAGCGGGTGATAATAGGCATCGTCGTCCGCACCGGTCGTCCAGCGCGCGAATTTCGCGCCCTGTTTGAATGCGGCGTCGCACTCGCGGAAAAAAGCGGTCTCCGAAACACCGATACGCGCCAGCGTGGTGCGGAGCGTCGGCCAGGTCCCCTCACCCACGCCGATGATCGGCGTGTTGGGTGACTCGATCAATGTCACGCTAAAGCCGCTGGCCATCCGGCCCCGATGCTTGGCAGCAATAACCCCGGCGGTCAGCCACCCCGCGGTGCCGCCGCCGACAATCACGATCTTCTTTACGGGTCGGTCCATGGGTCTTTTCTATCAAATCGGGCGCCAAGCCGGATAGCGCCCTTTTTCAGCCAGATGCCGCGAACGGCCATCGACCTGTCAGGTCGATGGCCGCCTGCGTTTCAATCCGATCAGAGCCGGACGTGTACACCGGCCGTGAATCGCCGGCCGTACGAGAAGGCCGAAAGCAACTGATTGCCGTAGCGGCCGGTGGTGCTGTAGGTCTCATTGGTCAGGTTCAGCAGCTCACCGAAGATGCTGATCCGCTTCGTGATATCCCAGCTGGTGCTCAGATCGACCTGAAGGCTGGAATTGACGAAGGTCGGCTCGGCACCGAACTTGCCGTTGTTCTGCGCCTGGCCGAAGTTGAGCAGATACTTGTCACGCCAGTTCAGCGCAGCACGGAACTGGAACCCGTTCTTGTCATAGAAGGGCACGAAGTTCGCCGAATTGGCCAGGCCGGTGACGGCAAAGCCGGTCTGGGTGAAGTCGTTCGGATTATACGGCTTGTTCGTATTGACGAAGGTTGCGTTCGCCGTGAAGCCAAAGCCGGAATCCCCGAACACCTGCTGCGCGGCAAGCTCGACGCCGCGTACCGTCGCATCCGGGCCGTTGACCCGTGACGAGATGGAGAACTTGGCCGGCTGGCCCGTGGTCGGGTCGATCACATTGTTGATCGACTGCGCCACGACGCCTGTCACGATGAAGTTGCTGACATTCTTCAGGAAGAAATCGACCGCGATGTAGGAATTGCGGTGATGGTACCATTCGAACGTCACGTCGAAATTGTCGGACAGATAGGGCTTGAGGTTCGGGTTGCCACCAGTCGCGGTGAACGCCCCGAGACGCTGACCACTGCCGACGTTGAGGACCGGCGTGAGCAGGTTCAGCGCCGGGCGCGTCAGCGTGCGCGATGCGTCGAGACGCACGTCGAGCTTCGGCGTGATGTTCAGCTTCATGTCGAGGCTGGGCAGCAGATAAGCATAGCTGCTCTTTGTCACCACCGCCTGCGAGTCCGAGAAGGTGACCGACAACAATGTCGGATCACCGACGCTCTGTGTGAGAGTCAGCGGGACCCGGCCGATGCCGGCCGAGGATATGTTCGTCACCTCTTCGCGCACACCGGCGTTAAAGGTGAGTGGCATACCCGCGATTTCCGCCTCGAAACTGGCGCGAGCGTAGAGAGCCCAGGTCTTTTCCGTGATGACCTGAGTGGCGCCGACATTGGGCGCGACGCTGAACAGCCCCGTGAAGTTCGGGTTCAGCGGCGCGCCTGCTGAGTAATTATAGCCCGGAATGTTCTTGGTCTGCGGGTTGCCGAGGCTCGTCAGATAGGCCTGAAGCGCCTGTGCCGAATAGACCGGGATCGGACCGGCAAGCGCACCTGAATAGCCCGGCAGCCAGTTCGCGGTGCTGACGGAGCCCGTGAACAGGCTTGAGGGCAGTGCAACGCCCGAGACCGGCCCAGGACCAGTCGCCGATGCCGGACCATAGCCCGAATAGGCCTGCCAGAAGTTATTGGCGAAGGTGTCGGCGGCCGAGAGGGCGAACTGGTCCGAAACATACGACCCACCGAACTTGAAGGTGAACGCGTCCTTCTTCCACTGGCCGCTGAGGCGGAACTGCTTGATTTCGTCCGTGTTCTTCTGTGCCTGATTGACGATAACATGCGAGCCGAACACCGAGGTGTCAGCGAACCGGGCCGGGTTGCCGCTGACGCCATATTGGATCAGCGTCGGGATCGCATTGGAACTGTCACCGTTGATGACGATACCAAGGTTCGGCCCGATGCCGCCAAAGCCATAACCGACGTCGCCATTGATGCTGTTGACGCGACCATCCGGGTTCAGCCAGCCCTTCGAGTAGCTGCTGTCCAATTCGATGGCGAAGTTATCGCTCACATCCCACTTCACGTTCAGGCCGGTCTGGCTGGTCTGCCGGACGTTGCTGTTAGTGGTGGCGTTGAAGTCCGTCTGGCTGCCCGCCTGGGTGAAGGTCAGCGGAACGCCGTTGCTGTCGAGCTTAACATTGCGC
>Ga0307508_10001882_pt1 | contig 23120 bp, 23 predicted proteins | sample 9_EM_MG_FD_203089 | JGI IMG/M metagenome (GOLD analysis project Ga0307508, IMG submission 203089) | Populus trichocarpa ectomycorrhiza microbial communities from riparian zone in the Pacific Northwest, United States - 9_EM | ecosystem: Host-associated > Plants > Roots > Unclassified | place... | reverse complement strand
TAAGACGTCTGTGAAAGGCACAGTTTTTTTCCGTCAAGTAAAGAGTGGTTTTTGGTTGTGTGAAAACGGGCATTTTTGGTGTAAAACGGCCCCTGTACGGAAACTTTTGTCCCTGTACTTTATATAGGTCGCATGCGAGTATGAATAAACAAACAAAAAAAAACAAAAACGATGAATAATCCGCACAATGAAGCAACCAAACCTGAATCCTCCCACACCATCTTACGTCGACGCTCACGTGATCCTATCGTCCACTCCAACAGTTTCTGCACCGAAAACGTCGCCCGAATGGCCATGTATCTCTCCCTTTTGGCCAGGCCACCGCAAAGCGAACGGGAATCGCACCTGATTTTTCTTCCGCCTTTAATCGCATGCGTAAAATCTCAGATAAGAGGCCTTTTGAAATTGGGTTAGCGCCTTGTGGCTCGCGCTAGTGCGCTTGGAGTTAACGTAGAGCGCAGGAAATGAACCAGACCTAGGAGTGAATCAGGTCGACAACACCACCACCACCACCATCCCAACCTCAAAACGCAGTCGGTAGAACAAGACAAACCAGTTGAGTTCCTATAATTACCTGACTGCAATTCTTGCTTACATGGTGAAAAAAGAGGGGTAATTCCAGGGGCTCATGACTCTGAGCATTTGTGACCGCCGGGTGTTCGCGCCGCCGACCGGTACAGAGCCTTTGGTATAAGCTATTGTAGCGCCGAGACGAATGCAGTGAATCACATGTTTTTTGTATTGCAATTGCATTATTAGGTACCAGATAGAAAAGAGATGTGAATGAAAGTTCAGTCGTCCTCGGTTTCCGCCACGACAATAGTCCACACACCAATATTCTCCTCCCTCCCATTATGTACATAGCCTCTCTTCGCCTTGTCCTTCTTTAGCCGGGGAGTCAGATTCTCAGTCTTCGGTCTTCGAATCCAGATCTGATTTAAGCGCGAAAATAAACAACTCAGCCTTGAGAACTTCTACGTACGCACGCCTCTGATCCACCATCGGAAGTGCAACCGATGCCGGCCAGACGAAGGACCGGCCGGTGAAGGCGGAGTAGTTGATGGACAGGTAGTTCTAGATTTCCGACGGCTCTCATGGGCATGGATGGCAGACAATGGCAAACACGGTGGTTACTCTGGCAAAGGAGAAGGCCGTCGTTCACCGTTTGATAGAATTAGAATTCAGTCACTTCGGCTGTCAGAGAGGAGTTAAAAAAGTAAAAAAGGTCGCTAGTGAGTTATCTACAGGTGGTGAGAACACACTGGCGGTTTTGTCCGGAGGAAGTCAGATCGTATGTACAACGCGAGGTGGAGTGTGTAGTGGAGTAGATGAAGCGCCACCGGCGGGACTCTTGCACTGTTTCCGCTGGCTATTCTTCCGAGACCTACACCCGTGCCACATCGACTAGTTCCCCCTCTTATTCCCAGCGTTGTGGCGTGAAACCAGGTGCAAACCTCATAACGAACACTTGAATACACACTAACTAGCTACTGCAATCGATTCCGCCAACCCCCGCCGTCTCGACAAGTCAACAAAACCCATACCTACCAGTAACGAACGTTGCCAACAGAAACCGAAACAAAATCGGAACACAGCTGCTCTTGAAAGACTTCCGAACGAATGGAAAGCATGCACACAACAACCATCCAACTGTTTAGCGAAGACGCATCAAAGCAAGCGGTGAAGACAAAGAGAACGTTTGGAGAAAGTCCGAACATGCGAAAGAAACGCCTTGAATGAACTCGCAGGAAACCCTGTCGCCACGCACAATCAAAGGGATTACTTCGGTTAGCTCTCGTCGACACTATATTTAACATCCAGGACATTCGCAACCACCTCTCCCGACCCCACAACCCGAGACCCGCCCTGCCACCGTACCCCGGCGCGACGCCTGAAAGGGTTCCCACGATCCTGGCCGAAGTCCGAGTGTCAGGGTGGCCTTTCCCAAGCGCCTTCTCACGGCCATCGAGGGCCCTCTGGTGCCATATGAGTGCCTTCGAGCTTACTCGTCTTGACTCTTGATTATTGAACACACTGGCCGTGTTGTTAACGGTGTTGAGAGTTTGAGGGCGATCCTTCCCAAGGGTCTTCTCACGGTCATCAAGGGCTCTCTGGTACCATCCGAGTGCCTTGGAGTACTCGCCTTGGCTGTGGAACACAATGCCTAGGCAGAGAGCAGTGTTGAGAGCGTCCTGGTGGCCATCGCTTAGAAGTTTCTGCTGGCCCGCGAACGACCACTGGAATAGATTCTAAGCTTGAGAGAAAAATCCGTGATTGACATACATGTTGCCGATATTTAACGCGGCATGAAACACCCCCTCGGACTCTTCGGAAAGCTTAGAAAGTTCCGTCATGCTTATCGAACCGTCTCAATGAGACCGTATCCTCTTTTTGAAAGCCCGATAATTCGTCGATTTGTCCTCATTTCTTTTTTTTTTGAATATTCCGCCAACAAGAATGAGTGCCTCCTGAGCTTTCTCTGCTTTGCCTCGGTGTTGAGCCGCTCGCGGGCCCAAAAATGCACGACTGGGTGTATCTAAAAGGCGTCTAGTGCTGCTTTTCGCGTCGGCAAGGGAAACTAAAGGAGTTCCGCAGGCGAGACCGTAAGTCAGTCTCCTATGCCAAATCAGTTAAGGAAACAAGGCAGTGGAGGGAGTTGCTCTTACCCACTTCTACCCAATCAAACTGCAACGCCCTCTCTTGGAGAAAAAGTTCATCTGGTATGTCGGCATTGGCCAGAAACCCACACAACAATAGCAGTTCCTGGGCACGGGAAAGACTAGCAAAAGAAACCTCCCACGTGGTATAAACGTTTCGGTTCACGTCCCCTGTCCTTTGATCCGATAACCAACCAGGGCCTCCGCATTTTGCAACCTTTCCGGGTTCTCCGTCTAGGAAGTTCAGGTAGTTCTCGAAGGATGACTGCAAATGTGAGGTGAATGATCCCGCCTGAGTCAATGCCAGTGGCAGAAACCCCAGATTCACAGCTGACTGTTTCGCCGCATGATGTTCTACGTGTCATATTAGCTTATCCTCTCTCTGATTTTTTTTTGTTTATTCATTACTCGCATGCGATCTAGATAGATCATGGCGAGGCATATGTACAGTCCCTTTCCTGTCCACAGTCCGTGCGTGGCGGCTCGTTGCAAGCCCTTTGCCCTCCGCCCAGGCCTGTCCCAAGAGCAAGTGGTCGCGCACCAAGGAAAATCGCAAAAGAAAGAACAACGGAAAAGCACAAGCGTCTCCTACTCCTCGTCTGCCGATGCCATGAAGGGCGGGGTGGGTAGCGACAGTGGTAGTCCATCCCCGGCCCCCGGCTCCCCCCGGCACCCAGCACCTCCGCCTCCTCCCTCCGCTCCTCTTCCCGCTCCTGGCGCTCCCGGAGCTCCCATTCCGACACATCGCTCCCTGCGTCGTCCTCTTCCGCAGCCGGCACCAGCCTTCCCACATCAGTAAAAGAAAGGAAATCCATCACCGCCTGACCACACCTCCCATCGGCAAGTAGATCCGGGATCTTCCACCGGCTCTTCCACCTCCCAGAATTCCTTCCGCACCTCTGCCCACAATATCTTCTGTTGGGCCTTCCAATCCGGACACACCTTGAAGAGGTGGTCTCTCGTTTGCGTTGGGCATCGGCACCTCGCCCACTGGGGTCGTCTGGTACTGACCTTACCCCTTGAGGACTTCTCTGTCAACAGTCTTCGGTAGTGCGGCCATAGCTGCTTTCTCATCGATCTCCTCAATTGCCGTGCCCAACGATCGAAGATTGCTCTTCCTGGACGTTATTATCACATTGCCGGCATCGCAAGTTGGAAGGAGAAGGTGGATGTCAACTGCATCAACATCGTCGTAGTTATCTAATATGAGCAGCCATCCGTCGTTGCCTTTTGTAGCCAGCCAGCTCTTAACTGCTCTAGTCAATCGTGACTCCACGGTGCTCTCAGATGAGATTTGTCCCTTCGAATTCAAAACGCCCCCCAGCCCCAACATCAAAGCAATATCTTCATACGAGTGTCGTTGTTTCGCAGAGCTGTCAATAATTTCTTCGGCGGCCGCTCGAGCGCTTCGAGGTAATGAGGCCGCGCTAGTGACATCAACCCATAATACCGCCGTGTACAAATCTGAGTATCGGAACGAATATTCAAGTGCAATTGATGACTTTCCCATTCCTCCGAACCCGTGCAGCACAACAACTTTGTCAGTCGGGGGCCGGAGTTCACCATTGGACGAGGTGCTTCCTTTGAGAGTTGAGTAGATAGTGCAGATGATATCCTCCCGGCCATTGAATATGCGGTTGCGAGCGAGTGGAAGTTGCGGGACTAATGCGAAGTCAGGTGCCGCGGATTGGATCTATGTTCAGGTGTGTAAGCCCCTAAACATCTCAAGCGGAGGTAGAATCTGGCAAACCTTTGGGAGGCGTCTAGACCTGGCACCGGCGGCGGGAAAAACTCTGTTTAGACCCCCATAATATCCTTTCAACTGGCCCGATCAATCTTTCGAGGTTTCCCTTATCGACAAAAACCCATTACAGTTTCTTCATAGTAGGCAGCGCCCTCTGCAGGCTTTCCGTGCTAGTTTTCCGCCGTTCCACCTCGTTTCGAAATTCTGGTCTTATCTGGTATAAACTCGACAGACTAAATTGCGAAAGAAGTTCGATCAACGTCCTGGCTAAGTCGGGGTTGGATTGGCTAATGAGTCAATTCTGTGTGCGGCGGAGTGAGTCGGAAGGTGGTTGATAAAGCGCACGAGCGCCATCGCGCTATCGTTGACCGTGGTCACTATCCTACACGCATTAATTACTTGGAGCTGTGCTCGGGTAGTTCGGCTAAGACCGTTAAGATTTGTGCGAGGATATTGATAGCAAAACGTTGCTAGTCGTCGCTCTGGCCCTTGTTATCCTGCGCCCATGCTTTGGCCCACTTCTCCAGGCAGAGCTTCTCCGTCGCAAGCCGTATATCAAGGTATCCATAGTCCCGACCGAATCACCGTGCCGTCGACAGCAGATTGTAACCCGTCAGTAGCTGGTTAGCGAGCTCGACAGCGATTCCGAGACCTTGAGCGGTCAACGATAATTACCTATTAACTTCGGCCTTGCCGGCGTCGGGATGCCTCATTACCGATCGGTTCCATTGTTCGGGACCGTGTTGTTTGCTCTTGTGCGGTTAGCTAACTAGTGTTGGTGGTAATCCCGACGACCACCAAATAGATAGATCTTGTGCTAGGTGGGGTACAGCTACGTCACCGGATGCATACCCAAGCACTCGCTTAGGCAACAGCACGGCCAATCAAGCCAGACCACACTGTGTGGAACAAAACGGTGATAGCCGACAGCAGTTTCTGCACCCAAAATATTGCCTTTTGGCCAGGCCACCATAAACCAAATAGCCATCGCAGGTGATTTTTTTTTTTTCATTAATCGCATGCGACCTATGCACAGTAGAACCTCGGATAAGAGTCCTCCCTTGAAATAGGTTTAGCGCCGTGTGGCACGCTTGGGGTTAGCGTGGCGACCGCAGTAGGACGTCACCACAGGAGGTTGGAGTCTGAAGAATAGCTACTAGCTAACGCCGTCTGAGCTGGGCAGCATCGCGAGACCTTCACAAAACATCCGTAAGGGATCTTAGAGGCAATAACGGAGAGTGGTGGGGTCGGTTTCATCAGGCCCAACACGGTACACAGTCGTATTGCAATTCGCAGCGCTCGTGGTTACACCTACGGTTCAAGTACCTACCGGCAGAACTTCTGGCGAAGATGGAGCCGATAACACCGAGGTTGTCCGTCTCCCTATCTCACCCCGTAGGCCGGAGTAGCTCGGCGGACGAGTTCTTGGGGCGTGTTTTCGGCTTGGAACAAAACGGATCCACCCTCCTGGCACCACCCGTGCTATTAGTCATGGTGCACCTCTCAAGACGGCTATAAGTGGGAACCGGTGTGGACACCCTAGGAACCGTGGGCGAGGGTCTCAATGATCTAGGGGCAAATCGTGTAGTAATACCCGATTCCCTAGTCCCACCTAAGTGCTTATATTTCACCCCTTACAGTTGTCGACTCGTCCTCAACCCACGGTGGGCGTCCCGGCGAGCTCGGAAGGCTCGGAGGTCGCATTCTCGGCGGGCGCGTTCTCGGCGGCCCGGCAGCCTGGCGGGACTCGGAGTCTGCAACCCAGGGAAAATTTCCCGTGAACTAGCAAGTTTAGCTAGAAAAAGTAAGAGACTGGAAGGAGTATGTAGGCAGTATGTGGTTGTAGACCTGTTCCTTATTAGAAGTACTGAAGATCATGATACGAGGTCTATTGGGGAGACGGGGCCTGGGGCAGCCTATGCAAGAAGATATCACGAGGTTTTTGCGCTATTGAACCAGATGTTGACTAAGCAGCAAACGCACTGCAAACGTGTCAAGGCTGCCAAAAGCGGCGCTAATCCCTTGTGGGGGAGGACTTTATCCGAGATTATACGGTATAGTTTAGGACACCTAAAGCCGAGTGGACACCGGAGACGTGAACGGGCAAGGCAGGGACGTGGAACAAGGCGAGAACAGTTGCTAATGGTCGAGGCCGACTATGGTTAACGATAAAAAGTTGTTGCGTGAAGAAGAAACATGCAAGACAGACAGAAGGGCACCTATATACAATGAGTGCGATCCTCACCACATCCAGATCCTTCTTCACGCCGTACAGCCGGGACCTAGAACCTTTCCTCGTCGTGCGGCGGATCACATCCGTCCACCGGCGGGATTGGTTGCCCTTGGGCCTTTTTTCATAGCCGGACTGAGCTTTGCCATGGGGAAGCCTCGGTTTGAGGTTGTAAGTACTCGTACAGGGCTATCGGCGATTGAACGCTTTAGTAAAGCAAATATTGGTTTTATACAAGATCGGATTGAACGTTGGTTAGTGCACCAGAAAATAACGCTAGTACAGATACAATTACCGTATGTATATACTTTTGACGCCGCGCTTGGCAGTCTTGGCGCGCCAGTAGATAGTGCGCGCAGCACTTGGTCAGTATCAGATTTATCTACTAGCGCAAAAATCCTTTGGTATACTTGTATACTACATGCGGTCTCTGACCTCCTTTCTCCAACAGAATTCCGCACCAGCATCATCTTCATTATCTTTGGTTAGTGGAGGGACAACCAGCTTCGAAAGATCTTCATCGTCTAAAGCTTCGCCGGTAGCTTCTTGGAGTACAGTTGTAAGAACAAGAGCGGCGAATTGCAATATGGCTGTGTCAAGCGCGGTTGGTGTACTAGTACATCTAACATTCTCACGATGCTGGCTTAAGGGCGCTTGCGAGCTTCAATCTCAACCTAATAAAGTGACGTTCAATTGCCGCCAAGGCGCTAACCAGAGGCGGACTAGCGCGCGCCAGCTTGGTTTCAAAAGTATGTAGGACTCTTATCCAGGTTTGTAAGGGTGACTGCCACGTTGTTGGCTAGCGTGTAGTTGGGCTGCACAGTGAATATCACTTGTTAAATCTGTGTTCAGCCTATCGTCAACGGGGTGGCTGCACTTGCACAGCTCCCCCCTCTCCTTGGTTCCCTCTTTCTTCTCGTCTCTCTCGCTCTGTTGTGTCGGGCCGAAATAGCGCCGGTGACACCGACGGCGGCAGTGGGGCCACGCCGCCGGTCCATGACGCTAACGCAGGCCCTAATAGGGCGTTCAAATCTGCTCTTCCACAACTTCTATCTAGCCCATAGCTTCAGATAATCCTGGGCGTTCAATCGCCGAGTAACTGTACGAGTACAAAACACGAGACCGAGCACGGATGGGACGCACTGAACCCCAGCTAACTACATTGTCGGTCGTAGATGAGGGGTATCTAGTTGGGTGATTTTATGGATATGCCCGCATCGCTACCTCTCACAGGTGGCCTTTGCCGGTTCCCGTCCGCCGTCCAACCGCGACCCCGATCGGTCCGCAGACGGCTCGTTGTGGCTCCCCCTATCCCCCCGCGCTGGCCTGTCCCAAGAATATGGAGCACACCAAGGAAATGATCATAGATGAAATGGCGTTATCCAATGGCTCGGGGGTTGCGTTATTTGTGTCGGATATATGAAATTTTGTATGTATGTAGAATAAGGGGTAGCAAATTTTCCTTCAAGACTCTTAGTAGTGTCGTTGACTGCCTATATCCCTCGCACATCTTAAGAAGAAGTGGGTGGAAGCTCGCTACTGGGCTGGAGGCCGGACTTCTAGGAAGGCGTACAAGATTCCAAGCAGGCAGAAGCAAGACTGCACGGTTGCGGGCAGTTCCAAGAGGTCGAGGTTCTACCAGATGAAGAAATGTTACTGCCTCACGGGGCAGTATCTCAACTGGACGAAAAGCCGGTCTACCATTCAGTGCTGGTGGTGCCCATGCAGGACACAGACGCGGGATCACCTCGTTAAGGTGTGCCCCGAATTGGAGACACAGCAGAAGATCGTGTGGGCAGAGGTACGGGGGGAAAGCGGGAGGGGGAAGAGCCGGTTCAAGATCCGGGACCTCCTTGCTGATGAGAGGTGCAGCCAGGCGGTACCGGACTTCCTCTCCACCGCGGCTGTGGGGAAGCTAGTGCCGGCTGAGGAAGACGCAGGGAGTGAAGTGTCAGACTGGGAGCGCAGGGAGCGCAGGGAGCGGGAAGAAGAGCAGAGGGTGGAGACCGATGAGCTGGGTGTCGCGGAAGACTAGCAGAGTGCGGGTCACGATTTCCTTCGTTTTTCTTTTGCCTTTTCTTTGGCACGCTTCACATCATCTTGGGACAGGCCTGGCGGAGGGCAAAGGGGATCTTTCAACGTGCCGTCATCGCGCGGACTGCGGACGGGAAACGGACCTTGTACGTACCTCCCCATGATCCACCCAAATCGCATGCGAGTAATGAATAAATATCCCAGCTAGTGAAGTGATAGATAGCTAGTCTCGCGTGGCCCACCGATGGCTCAGGAGGAGCTCCGACGCCAAGTACGCCATCCACAGGCTTTTTGCTGGTCCCGGTAACACCGAAGGGGGGTTTGCCTGGTCGGAGGAGCGGTGGTGGCAAGTTGGACGAAGTTGTTCGCCATGACCGTTCTAGGTCTGCAAACTCTGCCTTGCCCTCTCCGGTGGCCCCGAAAACACGCCCCGCCTCGGCTCCACCATATCTACCCTCCACGGCGTGGCCGGGAGGCGCCAACGCTGTATGTAGTCCAGTCTGATTACCTTTGCAGAAGTTAGAACCGGAGCCCACTCAGTTTTCTGTGGCGTCCGCATCCCAAAGACGGGTTGCCGATGCCCAACTTCGAAGCAGAAAATCCGTCCGAGAGCCAAGCTCCTAGTGATTGTGGAGAGGACAACTTAGGTCTCCTTTCCGAAAGTGGTAAGTCCTATGGGGATTGATTGGCCACCGTCGTTTTGCTCGGAAGACTGCACAGTCCATTGTGGGATCTATCCAGCTCCCCTCCAATCGTCGCGACCCGCCAACCTCCATTATTTCGACGGCGGCGGCGGCGACGGTGACGACAAAGGGAGAACCCGAATCCCCCCTTGTGTTGAGGATGGACTTCCTTGTCCCGCGCGGCTCCAGGCGGCAGAGGGCTTGATCTGGAAAGCCATCCGTGAGATGGCGGTTCGTGTATGAGTGTGTTCTGGTGGTTGTTGTGGCGGCCACAATTGCCCCCCTCTGCCGAGTCTACTGTCAGCATGGATCTCCTTTGGGCATGACATTCCCTGTTTTAGTTGATGAATGAGCGACTTTTGTTTTGCAGGCCGGTGAGAAGGCAAAAAATTGTCAGGTGTGTATGCCCTTACCAGTGCTGCGTTGCCGGCGGGCGGAGCAGAATCGACTGCGTTATGCGGGACGGACGGAGGAGGCAAAAGTGTTTGAAACGAAGCCTTCGCGTCGATAGGCACACCCCGGGTTTGTTTGCTTTTTTTTTCGCAAGAATCACTTGAATGCGCCCGCGCAGTACTTGGGTGGTGCCGCTCGTTGACTTACATCGTATTGGCCCCATTGCTTGCAGAATGCAGTAATAGCAGAGCGGCACTGGTCAGTGGTCATTGATGCGCCATTTGTATGGCACCATGTGGAATATGAACACCATGTGATCGGAAGTATGCCATGAAACACGCTTGCGTAGTAGCAGCAACAGATGGTATACTCAGTCTGGGAGACTGCTGTTTGTTATTGCAAAAGTCATTATGAAATCTACCGTAGGCATCCTCCTGGACCCATTCGCCGAGGCCATGCAGAGCGCGGCACATATCGGCCAATACTGCCTAGTCTAAAAGCCCTGCTCCCAGAGCTGCTTGTCGTAGTCCTCCGTCAACCGCGCGTCGTCGCCCTGGGCATGCCGTTAGCAACCGCCATGTTGCAAGAGCGGCCCAAAGGCGCTGGGGGGGGGGGGGGGATAGGGTTATGCACATATTCCTGCTGCCACTTGCCGAATCCTCCTTCCAGCACGTAAACCTCCTGCTTCTTGACGGCACCTGTCTCGTCCCTGTCCTTCGCGTCGCCACTATCCTTCCAGGTTTCTTTCGCGATCGAATCCTCTCCCATGAGACGTTGTCTCTCCCGAATGTACTTCGTAGCAGCACTGGGACCCCGTTCCGTGGAGTGCACACAATGGAAAACGACTTTCTCCACGTCTTTGAGAGTGTGCACGAGCTCCGAAACGGTGTTGCTCAGCGTACTGGTAGGTACATGGCGCGAGGACTTGATGTGGCCGCCAATGCGGTCTGAGTCTCGTACGTCGACCACAGCGATTTCCTGCTCTGTGGGCTGGGAGAGAAGGACTGTGCGGAGGCGCTCGTGGCCGACTCGGGCTAAATGCGCGTAGGCTGACATGTGGCTCGGGGTAGGCGAGGGCTGGTCTGTGGTGGCGACAGTGACGGCGGCGGACCGTGGTGGTAGGAAAGAGGAAGTGGTGAAAGTGGTTGGAGAAGTTTACAAGAAGGGTATGTAGATATATAAAGCGCCAATTATCTAGCGGGGTTGCGGGGTGGGTTGTGCACGTGGCTAGGGTGACCGAAAAGAGGGGCAACACAGCATGTACCACAACTCCTGCGGGGTAGATATTATCACACGGGTATTATTGCAACGATCCGCAAAGCGAGATCAGGTATAAATTGGAGAATTAAATGACTGTTTGCTGTGGCCGGCGTATTGTCCGTGATTTACAGGAATAACGACAACCGTCAAGGCAGAATAGCCGTGCGGCACCAGCACTGCTTCTTTCGATACATATGTACATAACTCGTGCTTCGGAAACCCACCATTCCGGGAATGAGAAATCCGTGGGGGTGTGCGGTACGGGGCCGCCGAGCTCGCAGACGACACCACCGCAATGACTGGAGCGCCTAACTGGGTGACAGTCCTGTGGCTCGCTTCGACGGATCCCTGGAATTGCACGTTGTGCGCGGCCAAGGGGAGAAAGACCGGGCATTGCATTGGCGGCAAGTCTGGGCGGAATAAAGTCCACCGATTCGCCGGTAGGGACAGCAACCTCACCCACTCCTGAGACCATCCAGAATCCCAGGGCTTCTGGCCCCCCGCTGCTCCAGGCTTGCAACGGTCGACACCTCCCGCTCCGTGGCTCCTATTGGGTCTGACTTAAAGAGGGACCAGAGAAGAAGACGTCGCCGGTAGGAGAACAGATACCCGAAACCCAATGGAAAAGCCAGCACGATGCTCCTCTCCCACTAGTTGCAACAAGGTTCAGATAAGAACCGAGTATCTATCGTAAAGATAAGATCGCCGCTCTACATACATACTACATAGGAGACGCCGATTTTGGTGCACTCGGGCCTCGATAACCGTGCCGGTGTGGGCGGAACTTGAATGGCATGCAGCTTGGTAGGTTAGCGAGATCGCGGCGAGGGCGAATGGCAGCCCTCACGATCGTCCCCCCGTAAATGGACAGACCAAGGACACATGATGCGATCTGAACACAGCAACCTCGCAAAGCAAAAGTCCTCCAGAGCGGAGTGGCTGCTATCCGTTAGCGGTCCGGTGGTGTTCCTCGAGATGTAACCAGCTAACATCTCCCCCGAAGCGAAGTGCCGACCGAGCAGATAGGCGAACAACGATGGGTCCCAAGTCTCACTTATGCAGGCAGAAATTAGCCCCTTTTTTCCACAGTAGGCGACGATCTATCGGTGGGCGATCGAGATCAGAGCAGATATAGGGCACCAGTCATCTGTGAATTCGTAACAGCCCTCCACCCCCATCGGTGCTCGTGCATACTCCCCACGGATGGCGACGTCGTTAGCTCACCCCATGCTGTGATCGCCTAGGGAAAAAAGACAGGTTTCCCTGTTCCCCAGGCACTGAGTTGTGCCGTACGTCACTGTCTGGTCGTTTTCAAGCATACCGATTGCTGATCACCTCCGGAGTCGTGCGCCAGAAATCGAAACACATCGATGTCAAATACCACCATGTTCACGATGAGCAGCAGCGAGGATCAGTCAGGTTCCAGTATGTCACCTCAGCGGCGAATCCGGCCGACCTGCTCACAAAACCACTTGCCGCATGGGAGAAGGAATTGAGGAACGGAAGTAGCGAGCACGAATGAACAGAGAAGGAACCGAAAAGTTTGTTTGTTTTTAATTGTTTCTTTCGATTTTTGATTTCAGTTTGGTACTTGATTTGATTTGATTTGATCTGACTTTGGTATTGTTGGTGTCGGCACTCTTTTTTCCTGATAGCAGATGTTTTTTCCCACAGGGTTTTCACTGCACAGGTTTTAATGAGGTCGACGGGAAAGGGGTAATGGTTGTCCTGTATTTTGTTCTTTGCATTTGGTCCTTTCGAAAAGTCTCAGCGCGAGAAGAGGGGGTGTGTTGGAAAAAGCTTCTCGGCGCTGGATGTATGGGGGCTGCTAGAGTTGAGAGGGTGGCGTTACCATGGGAATGATGGGGCTAAGCGGGCAGTGTGGATGTATATACCTAGAGTTCTCGGTTCGGCGGGCTTCTTCTGTTCTGTACTCTTGCAACCTACATAGCAACTGAGATTGTCCCCGTTCGAACCCTACCACAACGTGAAGAATCCCATCTACGCACACCTACGGCCATAACCATTCAACATTTCCCGACGGCTGTCACGTCCATCGAGCTCTCATGGGACATGGATGGCAGACGATGGCAATGCAGCAGATACCCTGACAAAAGAGCAGGCCACCGTTCACCGTTTGAAAGGCCTGAAATTCGGCCACATTGGCCGTCGGAGAGGAAGAAGAACAGGCGATAGAGCCACCAGCAGGTTGGTCTACAGATATTGACCGCTTTGTCCGAAAGAGGGAAGTCAAATCGTATATGCAATGCCGAGGTGAGTGTGCGGTGGTCTAGATTCAGCGTTCCAAGCGAGACGCTTGCGCCATCGACGCTTTTCCAGCTGGCTATTCTTCCGAGTGCAATAACCCCGCATCCATGTCGTATTGACTGGTTCTCACTCTTGTTCTCAGCACTGAGGCTTGTTATCGCCATAATCTAGATAGGTCGCACACGATTAATGACGAAATAAAGAAAGTGCTGAGGCTTGAAGATCAGAAGCAACCCTCATAGCGAAAGCTCTAAAACATCCTACCTGCCGCAGTCGATTCGCTCGCCCCGTTTGTTGGAGTGAGTTGGACGATGGGATCACGGGAACGGCGGCTTGAGCGGTGAAGATGGTTGTATGTGTCTGGCTACAGAAACCAGAGCTAGAAAGAAAGAAAGCAAAACAAGGAGAGAACAACCAGCACGGGCGCCCGCAAGGCCAACATCCCGACAACCAAGAACCCCGACGGCTAGTGGGCCCACGACAAACCACACCTTTCAACAGCCTCGAGAAGGCGACAAAACCCCTCCCGGAAACCAATGACGCAAACAGAAACCAAATAGAGATCTGTGCAAAAGCTGCTCTTTCAAGATTTCTGGACAGATGGGACGCATGCACAACACAACAACCTAACTGCAGAGCACAGGCGAGTGGGAGCAAGTAACAAAGACAAAGATAACGTATTAAACAACGTCCGAACAACATACGGGAGAAACACCTTGAATGAATCCCAAGATACCCTGTCACATACATCATCAAAGGCACTACTCTAGGCTGGCTCTCGTCAATGCCATGAGAGCCATGACCTTCGCAACCACCTACTCCCGTCCCCACGAACCTGCGACCCGCCCAGACACCGGACCTCCGCCGAAACCGCTCCAAGACTAGGAAGGCAAAGGTGAAAGGGTTTCCATGATCCTGGACAAGGTGAGAGTGGAAGGGTGGCCCTTTCCAAGGGTCTTCTCGTAACCATCAACGGCCCTCTGGTAGCATTCGAGTGCCTTGGAGTACTCGCCCTGACCATTGAACACTCTGGCAATGTTGTAAACGGTGTTGAGAGTGCTAGGGTGATCCTTGCCAAGGGTCTTTTCGTAACCACCAAGGGCCCTCTGGTACCATTCGAGTGCCTTGGAGTGCTTGCCTTGGCTTACAAATACATTGGCTATGTTGTTAACGGTGTGGAGAGTGTCAGGGTGATGCTTTCCAAGAGTCTTCTCGTAACCTTCAAGGGCCCTCTGATACAACTCGAGCGCCTTGGAGTGCTCGCCTCGGCTGTTGAATATATTGGCCACGTTGCTAACGGTGTGGACAGTGTCAGGGTGATCCTTTTCAAGAGTCTTCTCGTAACCATCGAGGGCCCTCTGATACAACTCGAGCTCCTTGGAGTGCTCGCCTTGGCTGCGGAATGCATTGGCCATGTTGTTAACAGTGTGGAGAGTGTCGAGGTGATCCTTTCCAAGAGACTTCTCGTAACCAGCAAGGGCCCTCTGGTACCATTCGAGCGCCTTGGAGTACTCCCCGTAGCAGAAGAATACATTGGCCATGTTGTTAACGGTGTTGAGAGTGTTAGGGTGATCCATTCCACGCATTTTCTCGTGGCCATCAAGGGCTCTCTGGTACCATTCGAGTGCCTTGGAGTGCTCGCCCTGACCTTTGAACACCCTGGCAATGTTGTAAAAGGTGTTGAAAGCGCTAGGGTGATCTTTGCCAACGGTCTTCGCGTAACCATCAAGGGCCCTCTGGTACCATTCGAGCGCCTTGGAGTGCTGGCCTTGGGTGGCAAATACATTGGCCATGTTGTTAACAGTGTGGAGAGTCGCAGGGTGATCCTTTCCAAGAGTCTTCTCGTAACCATCAAGAGCCCTCTGATACCATTTGAGTGCCTTGCAGTGCTCGCCTTTGATGCCGAACACATTGGCCAAGTTGTGAACGGTGTTGAGGGTGTCAGGGTGGTTCTTTCCAAGGGCCTTCTCACGACCATCGAGGGCCCTCTGGTACCATTTGAGTGCCTTCAAGTACTCGCCTTGGGTGTTGAACACATTGGCCATGTTGTTAACGGTGCGGAGAGTGGATGGGTGGCCCTTTCCAAGGGTCTTCTCGTAGCCATCAAGGGCTCTCTGGTACCACTCAAGTGCCTTGGGGTACTCGCCTCGCCTGTCGAACACATCACTCATGTTATGAATAGTGTCGAGGGTGTCAGGGTGGCTGTTTCCAAGGGTCTTCTCACGGCCACCTAGGGCCATCTGATACCATTCCAGTGCCTTCAGGTATTCGCCTTGGGCTTCGAACACAGTGCCTAGGCTGTGAGCGGCGCTGAGAGTGTCAAGGTGGTCATTGCCTAGAAGTTTCTGCTGACGTGCGAACGACCAGCGGAACAGATTCTCAGCTTGGGGGTAAAATCCGTGATCAACATACATGCGACCGACACCTAAAGTTGCGCTAAACCCTACTCTAGCTTGGTCGCAAAGCTGAGGAAGTTCCGCCAGACTCATTCGAACTGCTTCTATATGAGGCCATATCCTCTTTTCGAATGCCCAATCATCCACCGATTTGTCCGTATTATTTTTGAATATTCCGCCAACAAGTATGAGTGCCTCCTGACTCTTTCTCTGCTTTGCTTGGGTGCTGAGTCGCTCGCGGGCCCAGAAGTGCACGACCGGGTGTATCCAAAAGGCGTCTAGTGATGCTTTTCGCTTCGCCAGGGAAAGCGAAAAGAGTTCTGCAAGGGAGACTGTAGGCCAATCGACTCCTAAGTCAAATCAGTTAAAAGAAACCCAAGACAGGAAGGGTTTGCAATTACCAGCTTCTAACCAATCAAACTGTAAATCCATCTCCTGGAAGAAAAGCTTATCTGGTATGTCGGCATTCGCCAGAAACCCACACAAAAGTAGCAGCTCTTGGGCTGGGCGCGAAAGCATAGCAAAAGAAACCTCCCACGTTGTAAAGATGTTTCGGTTCAAGTTCCCAGTCTTTTGATCCGATAACCAGCCAGGACCTCCGCTTTTTGCAACCTTTCCGAATTCTCCGTCCAGGAAATTCAAGTAGTGCTGGAAGGATGTCTGCATATGTGAAATGTACGATCCGGCCTGGGTCAATGCCAGTGGCAGAAACCCCAGCTTCACAGCTACCTGTTTTGCCGCACGAAGTTCTATGTGTCATATAATATTAGCTTATGCTCTCACCGATGGGTCCCCTGGTACTCGCCTTCGCCCTCGAGAACTTCTTTGCCAACACTCTTCACTAGCACCGCTATTGCTGCTTTCTCGTCGATCTCCTCAATTGCCACTGTCTTGCCCAAAGATCGAAGATTGCTCTTCCTGGACGTTATTATCACATTGCCGGCATCGTAAGTTGGAAGGAGAAGGTGGATGTCAACTGCATCAACATCGTCGTAGTTAACTAATATGAGCAGCCATCCGTCGTTGCCTTTTGTAGCCAGCCAGCTCTTAACTGCTCCGGTCAATCGTGACTCCGTGGTGCTCTCAGATGAGATTTGTCCCTTCGAATTCAAAACGCCCCCCAGCCCCAACATCAAAGCAATATCTTCATACGAGTGTCGTTGTTTCGCATAGCTGTCAATAATTTGTTCGGCGACTGCTCGAGCGCTCCGTGACAATGAGGCCGCGCTAGTGACATCGGCCCATAATATCGCCGTGTAGGAATCTGAGTATTGGAATGAATATTCTAGTGCAATTGATGACTTGCCCATTCCACCGAGCCCGTGCAGCACAACAACCTTGTGGGTCGGCAGCTGGACTTCGCCGTCACTCGAAGTGCCCCCTTTGAGAGTTGAATAGATGGTACAGATAATATGCTCCCGACCACTGAACATGTGATTGCGCGCGAACGGGAGTTGCGGGGCCAATGCGAAGTCGGGTACGACAGCCCGGATCCCTGTTTAATGTGCGTGTAAGCCCCCAAACAGATCTGCCTTAAACAGCTCAAGCATGGTAGAGCAAACCTCTCAGCTGTGGTGTCACACCGACGGCGGGTAGTGTCCTGTTTAAACTCTCGTTGTATTCTTTCAACTGGCCGATCAATCTTTCGAACTTATCCTTATCGACAAAAGCCCATCGCAGTTTCTTCAAAGTAGGTAGTGCGCTCTGCAAGCTTTCCGTGCTGCTTTTCAACCGCTCCACCTCGTTTTCAAGTTCTGGTCTTATCTGGTACAAACTCATCAAACGAGATTGAGTAAGAAGTTCGGCAATGTCCTGGCTAAGTTGGGGCTGGATTGGCTGAGGAGTCTTCTGTGTACGACGGAGTGAGACGGAAAATGATTGATAAAGTGCACGGCCGCTATCGCGTTTCCGTGGACGGCGGTCACCGTCCGGCGCGCCGTACTTGGAGCTGTACTCGAGTAGTTCGGCCAAGACTGTCAAGATTCGTGCCAGGACGTTGATGACAAAACATTGCTCGTTGTCGCTTCGACCCTTGTGATCCTGCTCCCAGGCTTTGGCCCACTTCTCCAGGCAGAGCTTTTCCGTCGCAAGCCGTATATCGAGGTCTCCGTAGTCCCGACCGAACGATCGTGCCGTCGACAGCAGATTGTAACCCGTCAGAAGCTGGTTTGCGAGCCCGACAACGGCGATTCCGAGAGCTTGGGCAATTAACGATAATCAGCTATTCGATTCAGGCTTGCCGGCGTTGGGATGACTCATTACCGATCGGTTCCATTATTGTTTCGCGTAGGTGATGATGATGATGTTTAGGTGGTTAGGTTGTTAGTAGTCCCGACGACAGATTTGAACCACTCGATGTGAAGGAATGAGGGGAAACCAAAGAGACCCAGGCTTCCTGAGCCTTCTCCCTAATAGATCCCGTGCTAGGTGTGGTACAGCCACTCACCGGATGCATACTTTGCCTACTGCAGCCAATCGTTTAGGCGCCAGTGCGGCCAATCAAGCGAGCGCACGCCGAGTAGAACAGCGATCGCCGACAGTAGTTTTTAAACACCCAAATAACCAGGCTACCATAAAGCAAACGTCCATCGCAACTGAAGCATGCATTTCCGAAGCAATCGGGCTGATTCGGACGCGTGACGGCTGACGATCGTTATTCGTCGCACACCCGCGCCGCACGAAACCACAGAACCGAAGTACAGGTCTTTTCTTTCCTCTTCAGAAGTTGTTTCACCGTTTGCATTCAGTCGTCTCCGATCTTGTCAAGTCATACACACCTGTCGCTTTTGAAATCCGGAAGGCGAGAAGGGCGAAGGGTGAGTGAGAGGGGGTGGGCGGTGGAGTCGCCAGGGTAGGGGGAGACGGGGCATTGGGGGGGGAGTAGAAGGCGGGCCTACCGTCGGTCTCTACAGGCGCGCCACAAATCGTTGTCTGTTTCTTTCTGTCTCTCTCTTGTCTTGAGCTGTCGGTCGTTATATGTTCCTTATGTGCTCGTTTCCTTCCAATCTTTGAGTTTGGATTTTGGGAAAGGCAAGGCGGGGGCAGGGTGAGTTGCCACGAGCCGCCAGCAGGCTGTTCGAGGTCGCAGCGGACGGCAACCGGGAAGGACTGTACACAATATTGCCATGATCCAATAGAGTCGCATGCAATCAATGAATCATCACCACCGTCGTTCGTTGGAATGCCGAAAGGACTGTGGACGGAAACGGATTGTGTGTATCGCCATGATCCCAGTAACTATGTCGTATGCGAATAATGACAGCAAAACAAAAGTCGCTCGTTGGCATGTGGCCAGCACGATTTTACCAGAGGATCGACACCGACCAGTTTTAGGAGGAAAAGTCGCGACCAAGCTGAAGGCAGAGCGCCCCAGGCCGGTCCTCACCATGTTAACGGACAGGTCGCCATTTGGCAGCGGAGGCGCCAGATATATACTCGGTCGTGTGGCAGAACGGGCAGTGCTGAGTGGGTCTCAAGACCCACATGCTACAACCAGGAAACCTACGACACAGAGATCGCCGCTCTCGCCAGGTCACTGAAAAGTGCTACAAGGCGGCAGACGGCCCCGTGAGCACGCCTTTAAGACCAAAAATTGCTCCCATTGGAAGGTCCAGTGTTGACGCATGTGTTGGATGTTGCGTACGTGGCCTCGACACCATTAGGTTTTGTTGACGTGTTCTAGATCACGTTGGGAAAGGATGTTGTTTTCGTGCGAATTTCGATACCATAGACATATTAGGCGATGTCGGGACATGTTAGGTGATGTTGGCGAGACATCATGGGCGATGCCTTTTCGTCTGTTTGATCCTTTTTTCTCATGCGACGTTTATAGATCATGGCGAGCGTACATACAATCCGTTTCCTATCCGCAGTCCGCGCACAGCGGATCGTTGCAAGATCCCTTTGCCCCAGGCCTGTCCGAAGAAAGAATAGATACGCACCAAGGAAATCACAAACGAAAGTGACCAACGAGATCGTGAGCAAAAGGAAGAACAAAATGAAAAGAAAAAGCGCCCGTCCCCTACTCCTCGTCAGCGGATGCCATGAAGGAGGGCGTGGATAGGAACAGCAGTAGTCCCTCTCCGGAGCCCGGCTCCTCTGCCTCCACCCTTCTCTCGTCCTCCGGCTTCCTGCGCTCCTGGAGGTCCCATTCCGACACCTCACTCCTCGCATCTTCCTCAGGCGGGACCAGCCTTCTCACCTCCATGGTGGAGAGAAAGTCTAGCACAGCCTGGCTGCACCTCACGTCGGCGAGGAGGCCCCGGATAGTGAGCCGGTCCTTCCTCCTTCCGCTTTCCTTCCGTACCTCTACCCATAGGATCTTCTGCTGGGCCTTCCACTCGGGCATACCTTGAAGAGGTGGTCCCGCATCAGCGCCTGGTACCGGCACTACCAGCAATAAGCGGTGGGGCGGTTCTTCGTCCACTGGAAATACTGCCCGGTAAGGCAGTGGCTTGTCTTTTGTCAGAATAAGGTGGCGTCTGGAGATGAGGAGGCGTCCGGACATGAGAGACCAGAGGTGGCATCCGGAGATGAGGAGGCGTCCGGACATGACCGAGTCCCCGAGCACCGGCTCGGGGGGGGCAGTCTTCCGTCCTTTGTCCTGACGGCCTTCCTGTATATAGAGAGATCTTGTGCCCGCATAATACTGTAATACAATCTTCACGTTTATCGATCCATATATATTCCAACATCTTTAGCTGGTAGAACCTCGAGGCTAGCCTCTTGGAACTGCTCGCAACCGTGCCGTCGGGCTTCTGCCTACTCGGCATCCTTGGAGGTCCCGCCTCCCGTCCATTGCCGAGCCTCCACCCACTTCTTCTCGGAGATCTCTCGCTTGAGGTGCGCTGGGCACCACCTGATCGATGGTGATATCCGGCCTGGCCCTCCGCAACGCAGCGATATGCCTTCTTGCTTGGAGTGTGTACGTAAATTTGGCCGAGGCCAGGCTTCGAGGCCTTCCGTCTGATAGCCGCCTGCCTGTCGGTAAAGATCGTGACCCGCTTCGGCGTCCTCTGTCTTCTCGATGCAATCTCCAGTACCCTAGCGAGGGCTGCGCGAAATTTCGGCGATATATATTGTGGTGGTCCGAGAATTGCCAAAATTTCAACTTCCACTTCCAGAGAGATTCCGGGCGGTTATTACTAGCGAAAAACAAGCGAGCGGCTATGCATGCAGTAGCCATCGGCGGCGATGATGTAATTTCGTTAGTGCGCACCGTATCTTTCTTGGGACAGGCCTGGGCGGAGGGCAAAGGGGAGCTTGCAACGTGCCGCCACCGCGCGGATAGCGGATGGGAAAAATGGACAAAATGTACGCCGCCATAGTCTAGATAGGCTGAATGCGGGTATGACTAAACCAAAAAAAAACCGGCGGCGATGAGGTTATCCGATCAGTAACTATGTACCAGCAAGGAGACTGATGGCTACTAAGCTATCCCCACCGAACAGGATCAATTACTCTTCGGCGGAATCTGGTCTCAAGACGTAGGTAGAGGGGCTTGTGCCGAGAGTGAGCGATGCTGTGGTGGTCGCAGAATGAAAAAATCGACATTCGTGCATCGGGGCTTAGGAAGACGGTCGGCGGGAGATTTTTACAATCACGGCGTTCGCTCAAAGAAGAGAAGAAAGTATTGATATGGCGTTGTGATATCCTGCAGCGAGCTGGGTTTCATCGGTCGATAAACGATGTGAGAGATTTGGCAGAAAAGTTTCTCCAGAAACGGGATCCGCCAGATACTGTAAGTCCTCAACGGATAGACATATGTCCTACAAACACCACCCCGAGGTGGAAGCGGCATGCGAGGACCAGGGGACGGGCTGCGCTTATTTTTTGTCCTTTCCTTTGTGGTTTCCTTTGTAAATTTCCTTTGGCCGCATCTACTCTTTCTTGTGACAGGCCTGGGCGGAAGGCGAAGGGGAGCTTGCAACGTGCCCACCGCGCGGACTGCGGACGGGAAAATTGGGTAAAATGTACGCCGCCATGATCTATATAGGTCGCATGCGAGTATGAATAAACAAACCCCCCCCCCCCCCCAAGGTGGAAGCTAGATGGAGTCAACAGCTGGACCGGCTTCGGGCAAGACATGGTACGATAACAGCTTTACTGCATTGGAGTCGTTCTTTGAAATGGTAAGTGTTTTGACTGATTGACCGATAATACCCTAGGTAACTAATGCAATCTATTACCTATAGTCATACACAGCTGTCTCGTTGGAATGCCGGAAGCACAGTGGACGGAACCAGACTGTGTGTATCGCCATGATCTAGATACATAGGTCGCATGCGACTGATGACAAAACAATACAGGAGTCGCTCGTTGGAATCTGGTGGAGCGCACGATTCTATCAGAACAACCGGAGGCTCTCGACGCCGACCCGTCACCCACATGGGCTACAGCCAGGACCTACGACGCAGGGTGCGCCGCCCTCGCCAGGGCACTGGAAACTGCCGCAAGGTCGCAGACAACCCCTGGAGCACGTCTTCAAAAAGCTGCCCCCACTGGAAAGCCCAGCTGAATATTCTGCGGCCGAAAGCTCGGAAGGAGACCCAGAGGGGGGAGGACCGGTACAACTTGCAAGATCCGGGACCTCCTCGCCGATGCGAGGTGCAGCCAGCCGGTTCTGGACATCCTCTCCACCACAGATTTGGGGAGGCGAGTTCCGACCACGGCTGGGGAAGACGAACCGAGTCGGGCGTAGGAGCAACAACTCCGAGAGCGCAGAGAATGAGCAGAGGAGAGGAGGTAGGAGGCCGAGGAACTGGGAGAGTAGGGTGAGGAACAGCCGCTGTTCCTCCTCAACGCCTTCCCTCACCGCCTCTGCAGAAGAGGTATAGGGTATGGAGTGTTTTCTTTTGTGCTTTTCTTTGTATTTCTTTTGTAATTTCTTTGGTGCATTCTACTACTTTTTGAGACAGGCCTGGGCGGACGGCAAAGTTGAGCTGTGGCGTGTTGTCTGTGGACGGGGCCAAGCAGTGTACTATCACCATCACCTAGATATATCACACGCGATTAACTAACAAAAAAGTCGCTCGGTGGAATGCCCTCTGGCCGAGAAGCCCGAGTCAGCTCTGGTGAAGCCGCACATCCCAACGTGCCCGATATTCGTCTCGAGACACCGCCTTGGATGGGTTGAGATACTCCGGCTCCCAGCCATGTCAGTTATGCCAACAAATCACTGAGGACAGTGCAGTACAAACAAAAGCATATTGCAGATGGTTGGCCACCTAAGGTGTTGCGGGGCGCTCGCTAGCACACATTTTTTGGTACGGAAAGGTGGAGTGACTGGCGCGGTACTGCCGGCGCTAGCGTTCGTCCTTCACCTGCGGCCTGCCCTCCCCTGTTTTCTGTTTTGAGCCGCATAGCTAGACTCGCAGACGGATATGGGTTGGTGTTGTTGTTGGCGTTCGCCGTAGTCTGGAAAGGCTTATAGATGCGAAATAAAACTGATGTCCC
>Ga0307508_10001881_pt1 | contig 23122 bp, 29 predicted proteins | sample 9_EM_MG_FD_203089 | JGI IMG/M metagenome (GOLD analysis project Ga0307508, IMG submission 203089) | Populus trichocarpa ectomycorrhiza microbial communities from riparian zone in the Pacific Northwest, United States - 9_EM | ecosystem: Host-associated > Plants > Roots > Unclassified | place... | reverse complement strand
CGGGCCGGGGGGCCGCGGGCCGCCGCGGGGGCGGGGCCCCCCCCCGCCCCCCCCCCCCCCCCCCCCCCCCCCCCCAACCTGAGTGGTTTTCGTTCGCGTGACGTCGCCGATCATGGCCACGAGGGCCTCGCGGTTCTGCACACGGAGGGAGTTGGTGACGAACCGCGGGTCGGTGGCCCACTGCGGCCGGCCGATCCGCTCGCACAGCACGCCGTACAGCCGGTCGTTGCCGCCGCCGAGCATGATCGAGCCGTCACGGGTCGGGAACGCTTCGTACGGCACGATCGACGCTTGCACTCGTCAGCCCTCCCCGCCGGCCACAGGAAGAGAGTGAGGGGGGAAGCCCACGATGCGCGGTCCCGAACCGCCCGCCGTCCTTCTCGCCGGAGATCAGCGCTGAGCTGGCGATGTTCGCGAGCGTGGCGACCTGGCAGTCGCTGAGCGCGACGTCGATGTACTGGCCGCGGCCGGTGGCGGCGCGCGCAATGAGCGCGGCCATGATGGAGTTGCTCGCCCAGAGGCCGGCGGTGAGGTCGGTGACGGCGACGCCGACCTTGACGGGCGCGCCGTCGGCCTCGCCGGTGATGTGCATGAGGCCAAACTCGGCCTCGACGATGACGTCGTAGCCCGCGCGCGCGGCGTACGGCCCTGTCTGGCCGTAGCCCGTGACGGACGCGTAGATCAGCCGCGGGTTAGTGGCCGCCAGCGAGGCGTAGTCCAGTCCGTAGCGCGCCAGCGTCCCCGGAAGGTAGTTCTCGACGACGATGTCGGACCGCGCCGCCAGCTGCTGCAGGATCTGCCGGCCGCGCGCGTGCTTGAACGATATTCCGATCGACTTCTTGTTCCTGTGTCGGCGCTCAGTCCTGCGCCCGTCCGTCCTCCGTCCGTCCTCTCGCTCACCGATTCACCTGCTCCCTCCCTCCCCGATCAGCCCTTGCCGCCTGCTTTCCCACGGAGGGGGACAGGGCGTACACATAGAAAATACGCGCTCTCGCCGCGCCCGCCGTCCTTCGTGGCGGCGAACGGCGGCCCCCATGCGCGCGTGTCGTCACCGGCGACCGGATGCTCGGCCTTGATCACGGTGGCGCCGAGGTCGCCCAGGAGCTGCGTGCAGTACGGGCCCGCGAGCACGCGCGTCAAGTCGAGGACGCGCAGGCCGGCGAGCGGCAGCTTGGCGGTCGAGTAGCCGCGTCGGGAGGGGAGGTGCAGGAGTCGGCGCATCGTCGTCGCTGTCGATTGCGGAGGGAGATTTGTGTGCAGCAACAAGACTCAGGACTGAGGTACAAGGATGCGCCCTTGATAGAACCACCTCCATTGCAGTAGTTATATGTACATACATAGGCGCGCGTAAGCACTAGATATCTAAGCTTTAGATACTGGGGGGGCATACCAAACCGTATACAGCAAGACGAGTGAGTGATAATGAGGTATATGTATTGTACATATTGTGGGGGAAAAAAAAAAGGTGGTGGCCATTATTTTAGGGCCTGTTCTTTGTGAGCATAGCGTGTGTGCCAAGCGTATTCCACAACTTACGCACCCTAGCGCGTATGTATGATATCTAGATGTTCCTTGACATACTGGCTGCCGATCAAAACTGATGAATGGGGTGGATGCCTATCTTGCCAAAGAGAAACTTCGTGTTGGGCAACAAGTGCAGCAATTTTGAGTAGTGTTTTGCGAACCAGACAACATAGATAGAGAAAAAATTCGGGGGATCACGACTGAAAGAGAGACGGGGCGCCCTTTTTTTTTGTGGCTCAGCGAATAACCGAACATGGTAACTTGTAATATAGGTATACGTGTTGGGCCGAACGCTTACCGAGTCACCGTATGTCTGACACACGGTAGTTATGTCAGATTTGTGTGGTATATCTAACTATAGAAAAAATAAGATAATAAAAAGAATCATGGCCCCTGCACGGCGGCGGGGATGGCCGCCGATCTGCACAATTAGATATCTAGTGCCCGCCGCTTTGTAAGGCTAGCGCCTTGGCATTTCCTCGCGTCTCGCTGAGGACTTTCGAGCGACTTTTGGTGACCGGTACATAACTACATCCTACATAAGTAGATAAGTACCTATGTAGATATGTAGGCGACCTTGCATGTAATCCAACACAGCATCATCGCCACTCTTCGCCTTCACACAGCTCAGCCGTTTCTCACGAGCTCCCCTTGCTGCGCCCTATCGATCCCTGGCACGCACGCTTTGCGTCTTTCCCGTCATTGAACGCTCGCCCACCCGCCTCTGTGCACGCAGCTTCACTAACCGGTCAGTAGGATCTCCCACCATTCCGCGCCGGTTTTTGTAGCAGCTGACTCGCTTCAAAGGCTTTCTTTTTGGAGTCGTCTCACCGCGTCCCGGGTAACTCGCTGTGCCCCTCGCCGTCCCTGCTAGATACAGTACCTATTCAGTACTCCCACCCACCTTACACAAGTCCAGAAGCTTATCCGAACAGTAAGACTCTATATCGATTCGATTCTGCTTGTCAGCTCTGGCTGACCGGATCTTAGAACTGGCTAGAATTGGCCAGCGAAGCTGCAGCAGCAAAGGGGAGAAGGATCACAGCAGAAGCAGTCCAAGTCACATGGAACGAAAGTAGTCGTAAAGCACCATCATGGTATATAACTCTGATTGCCTAATGCGGTAATTATCGAGGCTCTTTTTTTAGACAGTGCACTCTAGGATGCTCTGCATACATGTGCAAACGGGAGCCCAGGCATCTTCGCCGCGCAACGAAATCCATGGTTGCTCAGCCAGTTTTCGTCTGATTGACTCAAGCAAGGCCAAAAAATGATCCCCTATGTAGCTCAAAGAAATTCAGCTGCAACACCCCCGAGGTGGCGCGCGTAAAGTAGGGGGGACAGTGACGAAGATAGCCGAGAGGTTATTGGACTTGTGCAATAATCTACTTACCCATCAATCTATAGATATATCCAATACAATGTATATATGTGGGCGGTTGGGCGGCACTCCACGTGTGCATCCTTCCCACCGAACACCACTAGATCCTTACTTGAGTCAGTCAGATGCAGACCGAAGACGCATGGGCTCATCGCGCATGTATGTATCTAGAGTAGATACTCTATCTATGTATAACTTATCCTAGAGTATCCTAGAGTACACTAGTGCGCTAAGTCTGTTGGGCGCCAGTTTCTCCGCCACCTCTACGACGCTCAATTTTGTTGTTGCGGTCTGGTTACATGGCATGCCGGCCGAAGGCTCTGGTCGACTCCTTGCCGCGTTATCCTGATGCACAGAGCAGCGGGCACTTGTAGATCGATGGATGGATGGAGACCCCGCCGTCGACCATCCTTTCCTCTCTGCAGCCTGCCCAGCCTGCAGCTCGTCCACGCCTCTGCGCGTTCTCTAGCTCCCATCCTGCGCTGTCGTCGTCGTCGTCGGTCGAGTCATAGGCCACCCGGGCGAGACACTTCTATGTACGTACGTAGGCAGGTACCCACCTGCCCAATCCGCAGCAGAGGATCGTCGATGGGTTCCCCCCCTCCGCGGACAACTCTGGACGGCAGACTAAGTCGCGAGTGCCCGACCGAATACGACGATCAGGTTACACACATGTCTTCTGCAAAGTAGAGTACATTATGTAATTCCTCTCCGCTGTCAATAGTTACAGTAGAGTAGATTACCGTCGTCGCCATCGCCGTCACCGTCGTACCGAAGTTAACAAAAAAAAAAAAAGAACAATACATCATCCCTCGTCTGGTAAAAGAAAGAATGAACGCCGAAAAACTCCCAGCCAGCCAGCTCAAATCTCCCAACTCCCAACTCCGACTTCCAAAAATCGAATGAAAAAAAAAATGAGTAATAACAGCAGTAAAACAAAATCACACTCGCCCCACCGACAGCGGCGACGGCGTTTCCACGGGCGAGGAGGCGACTTCGTAGCTGACCCTGCGCATGATTACGAGTCTGCCGTCGTCCTCGCCGCTCGCGCGCTCGTACTCCTCCTCCCAGGCGTCTTCCTCGGACGCGTCGTGCTGCTCCATGGGGTTCCTCTCGCTGTTGTCGGGCGAGGTGGAAGTGGTGGCGGTGTGGATGGTGCTGCGCTTGTTCTCGTCGCGCATGCGTCTGCGCTCGCGCTTGCGGTACAGCACGGCCTTGAGGCTGGGCAGCGACACGGCGCAGACGGCGACCGACAGCTCGATGCAGGCGAGCAGCTCAGCGAGCTGGATGAACGAGTAGTACATCAGCAGCTCCGACCGGTACGTGATGTGCAGCGTGCAGCACGTGGCTGTGGTCACGATTGTCGCGGTGCCCAGGAACAGCAGGAAGAAGACAGCGTACTTCTCGCGCGGCGGCAGGGATATGTAGTGGAAGATCATCAGCGGGATCGCGAGCACCAGCATGTCCGAGCTGATGTTCATCGCCGTGTAGATGCTGATGCTGAGCGTGTGCGTGAACGGCGTGCAGTGCGACTGCGAGGTGTAGGCCCTAGAGGAGGAGACGTCAGCGGGAGAGGGAAAAGGGGACAGCGAGCTGGGTACCATTGCTTTCCAAAGATGCGGCCGCACCAGAGCGCATGCGTCAGAATCAGCACCAGGTACGAGACGACCAGGTACACGATGGTGGCGTAAAGCAGTTTCTTGGTGGTCGGGTTGAGATGTCGTTTCAGATTGAAGTCTGGCTCCCGTCTCGGTTCATCAGCTTTCACTCGGCGCGCAACAGCTGGACGGGGGGGGGTGGGGGCGAGAGACGAACACATGGCGACGAAGCTAGCCTTGCAGAGCCACAGGCCCGTGGGAACGATGTAGCTGTGGAGTATGGTCGCCTCCTTAAGCGGCTGACCAAGGGCCTGCATGGGCGGAATCTTCCGTTCCCCACTATGGGCGAAATTCGGATTTGGCACGCGGTCCATGAATTTCAGCCGCCTTCTCGACCGGTAGAAGGTCATGCCGCAGCCGATGGCGAAGAAGAAGTAGCACGCGATCGCGAACATGAGCGATATCACGCTCGACGCCAGGTAGCCATTGCGGAGGTACCGCGACGTGTCGAAGTAGATGCGCAGCGACAGCAGGATAGTCGGCAGCAGAAAAAACAGGATCAGCACCGCGAGCCAGGCGTCTTCCGTCATTTTGGATTGGTTTTTTTTTTTATTATTATTTCGGTTGGTTTTCTTTATCCCTTTTGCTCTCTCCACCTCCTGCTCCTTCCGTCCGCAATGGTATGTGCCCCGGTCTTTTTCGGGGGTGCGGCGAGTGCGGGCGACAGGGCGGTGATGGGAGGTCGCAATGGTCGGGCCGGAGAGCAGCAACAGAAAACCGAAACGTGGAGGACTCGCAGTGGCGGTAGCAGATGTTACCTCTGTACGTATGTGCTTGCCAGGGGGGGGGGGACGCAGAGCTTCTTCAGACGAGGTGGAGAAGGAAGGAAGGTGAGGAGGAAGGTGGGGAGGAAGGTGGGGAGAAGTGAGGAGGAAGGTGAGAAGGAAGAGGATAGTGAGGAGGAAGGTGAGAAAGAAGAGGATAACGAGGAGGATAAGCAGAAAAGAAGAAGTGGAACGGAGATGGCGGCCAAGATATATGTCCGCCACCCTCCTCGCAACAGTAAGAAGCACCGCACATCACCAACGAGCATGGTGAGCCATCGACGTCTGCTTCTTTTTTTCCCCCAGTTAACCCGCCAATCAGTCCCGCCAAGCAGAGGAAACAGCCCCACCAATCAGTCGGACAGCCCAGCCAGGCAGCCAGACTCCCGATCCTCACTCTCGCCTCCCCACAGTTTTATGATGTGCTTGTGCTTGCGCTTGTGCTCGTGGCAGCTGCACGGGTGGATTCGTTTCCGACCGGCATCCACGCAGGATCGTCGGGCCATTGACCTACACCACCCAACTCCCCAGCTGCAGGGGAGCCTTTCTGAGCGTGTCCACAAGCTCACCGCAGTCCGTTTTCACGGTCGCTGCTTCACTGCTTCGTTGCTTCGTTGCCTCGTTGCCTCGTTGCGTCGCTGCTTCGTTCTTCGTTGCCACTGTCGCATGCAGACATGCGCATCGCCGAAGCGACGGGGCTGTGCACTGCTCTGCCCTGCTGTACTACGCGTCCCGCGGGGCGTTCTTTCCGTCTCTGTCGCCTTGTGTGCTGTGTGACATGCATGGGAGTGGTATCTAGGGCGGGCCATTGCGCACGATGCCGCTGGCTGTGTCGCTGTTTGCTTCGCATTGGTGTGGGAAAAAGAAAAGAAAGGAACAAAGCCCGTAGCGAGGACATCTCAGACAGTCCGCCGTTAAATCTGGGTCCGGTGGGTGAAGCGACGCGAACGGCCAGCCAATGTGCCGCTTCCGTCTCCCGCCCGATCGGCGTGCTCGGGCGGGCCCTTCCGTCTCCCTATCGCCAGACGATCGCACGGCCCCTTTCTCTGGAATATATATACATACATATAGCCGCAGCGGTCTGGCGACGGCGCTGACGGCACGGCGCTGTGCTCACTGGAGGTCACTCGACCGAGCCCTTTCCCGTCGCTGCAAACACCACCACCGTCCGCGAATGGACACATCTTTTTTGCGATCAATGATTCATCGCCACCACCGCCATCGTCCACGAGGGGACAGCCTTCGGAGCGGATCCGTGCGGGGCGCTCGGGGATCATCGGCGATTGAACGCCCAGCATTAGCTGAGGCTGTGGGGAAGAGGCTGAGAAAGCGTGGATTCGAAAGCCCTGAACTAGCGGCTTCGGCGTGAAACCAACACCAACTTCACCAGTAACACCCGCATCACAGCCTCCAGCGCTGGTCCGGGCCGACAGAGCCGGGAGAGGAAGCCGTGAGAATACAGTCGCCCCGTTGTGGCGTTGAATACAGATTGCTAACTGGCGGTAGTAGACACCACGGCGAGTGTCAACCAGCACCAGCAGCAGCACAGATTCTCGAGATGCTTCTACCTTTCTCGTCGCCGTCGTGACGGAGACCGGAAGGGGAGTGGAACGGAGTTCTCGGGAAATCTAAGGTGGTGTTTTGAGTCTTGCCCGGAGGGATGGATTCCTGTGGGCTATGGAGCAGCAGGGACTGTTGAGCGGATGTCCGTCAATACAGACCGAATTCAACATGGACCCGATCGAAGAAATTTGGAGACGGATGTACAGACCGAATTCAACATGGACCCGATCGAAGAAATTTGGAGACGGATGGAAAGCAGGGTCCGTCGTCGTAGCCCACGTCCCACAACCGTGGCAGTATCTCGGTCTGCTTTCTGGGGATCGCATTGGTCACCCTTGGTCGTATTGCACATATTACATCCGAGCATACGTCGCCCGTGTCCGACGGGAGCAAATGCGCTGTCCGAGACGAACTCGCCTACGATGTGTCGCACCGCCGGGGTGTTGAGCAAGCGACACGAGCGGTAAACAATTAATGTAGAGTACTGCTCCCGCCTTATTGTTCCTTCTGGACAACGTGTCCTCAGGAGCGGCCAACTTTAGCTCGATAAACAGACTTTCGCAGTAGGCATTACAACCTTTAATCCTTCAGCATATGGCCTCGGCGGCACAGCAGCACTCTGCCAACACTCCCTGTCCCTTGCTGGGGCGCTCATCCTCGTTTTCCTATCTTAAAGCCGGGGATGGCTATCAAAATGCCCACTTGCAGAGTTCTTGGCCTCCGTTGTCTTCCGCGAAGCTTGCACGGTGGGATCCAGTTTCCTCCGTAATCCTTCTCTTTTGTGCGTGGCAGCGTCTCCGGAGTATCGTCACCACATTCGTCTGTGATGAGGTCTCGAAGTTGTACAGTGATGCTCTGGTAGGGGGGCGTCTCTGCTTGTGATACGATGTTGCTCACGACGGGCTTGCACATAGTGTTCGGAAAGCAAACCAATGAGCATGTGCCCTTCGACCATGTCGATTTTTGTCATCGGGACATAGACCCCCTTCGGACGTGGTGGTGGCAGGTCTGTGGTCTGTGGTTCCTGCCGCAGTTGAGGCGAATCGGGCCCGTTGGGGCTCGAGCCCGCCGATGTGTTTCGTCGATGGTGAATTTCTTGTAGTCGAATCAGAGATTTACGACGCTCAAGGAGGAGTGCCCATCAGGTTCGTTCTGGGCCCGGAGGACTTCCCACGCGGTGCGGGCGTCGCGTTTGTCTCGCATTGGCGGCGGTGTTGGCGATCGTGAAGACACGGGCTTGGAAGTTGGCTCTCTGCTACTTTTGGGGGGGGCCGTTGGCGATGGTCGTTTTAACTCCGGATAAGGAGGCTCCCTCTGTTGCGCGAATCGATTTGGTCAGACATGGTGGCTTATATTCGTCGGCGGTCGTGGGCGCGACTCGTAGGTATGTAGTTATCTCTACGTGGGCGGGCGAAGGTGTCTAGCCCTGTCGCAGGCGGGGCCGCAGACGGGGCCGCAGGTAATCGGATCGGGAGTGGATATGATGGCAGAACCGAGGGCTTTGCCGGAGAACCTGCTGTCGAGCAACACGAACGGGTGAAGAATGAATGTATTTTTGCTATCGGTTCTAGCCAACAATCTCCCGCCCCACATATATTGTTCCTTCTGGACGATGTTGCTCAGGAGCGGCCAACTCTAACTCAACAAACAGACTTTCGCAGTCGACATTCCAGCCCCCAATCTCTCCGCATACAGCCTCGCCGACACATCAGCGCTCTTTGAACCCCGGGGCGTCCCGTATGTACATAGCGTTCGTCCGCCGCGCCACAAAGCGTCACTCGCCACGCGGCCAGTCGGTTGCACACAGTACATAACCGTATTTTGGAAATGATCCCTCCGGAAAAGGTCACCATATTCACGGATGCGCAGGCCGCAATCGGAAGAGTAGCGGCGGGGCGAACCAGAGTATGCACTAGAGGCAAGAAAGTGGACAGCGCGCTTGAGGGCGGCAAGGCCAGATCTAAGCATCGAAGTGCGGTGGTGCCGGGCTCACGAAGGAGTGACAGGCAACGAGAAAGCAGACGAGGGCAGCAAGGCAGACAGCAGAAGAACCGGGACACATGTGGAGTCGAATGGATGGGCCAAGCTGACCAGTATGGAAGGCGAAAGGATGCCATTACCCAAGTCACCAGCCGACATCAGGCGGGAGATCTCGGAAAAGAAGCGGGAAGAAGCATGGAACTGAGTCAAGGGGAAGAAGTACAGAATGCCGAAGACCATACGCCAGGTTGGACAGGTGGGCACGAGGGACCGGAGGGGGTGACAGGCGCGGTTCCACCAGCTCGAGACGGGACACTGCCGCGCTGGCCAATACTTGAAATAGACGAAGAGCGCGAGCACGGCAGAGTGCGGGTGGCGTGGATACAAGGCCCCAGACGAGAGAACACACTGTTCAAGAACTGCGTAAGATGGAAGCCGCAGCAGAAAACCCTGTGGGCAGAAGTCCAGAAAGAGGCGGGGAGAGGGAAGAATCGCCTTAAGATCCGAGATCTGTTCGCGCACGAGCGATGCACCCGACCGATCCTAGACTTCCTACGCTCCGCGGGAGTGGGGAGCAGGGTGGGACCGAAGGAAGTACGAGCGGAGCCGGGTGGAGACCGGGGCGAGAACGGGGACGCGGGCCGAGGGGAAGGTGAGGACACGGGAGATGAGGAGGGCGCGGAAGAGAAGTAGAGAGGGAGGGGGGGGGGCGGTGAAGAGGTATTGCTTTGAGTCGGACTGTGAGAGGTCGCGGCGGACGGCGAACGGGAAAGGACCGCGTATAATATCGCCATGATCCGATAGGGTCGCATGCGATCAATGAAACATCATCACCGTATTTTGGAAAGGAAAGGGTTTTAGAGCAAGACTGCCTTAATAGGGCGCAGTCCAGACTAATTCTTGCCATAAAGACAGGCTTTGAAATCAATCTCTTCCACACGATAAAGCATTACCGTAAAGCCGGTGTTGTTGCGGTGTTGGTTAGGTGTTTGGAATATTCAGTATTTCAACTTTGTACATACGTATCAATGCCTACTTCATACTGAATTTCCCCTAATACTTATCTGTAAGTTGGTGTTTAAGTTATATACATGCCGCCTCAATCCTAGCTTGACACCATATTAATTCCATCATGTACAAAAGTCCAGACCCAAACTTCACAACCAAATGGGCGATCTGGGAAAACGGGTCACACGAATGGCGTTAAATATCGAATAGATCTGATCTTATCTAGAATCATCAATGCTTTCGCTGCTGCCAGTACTCCTTTTGCATTGTCCTGTCTGCTTCTGCCCCCGTCCGCTCGCAGTAGGACACTCACCCAGCTGTCCGCTTGCCATACGCCGCTCGCCCGGTTTTCTGCTTGCTATCTGGAACCCTACCAGCATGGTCCCATTGCAAGTCAGTACAAAGATACTACACCGTTCATAAGGTTGCCGATAGAGTACTTGCTGGCGATGAAATCAGAAGTCAGTAAAAAGATACAACATACAAAGGGAAGAGTGAATCACTTTTTATGGCCGCCGATATAGTATTGTTAGTCTAAGATATTGCAAGTCAGTAAAGGATACAATTCGGAAGAGGTGGAGAGTGTCACCGCGTTTGTAAGGCCGGACGAAATGTACGCCGCCGTAGTCTGGATAGGTAGGCTGAGTGCGGGTATGGGTGGGCAAGAGAGAAAAAACCGTTTGTAAGGCTGCTAAAAAAAAAAGTCTTCGCGGCTGTAGAGATTGCAAGTCAGAAAATAAATCCAACTTGGAAGAGGTGGAGTATATCACCGTTTGTAGGGGTTGCAAAAGGAGAGTTTTTTTTACTGCTGTAGACATCACAAGTCAGTTAACAGACCTGCTTCCGAAGGGGTGGAGTTGATCACCATCCATACTGTATGTTTACAGGGCCAGTCCCTATTGCTAAAAGCATTATCAGTCAGTACAACGAATCGATTCCGGAAGGGGGAACTACATTACTGTTCAAAGGTTGCTGATCCAGTATAGAGATTGTAAGTTAGTGGGGGATACAATATGGAAAGGATGGAGTTGTCACGGATCTGGCTGACAGGCTGGCTCGGTGCCTTCGCCGGCGCCGCCGTCACCATCTTATCTTCTCCGACACTGAACCCGCCGCGTCACCCGAGATCCGTTTGCATCTCTTTGAGCTGCCTTTCTGTCTGCCTTATGTTGCCGTGCGCTTGATGTTCTTCTCCTATCATCTGACCGGTTCGGTGGTTGGTTGTTGGTTGGTTGCCAGCGATGTTGGTTTGGAGTTTGTTGCGGGTACATATTGGTAGGGGGATTGTTGATGTTGGGCGTAGAGCAAGGAAGGGAATTGAAACTCTCCGTGGCACCTGTCACTGCTGGATATCTGTGGGGGGGGGTTGAAAGGTGGCCACGGCAGAGGCAACTGTTAGGTGTACAGCGCCTAAATGTCGGCTCTAAGAGAGAATATGATGATGATGTCGAATAAGGATCTACTATTAGAACTAGCGTATCCCGTGACCTTAGTCAGCCGTCTTGGCGGGTCTCCACTCCTCGTGCATGACAAGTAACTGCTAGTCCCGCGGGATCGAATAAAATACATTAAAAACGGGCTCAACCCGGTGTTAACTTAATATGTACTGCTTTGGTCAAAGTCCGGATTCGAAATGAATCCCTCTTGTATGCTACTTATGTAGGTACGTACATATATATGCAGTATTGACCCCGCCATTGCATGAAGAGGTGTTCAAAAAGATACACAAAATAAAATAACTCATTCAATGAGGGTGTTGTGCAGAATATCTACCAGATCAACACCGGCTTACATGCGACCTGAGTCTAATCCGGTGTCAATTTTGCCCCCGTTCCTTTTGCCAGATACTGTATCTAAGAGGTATGTACACACAGGCATGTAGGTAGATACTTAGTTGGCGAGCTTCGTGAGGGCGTGGTCGCCCGCACTCACATGCCCATTACGTGCCCCGGGCGGGGGCGGGGGACATCAATGTGGATTCGGAATCCACCCGTCGACCGAGGCAACAGCCTTCGGCTTTCACGAGCCAAGGAAAAGAACCCGACGGTCAGGGGGAATGCCTCTGGTTACTCTAAACAACAACCACGAGACCGATGACGCCCGCACCATACCAACCCGCGCCGCAGCCTCCGCGGGGTTACACCCCGTTGGCCTATCCGTGTCTAGACCGGAGTACATATGCAATTGAGTGCGGCGGCATATGTATGCACGCCACCCACGCATGCAATATCGTCATATCGCGCCCTCCCTTCTCTGCTTTGATTGGAGGGAGAATGGAGAGAGGTTTTTTTCTTTTCCTTTCAGCGTCATTCGGGTAGATGAAAAGAAAAGAGAAAAGAAGGGGAAAGAAAAAAAAGAAAAAAAAAGAAAAAAAAAAGAGGACACATATCATACTCTACAATGTTATGTATCTAGAAATCACATCTCTCACATTTCATGTCGTCATGCCTGTCCATGTGCAACCTGTCTGTCGCCGCTGCTATCTCAGTCCGCAATATTAAAACGTACAACGCCCCGATCATCCCCCCAGGTCAAGTACACACAGAAGCCGCTACAACGTCGACTTGTCATACGGTAGCTCTGCTTAAGTAGGATACCTGGTTAATACCTGATACCAAAGAAACACACTCGTATTCGGAAGAAACGAAAGGATAAGAAAATCGAGATTGATATCAGGAAAGAAAAAAAAAAACAGCAAACGTATTTCACATATCCCCCAGTCCCCCAATCAGATCTCCATCCCGCCATTCCCAAAGACACCCCCTTCATCGTCGCCAGTGCGCGTAACCCCACTCATGCGATGATTCCCGCCTCTTGACGAGTCGTGATACGATCTACCGTCGTAACGGTAGTCCCCGTGCTCTTCCGAGTCCTCGTCCATGGGCTCCAATCCGTCCCGGCTCGAGAAGTGGTCCTCTATGCTACTCTCGTCGACGAATGTGAAGCCGCGGAAGTTAGCCTGCATGCCCGGACTTAGCGGAGTGCTGGCGGGCATGTTGGCCGAGGCGAAGGCGGCGGCACGCGCGTTCAATGAGGAGGTCATTGGGGCATTGGTAAATTCCGGGTCGAAGTTCGAGGTGTCGGTCTTGCAGCTGAGCGTGGGCTTGAACGGCGGCACCACGTTCTTGCGCTGTAATTGCACCCAGTCCACGTCGGCGAAGAAGGGATGCACTCGCAGCTCTTTCGCGTCGTGGGTCGCGCCCAGGCGGTGTCTCGGATTCCGATTGAGCAACTGGACCGAATCAATAACTGAAACCTTCAATGTGCACACCGGCAGCAGCGACTTACCCCCTTGACAAAGTTACGGCCCTCCAAACTCAATGCGTCCCGGGGAAACTTTACTTTTCCGAACGCGATATTCTTATACATCTGCTGGGTATCTTCGGCGTAGAACGGGCTCCATCCGCAACACATCTCAAACACCAGTACGCCCAACGACCAGAAGTCAACCATCTTGGTATATCCCTGGTCGTCCAGCAGCACCTCGGGCGCCAGGTACTCGGTCGTCCCGCAGAATGTGTTGGTTGTCGCATTGGCCGCCAGGTTCGCCTTTGACAGGCCAAAGTCGCACAGCGCAATGTGGCCATTGGCGTCCAGTAGGATGTTTTCCGGCTTGAGATCTCGGTAGACAATATCATGGTTGTGCAGGTGCTCCAGCGCCAATATCAGCTCGGCAATGTAAAACTTTGCGCGGTCCTCCTCGAACCTGCCTTCCTTCTGCAGGTGCCAGAACAACTCCCCGCCAGACATGTAATCTGTCACCAGGTACAGGTCTGTGGGCGTCTGGAATGAGAACTTGAGGCCAACAATGAAAGGCGAGTCGGTGGTAGCCGTCCGGACGAGGATGTTCCGCTCGCCCAACGTATGCGCCACTTCCTTCTTCTGGACGATGACCTTCTTCGACAGCACCTTCATGGCGTATATCCGGTCGGTATCCTTCTTGCGGACCTGGTACACCTGTCCAAAGGTGCCTGCAAAACACAGAGGGTCAGATAGATGTGTGCAGCGGCTGAAGGAGGGGTGAACTACCCTTGCCGATCAAGCGCAGAACCTCGAAATCTTCGGGTCCGTAGTGCTTCTTGCTGGTCCTCTCGAAGCTGATCTGCAGCTTGATCTCTCCCGTGACGTTCTCGTTTGGTGTCCGCGGCTGCAGCGGGAACCACCCGTCCAGGACTGGTTGTGAATGGTTGAGCAACGGACAGATCCTCACGTGTCCTAGGAAATACTCCTTGTTCGATCGATCGTACAACGATATGTCGAGCTCGGAATGGTCGCCGAGGACATCGCTGGAGTTAGAGAGGTTAGCCGTGGACTGGCGAGGAGCGGTGGCACCATCTCCCTGCTTTCGACTCCTTTCGACCGCTGCTGCTGCGCAACGCCGACGGGAGGGCGTGAACTTACAATACGGCATTGTGGTCCCATTTCGGATTGGTCGAACCGGCACCTGAGGTGTGGCCGTTCTTCTGTCCTTGCATCTCCGAGAGACTGGTGCTCGAGCTTTGGCGGCTGGTCATGGGGATCGAAATACTCCTGCCGACGCCACTCGGCGAAGATGGCTTTCCGCTGCCGTTGCTGTTCCCGGGACTCTTGTCTCCCCCATGGCTCTCCGCCGCATCGAACGACCGCCGGGGGCCCTGTGATATGAACTCGTTGCTCTCGAACGTGCAGACCACATACGGATATTTGCTGGGGGCCAGATCCCTCGCCTCTATGATCTTGACTATCAACTTACCTCTGGGCGGGCCGACCGGCGGGTGTGTCGGGGACGGCGAGTGGGTGGCCCTTGCCGCCGAACTCTTGAGCCTCTCCTCCGCTCCTCCCCCCACTGCTGTGGCTCCGTTCAACGGGCTGCCGGCAGAGGTGGTGCCCCGCGGCGTTGCTGGAGGTGTATCTTTCGCCCCCAGTAACTCGGAAGTAACGTCAGTACGGTTTGCTACGATAACCCTTTCCAAATCGACGCTGTGCTGCAGCTAACCTGATGAAAGCCGTGAGATATTCCGGGCAGTCTTTTATCCAGTCCACTCGGATTGGGGGTTGTTTGTCCACTCAACGCCTCCTCCTCGTCTGACCTAATATCACGAACCGAGGAAGTCAGCCTTGCGCTTTTGCCCGAAGATTTTAAGCATTTCCGAACTTGAGACAAGAAATCCGTGGTGATGGTAATGATGAAAAAGATTATTTAATTGGAAGGTATAGTTGGACATATTATTGGCAAGGGAAGAAAAGAAGGACCATGGGTATACGTAGATACGCCTCCTATCTCGGTCCAAGGCAAGTGGCAAGCGGTTGCTGGCTAGCGGGTGTTCCATGTGTGAGGTAACCACCTGCTCCACCGACATCACCATCATCGCCGCCGCCGCACGCAACGAATCATCCATCACCACCACCACCCACCACCACCACCACCATCACCACCACCACCATCACCACCACCACCATCACCACCACCACCATCACCACCGCCGCCACTGTCGCCACCGCCACCGCACCGGTGGCACGAGCCGAGGAATTCCCCATACCTTTGTCCTGCTACAGCCCGCAACATATCCGATGCATTTGACGGCGCGTACGAGGGCAATTGAGGCCGCGGCGCGGCGAGAGCGTTCGAATGCGTGGTCGCGGTGGTCGTACCATTACTCGGGGCGTAGACGGGAGTTGACTGCGTGCGAAGACTGGGAGAGTGCTGCCGCGAGCTCGGAGGCGAATGGATGTCGGCGGACAGAGGAGCGCCACGAGGAGCATGGTCGTCGACGGGGGTTGTGGGAGCCGTTGCGGACGAACGCAGCGGCGTGCCCGAAGCCGAAACGGTCGGAGACGGAGCCGCGGAGGATGCTGCTGTGTTATTCCCACTTCGAAAAAAATTCACGTTGAACCCTGGAACGACCATGATCGCGAAGTGCAGAACGAAGAGCTGTCCACCGCTGGCCGTTTTGTCTTTACTGCTGCTTCTTCGTCGCTGCCAAGTACAGGGTGCTGTAACGCCGACCTTCGAGTGGGGGGGTGTGGGGGGGCGGATAAGACGCAGATTTCAGTTTGTCGAGGATTGCAGGGTGTGCAGTTGTCGCCACTTTTCGGGAATACGACAGTTCTGATTGACGGGTTACTTGGGATGGTCCGCCGGATATTGGCTGGTCAGTGAGAGTGGCAGATGGGCAAGGTTTCCGATGACTTAGCAAAGAAGTAAGTACTCTGGCTCTCTTTCCGTTCGAATGGGTTTTGCGGTGGAATGGGAATTGCGAGGATTCGTCAGCTGGCAAGTGTCCTCAAGATCTGGGAGCGCGTCGATCCTGTGTATGTTTAGTCGACGCCTCGTGAGACAAAGAGTTCTGCCCTTGTGTAGGGGGCGAGGATGGCTGGGCTTTCTGTTGCTGGGGTGGGTTGAGGTGGTGGGGAGGGTTTGCTGTATGTAATCGTGAGATGATCCGGGTCGCACAGAGCAATGGCGAGAAGCCGGGGATGGAGAGAGGCAGATTTTCGTGTGGCCGAGTTTGCGCACCAGCACGGGGGGGGGGTGGGGAGCCAATGGAGCAGAGCAAGCGGAGAAGCAGAGTAGGTGGCCGGCGGGGATTTCCGGGAGGCTGTCGTTCTGTGCGGGCGGTCTGCGGTGTGGGGGGTGTGAGCGGGCCAGCGGTATGCGGCGGCGGCAGGCAAGCGGACAGGCTGGAGCAGAGTAGATATGTCGTGGAAAGTGTCGCGGATATGTGTGTGGGAGCGCTGCGAGGGAATCCGCCTCGACGGGCTTGGATTCGCAGAGGGATTTGAGGGCAGAGCGGGCAGAAGAGGGGCCGACCAGACGGATTCGCCGGTGGGCGGAGAAGGGAAAGGGGGGGGGAGAGTGGGACAGCGAAGGGGGAAGGAAGAGAGAGGCGAGAAGAGGAGGAGATGAGCGGAGTCTGGACCTGGACCGCTAATGGCCTCGTGTTCCCAGAAGGAGCTGCTCCGCCAGAGACATGGACGATACTTCCGGAACGTATGCATGGGATGGGATCCAGATATCGAGCTGCGGGGAACTGGGGGGGGGGGGGGGGGGGGGCAACAAAACGCGGCCCGACCGGGGGGGGGGGCCGGGCCCCCCCCCCCCCCCCCCCCGCAAGAGACGGCTGCCCGTCCGTCGTCTGGCTCGGACGCGGATGGGCCCCGAGCATTGACTGCCCGCCAACTGCCTGGCTGTCCGCTGTCGCGCTCTCACCACGTCTGTCCCTTCGCCGTGCACCCGCAGGAAATTTTTCTTTTCATCGTCCGGGAGTCTCGTCACTCGTCACTCACCACTCACTCACCCACAGACAGACAGACAGACAGGCAGGCACGTTGTAGTGCACATACACACACCGTCGCATGCACCTACCAAGCAAACAAAAAAGTGCACATATCCACTGCGAATGCGCAAGAGGAGAGTGCAATGGGTGTGTGCCTGCAACCGGCCGGAGACCCCAACGTCGGACGCAGGGATCTCACTTCGGTCCTTTTTCTTTTCTTTTTCTCCGCTCTCTTCTCTTCCGCGCGTGCGCACATGGGCTGGCACGACATACTCAGATACATCTCTTCGCCCGCCATCCGTCCGCACGTCTTTATCGCCGCAAACCCAGTCCACAGCAAGCACGCACAGCACGCACCGGCTGCGCGAAAGGGCGCTGTGGGCACTGCGGCCGCTCGTCTCTGCACGTGCATATGTATGTACCGGTGCTCCGCTCCGGTGAGTGCTCCAGCGTGCTCACCCGAGCATGCGGAGTCAGTCTGCAGAGTCAGGAAGCATCTAGATAGATAGATATCTGCTCATGTATCCAGTCTACATCGAGGAACCTGCGTCGGTACTTGGGCGATGGCTGATGCAAGTATCGGATCCATCTGATCTGATTTCGCCGTGGGGGTTCGGCATTTATCGCCTGCTCCTCGGTATGTATGTTCTGCTCATTCCCACGCAGTTGCTCGATGTGTGTGTTTCGCCTCGGCCGTACGTAGATATCGTATATCGTATGCGTTCCGGGACGACGGCAGACGTCCCTCCGTCGGCCACCGCCAACGCCCTCGCTCTCGACCTGCAACGCCGTGGACGCCTTCGCTGTTCTGCAGAGACACTCCAGCCCACCTTACAGTTCCTGCAAGGACAAGGCGAAACGCATGCGTGCTGTTCCAGCAACCAAAAGACGTCAATCAATAAATCAATCAATCAATCAATCAATGGATGGATGGGTGGATGGGTGGATGGGTGGATGGATGGATTGATTGATGATTGATTGATTGATTGATTGATTGATTGATTGATTGATTGATTGATTGATTGATCCATCCATCCATCCATCCATCCGTCCATCCGCAATGTGATGTCAAGCACTCTGGCGCTGTACGTACGTCCCTCGTCGAAGAAAAGAAGCCGGAGAACTTCAGGAGATAGCGGTGACGGCCGTATCTCCCCGTCTCGGGACGTCGGGACAGACAGCACATCTGGGCCCCTCAATCGAAAGCGATCCGGCACACGCACATGCACACAGACACAGCTCGCAGCTCTGCCCCGATTCCGGTGCGGGGGGGCTAGCTGGCTGCGGGGCAAAAGGCTCGCCGGAAGAAATGGAGAGCAGTCCCAACTCCGTTGTCCCACGCGAGATCTCGCCCCTTCCCTCCCTCCCTCCCTCCCTTCTTTCTTTCTTCCCTTCTTTCTTCCCTTCTTCTTCCCTTCCCTTCTTCCCTTCCCACAGATCGCATCGCATGCGCCTTCCGTGACAGGCAGCAGGGAGAGAGCCATCCGCATTGACAATGAGCGAGGGACGATGTCATCCTGCAGCAACTGCCGTCCGTCGGAGAGGAGGTGCAATAGTGCACCCCCTCGGCCTCCTCTGCCACACACGGGGGAGGGAATGGGCAACCGTGGACGGAGGAATGGAATGTAACCTGCCGAGCGCGCTGCGGTGAAAGATCTCTGTGTCGACAGTACATAGGTATGTAGGTACATTGTTACGTAGAGTCGGTCGAGCAAACGTTGAGCTTACTCGACTGCGGAGAGCGGCCGAATAATCCGGGCGTTATATCTGAGTGCATATTTCAAACTTGCTACTCTACATTCCACGCGTCCGCTCTTCGTCCCGATCGGGTAGAGTCGAGTCGGTTCGATGACGACGACGTCGCGGGAATTGCGTTCTCCGTGATGCTGCAAGAAGCGCGATTTCCTCGTGTCACCCCCCCCCCCCCCCCCCCCGCCGCCAAGCCATCGGTTGCTGAGTAATCGATCCGGTGGTACGTGGCAGCCCTCCGCCTCGTGGGAGCTCCAACCGTGGGACGGAAAGCAGGAAGGGGAAAGAAAAAAAAATCCGGCCCAGTGACCCAGCCCTGTCTCATCAATCCTCGATCTGCATCTCCATCCTGGAGAAGACGAGTGGATATCTATCTATCCAGACAAAAGGAGAAGGACAGCGAGTGCGAGTGCGAATGCGAGCAGCTTGAGGGGAGAGAAGAGACGGGAATGTAGATAGATAGCCCACTCCCAAACCAACACCCCCCCCCCCCCCCCCATCTAGAACGAAACCCACCCCAACCGGTTTGCTTCACCCACCCACCCCGCGCCCTCCCATTCCAGATTCCCACCATGACGTCGACGTCGCGACTGGTGGTGCCACTACGGCTTAGTGTGTTCCTCCTCCTCCCCCTCCTCCTCCCCCTCCTCTTCGCCAGCACAGTATCGGCTTCACGTGGCGATAAGCTGCCGGAATTCAAGGCATGTGTCGAGGTAAGCCGGCCCGGTTTGTAGAGTAGCTCAGCTAACCCCACCACCCACCCACCCACCGCCACCACCACCACCGCCAATACCACCACTCTCTCCCGATGCACCCGTAACCCCCCGTCCCTTGGCCGCCGCCCCCCTTCGAATGCTGACCTTGGCATCTCCCCTTCTCAGACGTGTGTCCAGAACCAATGCCTCCTTTCGCCGACGCCGCTCCCGCTCCACCTCCGCGCGCTGCGATGGACGTGTCCTAGCAACTGCGACTACGCCTGCCAGCGCAGCATCACGGAGTCGCGGATCCAGCAGGGCCAGCAGATCGAGCAATTCCACGGCAAGTGGCCGTTCGTGCGTGTCCTCGGCGTGCAGGAGCCGTTCAGCGTTCTCTTCTCGCTGCTGAACGGGTACGCGCACCTGGCTGGCCTCCGCCAGCTGCAGCGCGAGCTCCCACGCTCGTACCCGATGACGCGCTACTACGTCCTGTTCGCGTACGTCGGCCTGTTCTGCTGGGCGTGCAGCTCCGTCTTCCACGCGCGCGACACGGTGCTGACGGAACGCCTGGACTACTTCGGCGCCGGCGCGAACGTGCTCTACGGACTCTACTACGCGCCCATACGCGTCTTCCGGCTGTACCGTCCGCGCTTCCGCCGCGCCGTCCGCGCCTGGGGCTGGGCCTGTCTCGCCGCCTACGCCGCCCACGTCTACTACCTGCAGTTCGTGCGGTGGGACTACACCTACAACATGGCCGCCAACGTCGCTGTCGGCGCCGTCACGAACTGTCTGTGGACGTACTTCTCGATCGTGCACTACACAAAGCACAAGCGCTTCTGGGCCGCCTGGCCGGGCTTGATCGTGACGTGGCTGATCATGGCCATGAGCTTGGAGCTGCTGGACTTCCCGCCCGTCGCCGACGCCATCGATGCGCATGCGCTGTGGCATGCGGCGACCATCTTGCCTGCAATGTGGTGGTACAGGTTCCTCATCCACGATTCGAGATCGGCGGTCGAGTACGGGGTTGATATCACTCGGGTCAAGGCATAGCGGGTTTGGGGTTGGGGGATGGGCGATGCTGGTATGTTTCGAGGTTTAGGGGGTGGGAGTTCATGTCCAATGGAGGAGAGGTGTCGACTGTTTTGAACTTGGAAGGAGTCGACGGCACTCCCCTTTACAGGGTGGTGAGGCAATGAGGGCGTGTTGATGGGGATATCTATATATGCAATACACGCGACGACTACTCCACTACACCATTAGAGCACAATGGGGGCTCATGTCATGTGCCCAGTCGCAATCAAGAAAGCATTCAATTCTGGTCCGAGTTTCAACCGCGCGAGCAGACAGTCAGACAGTCAGACAGACATGTATTTAGCATCGTACACCCATTTCCACCTAGTACTGCGCCACAATCTCAGCAACCAGCCTCGCTAGCTCCTCCGCCTCGCCCCTCTCCGCCGCCTCGCTGTAGACTCTAACGGCGTCTTCGGTACCGCTAGCTCTCGCGAACGCACGTCCCTGCTTGTACTTGCCCACAAGCGCGTCGATCTTCTCCTGGACCCCGACGGGCTCGAGCAGTTTCCTCTCGGCGTCGGTGGTCTGGAAGACGGTCCTATCCGTGACCTCCACGCGGACCAGTCTGTTGGGGAGATCCGTGTACGTGCCATCCCACTCCTTCGGCCCCCAACGTTTGTGCGCCAGGATCACCTCGACCATCAACAGGTCCGAGAGAGCGTCGCCGACGGTTTGATTGATGAGGTCGACGAGCGACTTGAGGTTCTCAAGAGCTACCGCTTGCGCCGGAGATTCGGGGGCGTGCTCGGCGATGTCTTGCAGAGCGCCTTTGGAGAACACGACGGTGCCATGGCCGTTGGCTTCGAAGTAGACGCCCACGTCGAATTTGAGGGCGGCGTGGTGGAGGTGCTTTACGCCAGTTGGGGTGCAGACGACGGGGAGGCCAAGGGCTTTGGTAATGTAAGAGGTTGAGGAGCCATTGGCATACGCGGTCTGGACAACTCCGATGCGGAGAGATGTGAGGCCCGCGGCTTTGGTGAGGTCGCCGATAAAGCTGGCGGCAAGGGTGGCGATCTTGTCTCCGTCAAGAAGACGGAAGCTACCATCGCTATCGTTGAAGTAGTACACTAGGCGGTCAGCGTCACCATCGAGGGAAGCGCAACGGGCCAGAGGTGCGACATAGGATGCGGGTGGGAGACGCTGATTCGTCTTGACGAAATCCGCTCCACACTGTTGTCGGAATCATCAGTGCTGTGCGGACGTGGTCGCGATGCGTCACGGGGATTACCTGGTGGTTGAGTTTCGACGGCTGGTCGACAAGATCATTGATCACGACACAATTGAACATATCCGCCCCAATGGTCTCTGCGAGGAGCTGCAGTTTCGGTCCGCCGACACCGTTCGCACAATCTACCGTGACCCGCCCCAAACTGGGAACCCTCTTCATGAGCTTCTTGTACGCCTCCGCCAGCTTGTTGTAGTAGCCCTGCTCAGTAGGCTCTCCGTACGCCTCCTCCGTACCCTCCGTATTGATGCATCGCACCAAGTAGTGCAGCTGCGGCGTCGTTAGGATTCCGCTATCAATAAATTCCGTACCGGTAGCCTTCAGTGCGTCCACAAGGGACTCGACAAGGGCAGGCCCCGACTCCCGGGTGTCCCTCGCAAAGATGACCTTAGGGGTGATCTCGGTGTTGATTCTTAGCTGCGTAATGAGCCTCTCGTACTCCTCGAGGAGCTGTTCGTCGGTGGGTGCGTTAGCTAGAGCCGTTGCGTACACTTCCCAGGCAGCCTCCAGCATCTCGCCCTGTCGATCCATCCATCAGTACCAATTATAGACTACCGGCCGACATTCACATTGCAACGGACACACCATGGGGTCGACGAGTTTTACGCCGTTGTCTTCAGGAACATTGTGCGACGCCGTGAGCATGATGCCGATGGTCTTGCCTTGGAATTTCTGCGACCGCAGCGCGGCGAGAAGTCCCACACGGAACACGACGGAGTCGAGGAGGTTTCTGGTGATCACTTTCAGCATCGGGACGTGAGCTGGTGGAAGGATATTGCCTACGCTTTCATGCGGAACTACATCGCACGAAGGAACATGGTCAGCGACATTTTATTTTTTCACGGTCAACAAACGGTTTGGGGCTCGCTCTCACTCCAGCGGTTCCGTATGCAAACCTCCTATTATCGGGCTTCGGGTGCCTCTGGGAAGCTTCGACGATGGGACTCATGATCGATGGATTGAATGAAAATGGATGTATTCGATGATAGATAGCCTGCGGTTTGAACAGTATGTAGCTGGTTTACGCGGGTCGGTGTAGTGTACAACCGACGCCGAGGCAGGACGTTTAAAGATAGGTATCGGTGAAGGAATCGAACGATTGCCCTGATAGAAGGCAGAGAGTTGACTATTAGGTTTGGAAAGTTTGTCAGAGTAAGGTTGAGGAAGAAGGTGAGAGAGCTGCCGGTTGGGGGGGGGGGTCATGTCAACACCCATGCCACCATACCAAACAAGATGTCCCACAAC
>Ga0307508_10001880_pt1 | contig 23124 bp, 15 predicted proteins | sample 9_EM_MG_FD_203089 | JGI IMG/M metagenome (GOLD analysis project Ga0307508, IMG submission 203089) | Populus trichocarpa ectomycorrhiza microbial communities from riparian zone in the Pacific Northwest, United States - 9_EM | ecosystem: Host-associated > Plants > Roots > Unclassified | place... | reverse complement strand
CGGCCTTCCCGCCGCCCGGCTATGCCAAAGCGGTGACCCAGGACAACGGCGTCCGCGCCGACACCTCGATCGAGGCCCTCGGCAAGCTCAAACCGGTCTTCGATCGCCGCTACGGCTCGCTCACCGCCGGCAATTCGAGCCCGCTCACCGACGGCGGCTCGGCCGTCCTCTTGATGAGCGAGGAGCGCGCCAAGGCGCTCGGCTACACGCCGCTCGGCTACATCCGCTCCTACTCCTTCACCGCGCTCAACCCGGGCGACCAGCTCCTCCAAGGCCCGGCCTATGCCGCGCCGGCCGCCCTGGACGCCGCCGGCGTGAAGCTGGCGGACATCGATCTGGTCGAGATGCACGAGGCGTTCGCGGCGCAGATCCTCTCCAACCTCAAGGGCTTCGCCTCGAAGAAGTTCGCGCAGGAAGAGCTGGGACGAAGCGAGCCGATCGGCGTCGTGGACTTCGACCGCTTCAACGTCACCGGCGGCTCGATCGCCATCGGCCATCCATTCGGAGCGACCGGAGCGCGCGTCGTCACCCAGCTCCTCTACGAGCTGAAAAGGCGCGGCAAGAACCTCGGCCTGGTCACCGTCTGCGCGGCCGGAGGAGTCGGCTTCTCGATGGTGGTCGAGCGCGAATAGCGCCCGGAGTCGGCGATGGCCCCCCTGTCCGGCCTCCTGGTGGTGGATCTCACCCGCCATCTGCCGGGGCCGCTGGCCGCGCACCTGCTCGCCGACCTGGGAGCGCGCGTCATCAAGATCGAAGAACCGGCGCTGGGCGATCCCGTCCGTCACGCGCCGCCGCGGCGCGGTGACACGGGAGCGCTGGCTGCGATCCTGCTTTCCGGTGTCGAAAGCGTCGCGCTCGATTTGAAGCAGCCGGCGGCGCGGCAGGTGCTGGAAGCGCTCCTCGCCCGCGCCGACGTCCTCCTGGAGAGCTTCCGCCCCGGCACCCTCAAGCGTCTGGGCTTCGCGCCGGAGGAGCTGCGCATCCGCTACCCGCGGCTCATCCTCTGCTCCATCTCCGGCTGGGGCCAGTCCGGACCCTACGCCGCGCGAGCCGGCCACGACCTCACCTACCAGGCCCTGGCCGGATCGCTCGCGCCGACCGCGCCACCCGCTATGCCGGCCGTGCCGGTCGCCGACTTGACCGGTGCCTGGAGCGCCGTCACCGCCATCCTCGCCTCCCTCATCGAAAGAGAAAAAACGGGAGAAGGGAAAACGATCGACGCCGCGCTCTTCGACGGCGCCGTCCACGCCAACCTGGCCTCCTGGGCATCGGAAGCCGGAGGCGCGAAGAAAGTGGGGGAGAGCCTGCCGCTCACCGGCGCTCTTCCCTGCTACAACCTCTACCGCACCGCCGAAGGAGACACCCTCGCGCTCGCCGCCCTGGAGCCCCACTTCTGGCAGCGCTTCTGCCGCGCCGCCGGCCGGCCGGACCTCATCCGCCACCAATATCGATCGAGGGAACGATCACGCCGCAAAGTCGCCGCCCTCATCCGCCGCCGCACCCGCGTCGAATGGCTGGAGCTGCTCGCCCGCGAAGACATCCCCGCCGAAATGGTCCTCTCCGCCGCCGAAGCCCGAGCCCACCCGCAAGCCCGCGAGCGCGGAGTCCTCACCGACGGCCCTGACAGCCTGCCGCGCCTCGGCTTTCCCGTTCTTCTCGACGGAGTCCGGCCGCGCGCCGGGGATCGCGTTCCGAAGCTCGGTGAGCAGACCGAAGCGGTGTTGGAAGAGCTGGGGATGGAGAAAGAGAAGAAGGAGCTGGGGATTGGAAGACGTTTCAGTTGGAAGCGGTTGCTGGCGCGGTGGCTGTGACGGTCAGCATTTCTGATCAGAGAGCCCTGGAGGCACCCGCCGTCATCTCCAGCTCTCCAACCTCAGGCCAGCATGGAGCTGCAGGACATCGGGATAAATTGAATCCAGACTGATGAGAACACACTCCTCCGAGATGGCTGTCGCAGCAATCATGAGGTCGATGTTGTGGCCCTTGACCTTCTTGTCGTTGAGCTGTCGCAATTGGCGGAACTCCGCCTTGAGGCTACCGAAAAGACCAGCGCCTGCGGTGGTCAATGGAAGGATCGGGAAGTCCTTGTGAGCATCGGTGATCCGCTTCCGGATCGCAGGCTTCTTCTCTTCTGGAGCATTGGCAAAGCCGTACTCGAGCTCATACAACGCGAGAATGGAGATAAAGACCTGATCCGAGTTGGCCAGCGAAGCCAACTGCCGCGTCATCCCCTCATGTCCGGGTGCCTCGGGATCGTAGAGGTCGGAAAGAGCGTCAGAATCGAGAAGGTACTTCATTCCTGGTCGTCATGCCTGAAGCGGAAGCTCTCCCGAAACTCCTTCCGGTCCCGGTCGAAGGTCCCACGGTATTCTCCGAGACTCTGGGCGTCCCGCTTGATCCTCTCGACAATCAGTGCCCAGCGCGACCGGCCAGACTCGGCGTCAGCTTCAGGCTCGTGCGCCAAGGCATCTGCCACCGCTCTGGTGACGAAAACGTCTTTGTCAGGCAGCCGGCACACCTTCTTGGCAATCTCGTCGGGAAGCGTGACTGTGACTCTCATAGGGTACTCCGTTCCTTAGAGAAGGGTACCATAACTGGCCGGCGTGGACTGTGCGGCCCGAGCTCCCTCTGTACTCCTCATCATCGCGGCGCATCGCGGCGATTGACGAGCCCGGCCCGCTTTCCTCGCGCGCTTGACAGTGTGGGCAGTCCGTCGGCGCACCCACGGCGCGGTGGCTGAGTTGATCCCGCGGCTCGCTGATCGCTTGTTCGCGCACCTGATGTTGTAGGAGAGGAGCAGGGGCTCCTTCTGCCGCGGGCCAGAAAGAGCTCCTGCGGCTCTCCTCAAACCTCAGGTCGGAGACATTGGATGAAGAACTTCGCGTTCGTGTTCGCTTTCGTGCTCCTCGCCCTCGCGCTTCCGGCCTCTGGCGCCGAGATCTCAACGGCCGCTCCTGCGACGACACTCGAAAAGCAAATCGAGGGGCCGCCCCCTCCGATCGAGCTGATCAAGCCTTTGATACCCTACTGCTCGACCTTGCAGGGCACCTCTTGTTCGCCCCTCGGCTCTACCACGCCCTGTACCGACGTCTGCTTCGACCAGTTGAGCTGCACCTGCTATAACCACTTTTGGTCTTGTAACTTGGAGTGCTGAGTGCCCCCGAAGGCGAGCCACCCCTTCACCTGCCCGGCGGCGATGTCCGTTGCCGGGCTCGGTTCTTCGACGCCTCGCCCAGATTTTCGACGCGCCGCACAGAATAAGAACGGCGCGCACAGTTTTTCGGCGGGCTGAATCGTTTTGCGGCGGCTCGCCCAGTTCTTCGACGCCTCTCCCAGAACTTCGACGCGCTGCACAGAATAAGAATGGCCCGCACAGTTTTACGGCGGCTTGAATCGTTTTGCGATGGCTCGCCCAATTCTTCGACGCCTCGCCCAAAACTTCGACGCGCCGCGCAGAATAAGAACAGCCTGCACAGTTTTACGGCGGCTTGAATCGTTTTGCGGCGGCTCGCCCAATTCTTCGACGCCTCGCCTAGAACTTCGGCGTGCCGCCCAGAATAAGAACGGCTCGCATAGTTTTACGGCGGCCTGAATCGTTTTGCGGTGGCTCGCCCAATTCTTCGCCGCCTCTCCCAGAACTTCGACGCGCTGCACAGAATAAGAATGGCCCGCACAGTCTTACGGCGGCCTGAATCGTTTTGCGATGGCTCGCCCAGTTCTTCGACGCCTCGCCCAGGTTTTCGACGCGCCGCACAGAATAAGAACGGCGCGCACTGTTTTTCGGCGAGCTGGCGTAAGACTGTGAGAGACGCCGTAGACTACGCCAGGCTGGATAGTCTTGCGGCGGTCCGTACAATTCTTCGAGGAGCCGTGCTGTTTCCTCTCCTCGCCTACTCGACTGCGCCAAGCCACTCCGCAATCACCCGGACCTCTTCGTCTCCGGTGGCTTCGATGACGATCGGCGCGTAGGCTTCGGCGCTTGTGTCGGGTTGAAGGACGATGCGGGCGTGCCGCCAGGTTCCATCCGGCTTCTCGTTTTTGTCGCTGTGGTGGCGCTTCAAGGTGAAGTGGCCGCCGAGATCCGTGTCCTGGATTTCCCGGTGCTGGACGAGCACGATCTTGCCTTCGCCTTGAAGTCTCGCGTCCGTCTCCTGCTTCTTGCTCGGCATTGAAACGGCCGGCGGCGATCTCAGGAGGGTCGGCTGTTAACAACTGCTAATCAGGCTAAGTCGATCTTCATCAGTGACTTAGAGATTTTTCTCGCCGCCGGGCGCCATTTGCTAACAACCCTGCTAATCAAGGATTGGACGCTACCGGGCCACGTAGCGCACGTGCTTACCTCCTCCCTCGCGCCGGAGGAATCCCGTGTCTCCGGACCACTTCTTCAGGTACCGCGAGGTTTCTACCTTGGCGGACGGAGACTCCCCAAGGCCGAGGAGCAGCCGGCAGTCCCTCGGCGTAATCGAGCCATGGTCCGCGACGAACTCTCTCACAAGCTCTGAGTATCGGAGAGGGTTGACTCCCCGGAGGCGCGTGTAGGAGGCTCGGCCGAGCAGGTCGCCGGCTGCTCCTTTGGAGAGATGAAAGGTGGCGGACTTCGTCCGGCCCAGCCGCTCAAGGAAACCGGCTTCAGGTTGCGCGAGTTGATCCAGGACTGTCCGTGCACCCTCCTTGGAGAGTTGGAGGAGCTCGGCCGCTCCTGCGGCATCGATGAACGCGTTGTCCCTCAGAAAGGACAGCACCAACAGTCCATCCAAGCCCATCTCTCGTCCCTCTCCCCGCCACCGGGCCACGAGCGTGGCCATCCGCTCGTCGAAGCTGCCGTCGTAGATCCGTAGCGTCACCCAGCCGTCCGCCTCGTACTCGGGGATTCGCTTCCCGTAGGAGAGCGTCGTCTCGAAGATCCTGCGGCGGCCGATGCCGGCGCGCTCCACCAGGCCGAGCTTTTCGAAGGCCCCGGCCAGGGTTTTGTTCCGGCTCCTCGGCTCGTGGCGGAGGATGTTGCGCGTCGTGATCCCGGCGATGAAGCCTCCCGGGCTGGAGACGGCCAGTTGGTCCGCGGTGTGGCGGACGAGCACCTCGCCGGGGTCCATGTAGTTGCGGTGCGTGACCGCGTTGAGCACCGCCTCGCGGACGACCTCGACCGGAAAGGCGGGATGCGGAGACGGAAGAGGCCGATCGGCAATTCGTACTCGGGGTTGACCGGGCTGGTGAAGGTCCGCTCGATCTGCTCCAGGATGCTCGCGCTCGGCGCTCCAGTCCAGCGTCCCGGCGGCGACCTGCGAACGGACGAAGCTCTGGGCATCCATGGGCATGCAGTTCTTGCCGATCCGTTGCTTGAAGAGTCCCTGCGTCGTCCCATAGGGCGGATGGAGCCCACGCGGAACGCGGACGATGACGAGCCGTCCGGTCCCCTCCGGCACAGCGAGCTCCGTGACCTCCACCTCCAGGTTGGGCCGCGTGCAGTCGAAGATTCCCCGCCGCCAGACATCGAGATCGTAGCCGGCCGCGCCATGGATCGCCTTGTCCCGCCCGCGTGTCCGGTCCGCGACGCCGAAGACGGCCACGCCTCCCTCGGCGTTGGCAAAGCAGGCGGCATACTCCACCGCGATCTTCATGTCGTCCTTGGCCCCTTGCCACGGCTTGAAATCGAGCCACTGCGTCTCGAGATCGTCGGCCGTCAGGGCGCCCAGGTGATCGAGAAGGGCGACGACATCCTCATTGGTCGGAATGCTCACACGTCCTCCTCGCCAATCTTCCCGGTCTGCGTGACAGGGGTCTCTTGCGCGAGGAAGATTATCAGCAGTGTTCTCTACTCGAAATACCCCGCCACGTCGATCACCACATGCACCGTTCCACTGCCCCCCACCAGCGGTGTCATCGCCATGGTGCCGGTGGTGTTGACCGCGAGGCGCTGGGCCGCGTTGTTGGCGAGGACCTGACCGGCGGTGAAGTTGACGGTGCTGGTGACGGTCGGCAGCACGTCTCCAGGGTGGAGGGTGAGATAGCCGTCGCCCGTGGGTTGGACGATGGTGATGTTCACCGCCAGCGCCTTGGCCGTGTCCGGGATGCCGCAGACGCCGTGGACGTGGACGATCTTCGTCTGTCCCGAGACGAGAGCCGGGCCGTCCGCCGGCAGCCGGGTGTCAAACAGGCGGCACGGCGGCACGGTGTAGTAGACGCCGGGCAGGCCGTCGGTGTAGACGAAGATGTCTCTGGCATTGTTGTAGTCGTTTGGCACCAGGTCGTCGGCCGTGCTGGTGAAGGCGATCACACCGCCGTCGGCGCTCAGCGTGACGGTGTCGGAAGGGCCGTCGCCGGTCTGTGTTGGCGAGGCCGGTGTGTGACTCACCAGAGCGGTCTCTCCCGCCAGGCGATCGTAGAGAAACACTCCTCTGCCTCGGCTGTCCTGGCCGGTCACCAGGTTGAGGAAACCGGCAGAGTAGGCGACCTTCGAGCCGTCACCGGACAGGCGAGGGTAGGTGGCGCCGTAGAAGCAGCAGGGGCTGCCGGCCGGTTGGTTGGGCACGTGGCTCACCAATGTCGTGGTGCCGGTCAGGCGGTCCTGCAGGAAGACGTTGGTGAGTCCGAAGCCGTATGTCTGACCGCGGACCAGATCGGTCGACTCGCTGATGAATGCGAGCCAGCGGCCGTCGGGGGTGATGTCGCCCGCGAACGAGAGGGCATTCACCGCCAGGTTGGGGTCGGCGGCGGCGTGGCTGACCAGGGAGGAGGTGCCGGTCTTGCGGTCGTAGAGGAAGACGTCCCAACTGAAGCCGGTATCGGTGACCTCTGGAATGAGATCGCTCGACAGGCTGTCATAGAGGATCCAGCGGCCGTCGCGGCTGACGACGCAGGAACCGGCTCCCAGGTTGCCGGCGGTCGTCGCGGAGCCGTTGACGTGGCTGATCAACGTGATGCTGCCGGAGGCCGGATCGAAGAAGAAGAGGTCGTTCTCGCCGTTGGAGTCGTTCTGCCCGGCGATCAGATTGGTACCCCGGCTCTGAAAGATCACACCACTGCCGTCAGCCAGGAGGAGAGAGGAAAGCGACTCGGCGTTCGCCGTGGTCAGCGGGGCGCCGGCCGCATGGCTGACCAGCGTCGTGGAACCGGCGGTGCGGTCATAGAGAAAGACGTCGGACTGCGCGTTGGCGTCTGTCGCTCCAGCCACGAGGTCGGTGGCGGTGCTCACGAAGACGAGGCGCGAACCGTCGGCGGACAGGGATGACAGGTAGGAGTCGCCGTTGCCGCCCGTGGTCGCGGAGGCGCTCGAATGGCTGACCAACGTCGTGGTGCCGGTCAGCCGGTCGAACAGAAAGACGTTGGACGTACCGAGGCTTGGCGTCTGACCGCTGACGAGGTCCGTGGCGCTGCTGGAGAAGGCCACCCAGCGTCCGTCCTCGCTGACCGCCGGCGTTGGATAGGAGGGACCGTTGCCGGATTGGGTGGCCGAGGCCGTGGAGCGGCTGACCAGGATCGTGGTGCCGCCGGTCCGGTCGCGCAGGAAGACGTCGATGCCGCCGTTCGTGTCGATCTGTCCTGTCACGAGGTTGGCGGCGGCGCTGGTGAACGCGATCCAGCGGCCGTCGTGGCTGATCACCGGGGAGGTGTAGTTGTTGGCGCTGTCGCCTCCGGCGGAGAGCGAGGGCAGGCCGGCGTCGCGTCGCGAGAGCAGATCGTTGGTGCCCGCCGCGCGGTCGTACAGGTAGACGTCTCGAGCTCCGTTGGCGTCGCGGGCGCCGGAATCCAGGTCTGTGCCGTCGCTGGCGAACGCCACGAATCCTCCGTCGTCGCTCAGGGACGGCTCGAAAGAGTTGGCATCGGCGCCGGTTGCGGAGCCGGCGCGGTGGCTCACCAAGGTGTTCGTGCCGGCCGCGCGGTCGTAGAGGAAGATGTCTTCCCTCCCGTCGACGCCGGGCGGCGACGGAGGCACCCAGAAATCATAGGCGATCCAACGGCCGTCGGTGCTCATGGAGGGAAGCGAAAGAGAGCTTCCGTTGGTCACCGTTGTCGGCGCTCCCGCGACATGGGAGACGAGTGTCGTGTCGCCGGTCGCCCGCTCGGTCTGGAAGAGATTGAGGAAGGTGGTCGTTCCGGTCTGGCCGGCCACCAGATCCTTGTCGGAGCTGCGGAAAGTGATCCAATTCCCGTCGCCGCTGATCACGGGCGCGTCCGCACCGGCCGCGGGTGTGGTCGTCGCCGTGCCGTAGGGATGATCGACGAGCTGGTTGGTCCCGGCGTCGCGGTCGTAGAGGAAGACGTCTGTCAGATTACTGGCATCGGTGACACCGGCCGCCAAATGGGTCTCCGACGATTCATAGACGATCCACCGGCCGTCGGCGCTGATCGAGGCGAACTGCGAGGAGGAACCGCCTTGGAGCGGCTGCCCGGCGACGTGGCTGACCAGGATGTTCGCACCTGTCGTACGGTCCCAGAGATAGACGTTCATGTTTCCTCCGTCGGTCGAGATGTACCCGGAGACCAGGTTCGAGGCGGAGCTGTGATAGGCGGCGTAGCGGCCGTCGGCGCTCAGCACAGGCCATTCGGAGCCGCCATCGGGCACGGCCGTGGCCGCCGCCGCGTCGTGGGTGACGAGGACGTTTGTGCCGGACATCGCGTCGTAGAGGAAGAGATTGGCGCTCTCGCCGGCCGGGCCGCTCTGCCCGGTCACGAGGTCCGTACCACCGCTCGCGAAGAGGATCCAGCGGCCATCCTGGCTCAAGGCCGACCGTCCGCTGGAAGGGCGGCTCGCCGGTGTTACCGCCGAGGCGGCCGCGTGACTCACCAGGGAGTTGATTCCGGTGGCGCGGTCCCAGAGGAACACGTTGGGTGAGGCACCGATCACTTGGCCGGCGACGAGATCGGTCGCCGTGCTGACGTAGGCGACCCGGTTGCCGTCGCCGCTGATGACCGGCTGGTCCGAGTTGCCATGGGCGGCCACCGCCGTGCCGGACGCGGAATGGCTGATTAGAGTGACCGTGCCCGCCGTGCGGTCATAGAGAAAGACGTCGCTCGCCTGGTTTGTGTCGACCTGTCCGGGCGCCAGGTTGGCGGCCACGCTGGTGAAGACCGTAAGGCGGCCGCCCGAGCTCACCACCCGCGAGCCGTTCGAGGCGACGGTGCTCGCGCCGCCGCCGCTGTCCGACAGAAGGCTCGGATCGGCCGCCGAGATCAGCTCGATCCGCGAGGCCGGCAGGGCGGCCGGGATGAGGAGAAGTCCGAGCGCAATCCACGGCGAGGCGAGCGACGTCGAGGCCATGGGGTTCCTTTCGCCTGACTCGACGCCCTACTCGACGCCCTACTCGAAATACCCCGCCACGTCGATCACCACGTGCACCGTTCCACTGCCCCCCACCAGCGGTGTCAGTGCCACGGTGCCGGTGGTGTTGACCGCCAGGCGCTGCGCCGCGTTGTTGGCAAGGGTTTGACCGGCGGAGAAGTTGATGGTGCTGGTGACGGTCGGCAGGACGTCTCCAGGGTGGAGGGTGAGATAGCCGTCGCCCGTGGGCTGGACGATGGTGACGTTCACGACCAGCGCCTTGGCCGTGTCCGGAATGCCGCAGACGCCGTGGGCCTGGGCGATCTTCGTCTGCCCTGAGGCGATGGCCGGGCCGTCCGCCGTCCGCCGGGTGTCCAGCAGGCGGCAGGGCGGCACGGTGTAGAAGGCTCCGGGGAGGCCGTCGGTGTAGGCGAAGACGTCGTGCGCGCTGTTGTAGTCGTTGGCCACCAGGTCGTCGGCGTCGCTGGTGAAGACGATGACGCCGGCGTCGCCGGACATTTCGACGCTGGCGGAGGTGCCGAAGCCGTTCTGGAGCACCGAGGACGGGATGTGGCTCACCAGGGCGGTTTCGCCGGCCAGGCGGTCGTAGAGGAACACGCCGCCCGCATTGACCTGGCCGGCGACCACGTTGGAGAACGTGCCGAAGTAGGCCACCTTCGAGCCGTCGCCGGACAGGCGCGGATAGGCGGCGCTGCCGGAGCAGCAGGGATTGCCGTTCGGCTGGCCGGCCGTGTGGCTCACCAGGATCGTTTCATCGGTCAGGCGGTCGTAGAGGAAGACGTAGGGGAAACCCGCAGTGTTCGTCAGCCCGTTCACCAGGTTGGACGCGGTGCTGGTGAAGGCGAGCCAGCGGCCGTCGGCGGAGAGGTCACCGGTGCTGGAGATGGCGGCCGCCGCCAGATTCGGGTTTCCGGCGGCATGGCTGACCAGGGTGGACGCGCCGCTCTGCCGGTCGTAGAGGAAGACGTCCGCGCCGCCGGCGTCGGTGACCCCCGGGACGATGTCATTCGACCGGCTGTCGTAGAGGATGAAGCGGCCGTCGCGGCTGACGGCGTAGAAGCCGGCTCCGAGATTGGCGGCGGTCGCGGCGTCGCCGTTGACATGGCTGATCAGGGAGACGGCGGCCGAGGACACATCGAAGAAAAAGACGTCGATGTTCGCGTTGGTGTCGACCTGTCCGGCGACCAGGTTGGTCGCCAGGCTCTGGAAGAGCACGCCGCTGCCGTCCGCAAGCACCCGCGGGAACGAGGACGCATTGTTGGCGCCGGTGAGCGGGAGGCCCGCGGCATGGCTGGCCAGAGTCGTGGTGCCGGCCGTGCGGTCATAGAGGAAGATGTTGAACGGCGCGCTGCCGTAGGCCGCTCCGGCGACGAGGTCGGTGGCGGCGCTCTCGAAGGCGATGCGGTTGCCGTCCGCGGAAATGACCGCGAAGTCGGAGCGTCCGTTGCCTCCCTGTGTGGCGGCGGCGCCCGCATGGCTCACCAGGCTGATCGTGCCGCTCAGCCGGTCGAACAGGAAAACGTTGGTCCAGTTGCCGCCGCCGGTCTGCCCGGCGACGAGGTCGGTGGCGCCGCTGACGAAGGTCACCCAGCGGCCATCGTCGGAGACGGCCGGCAGGATCGAGATGGAGTTGCCGGCGGTGGTGGGCGAGGCGGCCGAGTGGCTCACCAGGAGAGTCGTCCCGGCGGTCCGGTCACGCAGGAAGACGTCGGTGTCGCCGTTGGTGTCCACCTGTCCGGCGATGAGGTTGACCGCGGAGCTGGTGAAGGCGACCCAGCGGCCGTCGCGGCTCATCGCCGGATAGGGGGTGTTGGAGAAGAGGCTGTCGCCTCCGGGGGTGGCGGACGGGAGGCCGGCGTCCTGCCGCGAGAGCATTGCGTTCGTGCCGGCGGCGCGGTCGTAGAGGAAGACGTCGCGCGCTTCATTGAGATCGAAAATGGCCGCATCGAGATCGGTGACGTCGCTCGCGAACGCCACGAAGCCGCCGTCGCCGCTGATCGCGGGGCTCAGGGAGTCGCCGCCGCCGGCCGTGGCGGTGCCGGCGCGGTGGCTCACCAGGGTGTTGGTGCCGGCGGTGCGGTTGTAGAGGAAGACGTCGGCCTTGCCGTTGGCGTCTCCCGGCGTGAGGTCCGCCGCGTCGTCGTCGAAGACGATCCAGCTCCCGTCGTCGCTCACCGCAGCAACGGAGAGAGGGAAGCCGAAGGCTCCGGCGGTCGCCGTTCCGTCGACGTGGGTGATCAGCGCCGTGTTGCCGGTCGCCCGCTCGGTGAGGAAGAGGTTGAACGCGCCATTCGACCCGGTCTGTCCGGCCACCAGACCGGTGTCGGAGCTGCGGAAGACGAACCAATTCCCGTCGCCGCTGATCACCGGCGAGTCGGCGCCGGCCGGGGGAGCCGTCGCCGGGAAGCCGGCAGGATGGTCGACGAGTTGGTTGGTGTCGGCGTCGCGGTCGTAGACGAAGACGTCCCGCCGGCCGTTGGTGTCGGTGACGCCGGCCACGAGATCGGTCTCGGAGGAGTTGTAGGCGACCCACCGGCCGTCGGCGCTGATCGCGGCGGACTGGGAGGTGGCGCCGCCGCGGAGGGGCTGGCCGGCGGTATGGCTGACCAGGGTGTTGGTTTTCTTCACGCGGTCCCAGAGATAGACGTTGATGCTCACCCCTCCGGCGTTGGTGTAGCCGGCGACCAGGTTGTCGGAGGAGCTTTCATACGCGGCGTAGCGGCCGTCGGCGCTCAGCACGGACGCTGCGGAATATCCATCTCCCGTCGTCGTATCCGCCGCGGCAGCGTGGGAGACCAGGACGCTCGTGCCGCTTGTCGCGTCATAGAGGAAGACGTTGATGCTGGCGCTGGCCGGTCCATTCTGGCCGGGCACGAGATCGGTGCCGCGGCTCGCAAAGAGCAGCCAATGGCCGTCCTGGCTCAACGCCGGCGGGGCGGCGGACATTTGGCTCGCCGGCGTCAGCGCCGAGCCGGCCGCGTGGCTGACCAGGACATTGGCGCCTGTGGCGCGGTTCCAGAGAAAGACGTTCGGAGAGCTCCCCGCCACCTGGCCGGCGACGAGGTCGGTCGCCGTGCTCAGATAGGCCACCCGGCTGCCGTCGGCGCTGATCACCGGCTGGTCCGAGACGCCGTTGGCTGCCACCGCCGCTCCCGCGGCGGCAGTGTGGCTGACCAGGGTGACCGTGCCGGCCGTGCGGTCATAGAGGAAGACGTCGCTCACCCGGTTGTGGTCGACCTGCCCGGCCACCAGATTGGCGGCGACGCTGGTGAACACCGTGAACCGGCCGTCAGAGCTCACCGAGTGCAAGCCGTTGGAGCTGCTGGCGCTGGCGCCGCCGCCGCTCCGGGGTCCGGGGAAGCTCGGATCGGCTGCCGAGATCAGCTCGATGCGCGAGGCCGAAAGAGCTTTCGGTATCAGGCAAAGCGCAAGGCACAAGACCACCAAAGGCATCCGGCAACGCAGAGTCGAGGGCATGCGACCCTCCTTCCGACAGAGGATTGGGGCTGTGGGTACAAGCCTATTCGAAATACCCCGCCACGTCGATCACCACGTGCACCGTGCCGGCACCGCCCACCAGAGGGGTCAGGGCCACCGTTCCGTCGGCGCCCAGCGGGACGACGGCGTTGTTGGCGCGGGTGATGCCGGCGACGAAGTTGACGGTGCTGACGATCGGTATGCCGGTGCCGCCCGGATAGGCGGTGAGAAAGCCGTCGCCCGTCGGCACGGTGACCGTGATGTTGAGCTCCAGCGCCCGGGCCGTCGCCGGGATGCCACAGATGCCCCGCGGCTGGAAGGTCCTCGTCGCTCCGGAGGCGAGGGCCGGGCCGTCCTGCGCCTGGCGGGTATCGAGGAGTCGGCACGGCGTGAGGGTGTAGTAGTCCAGGCTGCTGTCGTGGACGAGGGCGAAGAGGTCCGGGGCGATGTTGTGGTCGTTCGCCACCAGGTCCGAGGCGTTACTGACGAAGAGAGCGACCGATCCATCGGCGCTCAGATCCGCGGCGAGAGAGGCCCCGTTGCCGGTTTGGGTGGCGGACGCGAGGCTCCGGCTGGCCAGCTCGACCGTCCCCGCCGTGGGGTTGACCAGGTAGAGATCGCTGACGCCGTTGAGGTCCGTGATTCCAGGCAGTAGATCGGTCGCGGTGGTCAGCACCGCGGCGACGGAGCCGTTGGCGGAGAGGCCGGCGGCGATGCTGTCGCCGGTGGCGGTCTGGCCACTCTGGGACATTCCGGTCTTGGCGCTCAGCAGACGGTTGGTGCCGCCGGTACGGTCGAACAGAAAGGCGTCTCGTGCTCCGTTGGAATCGGTGACTCCGCTCACCAGGTCGGTGGCCGTGCTGGTGTAGGCGATCCAGGCACCGTCGCCGCTGAGATACGGGCGGACCGAGGCGCCGTTGGCGGCCTGATTGGCATTGCCGGCGGTGTGGCTGGCAAGAACGCTGGCGCCGGTGGTCCGGTCGTAGACGAACACGTCGACAGCGCCGTTGGCGTCGGCCGCGCCGCTCACCAGGTCGGTGGCGAGGCTCTCGTAGGCCACGAACCGGCCGTCGGAGCTGATGGCCGGCTGCGCAATGACCGAGACGTCGTCCGCCGCCTGTTGCGGGGCTCCGGCGGTATGGCTCACCAGAATGGTGCTGCCCGCGGCCCGGTTCCACAGGAAGACGTCGGTGCCACTGTTGCTGTCGCTCTGTCCGTTGGCGAGGTCGGTGGCGGCGCTGACGAAGGCGACGAAGGCGCCGTCGGCGCTCACCGCCGGCAGCGCGGAGCTGCCGTTGGCAGGTGTGCCGGGGGAGCCGTCGCGTTGGGTGATCAGGGTCACCGTGCCGGCGTCGCGATCGAACAGCTCGAGATTTGCCGCGTTGCGCCAGGCGAGAAAGTGGCCGTCGCCGCTGATCGAGAGATCGCCGCAGTCGGTGCAGCGCCCGGTGGTCGGATTCACATCGGAAACGCGGCTCGCCAGGACGATCGCGCCGGTCTGGCGGTCCCAGAGGAAGATGTCCGGAGACCCCCCGCTGTAGCCCGTCACGAGATCCGTGGCGGCGCTCAGGAACGCCACCCAGCGCCCATCGGCGCTGAGCACCGCCGCCGTTGAAGCACCGTTGCCGGTGGTGGCCGGGCCTTCGGTGTTGTGGCTCACCAGGGCCGTCGTGCCCGCGGCGCGGTCGACCAGGAAGACGTCCTCAGCGCCGTGGCTGTTGTTGAGATCGATCTGCCCGGGGACGATCGCCGGAGAGTCGCTCAGGTAGAGGGCAAAGCGGCCGTCCGAGCTGACGCCGTGCACGGCGGGATCGACGCCGGTCTCGGGAGTCGCGGACGCCACGGCGGGGCTCTCCGAGAGGATGCTGTTGTTCCCGGTCGCCGTCTCCCACAGGAAGACGTCCGAATCACTGTTGTCGTCGCCCGCCGCGGCAAGGTTCGCCGCCTGCGAGGCGAAGACGATGAGACCGCCGTCCGGAGTGATGTCTCCGGCGTTGCTCGTGGCGTTTCCGGCGCTCGATGGTGCGCCCGCGGCATGGCTGACCAGAACGGTCTCGCCGCTGGCGCGCGTCCACAGGAAGAGATCAAACGTGCCGTTGCCGTCGGTCACGCCGCCGACCACATCGGTCGCGGTGCTGACGAATTCGACGTGGCTCCCATCTCCCGAGAGGGCGCCGCCGACGCTCGTCCCACCGGCCGCCGTCGCTCCGCCGGCGGTGCTGTGGCTGACCAGTGTATTGAACCCGGTCGCGCGCTCGAAAAGGAAGACATCGGTCACCCCGTTGTTGTCGACCTGGCCGCTCATCAAGGAGGCGGCCGTGTCGCTGAAGGCCACGTAGGCGCCGTCATCGCTGAGGGAGAAGGTACCCTGCAGGCCGCCCACGGCTGTGGTCGTCAGCGTGGCCATGTGGGTGACCAGGGTCGCCGTGCCGCTGGCCCGCTCCCACAGGAACAGATCCGGCGTGCCGGCGGAGTCCGTCTGGCCGCTCACCAGGTTCCCGGCGAGGCTGGCGAAGGCGATCCATCCGCCGTCCTTGCTGATCACCGGATTGCTCGACGCCGCGTCGCCCGCCGCGATGGGAGAGCCGGCGTCGTGGCTCACCAGGATCGAGACGCCGGTCGTCCGGTCCCACAGGAAGACGTCGCTCGCCGCGTTGGCGTCACTCGTGCCGGCGGCCAGGTCGATGGCGAGGCTCGAAAAGGTGAGCCAGCGGCCGTCGGCGCTGAGCGAGCCGTCGAAGCTCGACGGCGCGTTGCCGGAGATAGCAGCGGAGCCGGCCGTATGGCTGACCAGTGTCGTGGCGCCCGAGCTCCGGTCCCAGAGGAAGATGTCGAAGCCGCCGTTGGTGTCCGTCCCGCCGGAGATCAGGTCCGTGGCCTTGCTGGCAAAAGCGACAAACTGCCCGTCGCTGCTCATCCCGAGAGCGATCGACGTGTCGTTGCCGCCGGTCGTCGTGGAGCCGGCGGTGTGGCTGACGAGAACGGTTGTGCCGGCCGTCCGGTCCCAGAGGAACAGATCGGTGCCGAAGTTGGACGCCTGCACGCGCTGGCCGGCCAGGAGATTGTTCGATGTGCTCGCGAAGAGCACGAACCGGCCGTCACCGCTGATCGCCACCTGGCGGGACGTGCCGTTGGCGTCCAGGCTGTTCGAGCCGGCGGCGTGGCTCACCAGGGTGAACGTCCCCATGCCGCGGTCGAGGAGGAACACGTCCTCGGCATTGTTGCCGTCGCTCTGTCCCGAGACGAGGTCGGGAGCTGTGCTGGCGAACGCGACCCACAGACCGTCGGCGCTGATCAGCCCACCGCTCGCCGCTCCCACCGGCCGCGCCGGGTTCGCCGCCGGATCCGCTTGCGACACGAGCTGAACCTGCGCAGCTCGCGAAGAGCCGGCCGTGAGGAGAAGTCCGAGGACGATTGCAAAAACAGGCCGGAGCCGGCGAGTGTTCGAGACCAGCGGAGCCAGCGGAGCCAGCGAAGCCAAAGGTGCTGCGTTCGTCACAGAGAATCTCCCAGGGAGGTCCAACGTCTGGGAGAGTAGGTGTGCAACTTCCGAGCCCAGGCCGGCTGACCACGGCCGGGATGTCCTCGGGCTCCGCTGCGGGCGGCGCCATCCATCCGCAAGCCGGCTCGGGATTGACGGCCTCGGCCCCTACTCCGGTGGCGGGCGGCGCCGCCGAGGCGAGGCGTAAAGGTTGGAAGGCATTTCGGGTGTGACAGCTCTCCGGAGCAATGGCGCGGTCCGCTGCCTGTCCGCCGGTGCTGTTCGTGCGGAGCCCGGCAATCAGCCTGATCAAACCTACCGGTTTTTACTGCGCGAGATCGCCGCGCGTCGTCGGGCCTTCATTGACCGACTTCGGGAAAGGCCACTACCCTGGGCGCCGATGATCGATCAAAAGAAAAATTCCGCCGCTGACGGCACGGACGACATCCTCGGTCCTTCCCTGGGGAAGATCCTCCTGCGCGCGAGGAGAGCGCGCACCATCAAGCAAGAAGAGCTGGCCCGGCAGGTCGGTATCAACGACGCGACCCTGCGCCGCATCGAAGCCGGGCAAGGGGCGCGCCCAGTCTACGTCAGGTCGATCTGCGAAGCTCTGGGGCTCTCCTATGAAGAGGTCGTCACGGAAGCTCTCTTCGACCTGTGGAGAGGCTTCCACAAAAGGACGGAAGGAGCAGGACAGGCCCCCCTCCAGATGTTCCGCGACAGTCTCTTCGAAAAGCTCGACGCCTACCAGGAGAGCCAGCGCGCGCTCTTCGAGGCGTATTTCGAATTCGAAAGCTTCGTCCATTTCAAGATGAAGTGGGAGCGGCCGGCTTGACGCTTAAACGTGACGGGGTGTGCGGACGATCCATGTTTTCCTTGGAATCGATCAGGAAAACGTCTCGCGGTGGTCGATTTCCAGCCATTGACCGGCTTCCGGCGCAGTCACTACCATGCCTGTGATGGCCAAGAAAGGAAAAGGCGCCGACGGCGAGGGGGCGAATGATTTTCTCAGCCCCTTCCTCGGGCCGATCCTCCAGCGCGGGAGAAAGGCTCACGACCGCAGCCAGGAAGCTCTCGCCAAAGAGATCGGGATCAACGCGACGACTCTGCGCAAGATCGAGAAAGGGCACGGGGCGGACCCCGCCTCCGTGGCGCTGATCTGCAAAGTCCTGGGGCTGGATTTCGAGGACGTCGTCGGCGAGGCCCTGTTCAAGTTCTGGCAAAGCTTCCACGGCGCGACCCGCGACCGTCTGCCGCTCCAACTCCTGCGCCAGCGCCTGCTCGCCAAGTTCGCCGCCTACCAGCGGGTCCAGTCGGAGCTTTTCGAGGCCTATCTCGACTTCGAGAGCTTCGTCCACTTCAAGCTGAAGTGGGAAGAGCCGCCCGAAGCCTGAGAGCTCTAATCGTCTTCCGTGCGCAGCTTTGACAGCCGCGAGCGCAGTTGGTGGCGGGAGAGGCCGAGGAGGCGCGCGGCGTGGGTCCGGTTCCCTCCGCTCCGCTCCAGGGCCTGCCGGACCAGGTCCTGCTCGAGGTGGCGCAGGTCGATCCCCTCGGGCGGCAGCTCGTAGGCCCGTTGGGAAGTCAGCGGCGCCGCCACGTTCTGGAAGTCGGAGACGGTCAGCCGGGTGCTCTCGGAGAGCAGCATCGCGCGCTCGACGGCGTTCCTCAGCTCGCGCACATTCCCCGGCCAACCGTGGTCCTCCAGCCGTGCCAGCGCATCGCGCGAGATCCCCCGGATGCTTTTGCCGAACGTCCCATTGAACACGGCGATGAAGTGATCGACGAGCAGGGGGACGTCGCCCGGCCTCTCGCGCAGGGGCGGCACCTGGACGGGCAGGACCGCGAGGCGATAGTAGAGGTCCGGCCGGAACGAGTGCTCCTGGATGGCGCGATCGAGATCGCGGTTGGTGGCCGCGATCACCCGCACGTCGATGCGGATGTCGTCCGTGCCGCCCAGCCGCTTGAAGACGCGTTCCTCCAGGAAATGCAGGAGCTTGAGCTGCAGGGCATGGCTGATCTCTCCGATCTCGTCGAGGAACAGCGTGCCGCCGGCCGCCATTTCGAGGAGACCCTTCTTGCGTTGCCGCGCGTCCGTGAACGCGCCGGCCTCGTGCCCGAAGAGCTCGCTCTCCAGCAACGTCTCGGGCAGCGCCGAGCAGATGATGCTCTGAAACGGGCGCCGGCGGCGTGCGCCCCAGCGATGGAGCTCGCGGGCGATCAACCCCTTGCCGGTGCCGCTCTCGCCAAGCAGCAGCACCGTCGGATCAGGGCTCGCGGCGATCTTCTCCAGCAGCCGCTTGATCTCGGCCATGGCCGGAGACCGGCCCACCAGGCTCGTGAACCAGCCGGCGGACGGCGGACCTGGAGTGCTTCCCGTGCTGCCTCTGGCTGGTTTTGCGTCGTGTCCGGTGGTCCGCTCACCAGGCGGTGTCCACGGAGTCTTGTCCTGCATCGTGCGGTCATCAACCTCGGTCTGTTGCTCGTCCTGTCCGGCCCTGCGAGCCGGAATCACTTGTAGGATAGTCTGATTGGGGGCCGCCCGCCACCCGTTTTCGGCGGGGGGACCCTCTGAGTTGGAGACCGAGCCGTAGTGGAAGAGACTCTGGGTTTTGCCAATCTCCTGGTCGAAATCGGCGAGCTCGACGACGCCGAAGCCGAGATCATGGGATTCTTGCAGCAGCGTCCGGATGATCCCGAAGCGCTGAGCCTGCTGGCGAAGATCAAGCACATCCGGGGCGAGCTCTCCGTGGCGTTCGCCTGCTGGGCGAACGCTCGCGCGGTGAGCCCGGACGGCGGGGCGCAGATGCGCCTCGATTCGCTGCTGCAGTTGGCCAAGGACCCGGTGCGCGGCGCCGGAGAGTTCCTGGCCGTCGGCCAGTCGCAGCTCTGGCGCAAGCCGGCGTCGTTCCTCAAGCTCGAGGAGGTGTTCCGGCTCTTCCTCGCGCACCGGCCGGACGAGGCCCGCCAGGCATGTGATCTCCTGGCGCGGCAGCATCGCGGCAAGGATGCGGACCTGGTCAAGCTGGCCGTGCTGGCGCAGGCCTGGATCGCCGAGCTGGCGGGTGACCTCGCGGACGCCTGCACGATCCTCGAAAAGCTCGGCCTGGAACGGGGCTTCGAGGGCGACGTCGACCGCGCCCTCGCTCTCGCCCGCGTCTACGAGCAGCTCGGCGACGCCGAGCACCTGGCGAAAGCGGTGCACGTCTGCGAGTACCTGGCACGCACGCTGGGGCCTCTCGACAGCGTGACCGCTTTGGGGCGGCTCGCCGCTCTGCATCGGGCGCTGGGGAACGGCGAGGACAGCGCGGCCTATGAAAATGACTTCCTCACCGCGTTCCAGCACCGCATGCACCGGTTGTCGTTGGCGGAGGTCACGGCGTTGGCGGTGCGCCGCTACATCCCGCTCGACCGCCTCGCCGCGGTCCCGTTCGCCGGCACCGAGCTGCCGGTCTCCGCGACACCGCGGCGGCGGGCGCTTTCGCTGGCTCTGCTCGGCGATCGGCTCGGCGCCGCCGTCCTGCTGCGTGGTGAAGGCGCCCTGGTCGACCGCAAGTATCTGGCCGATCTGGCCCTTGCCGAGGGCGAGCGCGAAGGGGCGATCGATCTCTATCTGCAGACTCTCGCCGAGGACCCCGCCGACCGCTGGGTGATCCGCAGGCTCCTCGGATTGGTGGGCACTGCCGGCGCGGAGCCGATCGTCGAGCGTTTCCGGCAGCCCGCAGCCGGAGCGCAGGCGCAGGAGATTCTCGAGTCGTCGTTGCGCGATGCGCCGCTCCGTCCCGAGTATTGGCGCGAGCTGGCGGCGTTGCACCAGATCCGTGACCAGGGCGAAGAGGCAAAACGCTGCACCGAGCGCGCCGCCGCCCTCACGGAGGCGGCGCTGCGCCGCACGAGCGCGGTGGGACGGGCGCTCTCGGCGGCCGTCTACCACTTCGCGGGACGCGCGAAGGGCCTGATCCACGAAGTGTGGGTGGCGCGCCGGCCGGCGGCGCCGGGCCGCGGCGGATACCTGGAGGAGATCCTGGGCGCCGTCACCCCGGAGCTCGATCGGGAGGTGCGCAACATCTTCTTCTCGGTGCGCGAGTATGCGCGCGCCAAGTTGCCCCACCAGACCGCCGGTCTGCTCGACTACAACTACAGCTACAAGATGACCAAGGAAGACGAGCCTTCGAGCGGCACCTCCGCCGGCCTGCCTTCGGCTCTCGCTTTTCTCTCGGTGTTTCTCGACCGGCCGCTGCCGCAGGACGTCGCCTCCAGCGGCGAGCTGGTGGCCGACGCGCACGACGTTCTGGTCGTGCGTCAGATCGGCGAGGCCGAGTTCAAGCTACAAGGCGCTTACAACCGGGAGCTGCGGACGTTGATCCTGCCGGAAGGCAACCGCGCGTCCCTGGCGGCGAGCTTCCAGGTGCCGCAGGCGGTGAGCGCGGAGATGGTGCGCTACGTATCCGATCTGGACGCGGCCGTCAGCCTGGTGTTCGGATCCGACATCTGGCTGCGCTAGCCGCGTCCTGACTTCAGTCAACGGATTTCGATCTTCCGGCGCGCCGCCGGTGCGGTCCCTTCCTTGGAGATGCGGAGCTCCAGCACTCCATCCTCCAACCGGGCGCCCACCTCGGCCGCACGCGCTCCGCGCGGCAGCACGATCTGGCGGCGGAACGGGCCGAGCGGACGTTCGGCGAGCTGCAAGCGGTGGCGGTCGAACTCGGCGGCTCGCTGGCCGGTGACGGTGATCATGCCGCCTTCGTCCAGCACCTCGATCTCCGTCCGTTTGACTCCCGGGAGGTCCAGGCAGACCACCGTTTCCTGCGCGCTCTCCCACACGACCATGGGAGGGGTCCAGGCGCGGCTGGCGGCGAACGGCTGGCCGAGAGCGTCGACGAGGCGCTCCAGGCGCTCCCCGACGAACTCCCCGGGATCGCGTTCCACCGGAATCGGCGTGTTGGCGTCGCCGGGAGTCGGCGGGCTGCCGGTGAGGGTTTCATACAGCTTCTCGATACTGGCGATGGCCTCGTCCACCATCGTCCTGCTGACGGGCTCTTCGATCGTTGCGGTCGTTGCGGCCGCTTTCTCCTGTGCCATGGCGTTGTTCCTCCTCCGGTTGTGCAGGGTTTGTCAGTGGCGTGCGGGCCGGGGCCCGGCGAACAGGGCCCCGGCCGCGGTCGCCCGCGGGGGTCAACGGGTCAACAAACGCCGTCAGTAGATTCCGGTCACCACCGGCGGCACGCCATACTGGACGTAGGGGAAGGTCTGAGCCACCCTCGCCGCCAGCAGGGGGTCCGCCCACAGAGGCCGGTTGTAGAGCGACTCGGTCTCGATGCCGGTATGGCTCAGCCCGATCGGCGAATTCCAGATCGGGAACTGGGCGGCCGACTGGAACGGCTGCTGCTGGAAGGGGGACTGGAACGGCTGTTGGAGCTGTTGGAATGGCTGTTGGAATGGGATACCGACTCCGCCGATCCCTGGCGCCAAGCCGGCGCCCATCTGCGCCGCAAAGGGACTATGGCTGAGCCCGCCACCGATCCCCGGCGTGATCGGCGGCATGCCATAGACGAAGCGCGGGTCCAGGCCACCTGCCATCGGGCCTGCGGCGCCGAAAGGCACGTTCGCCTGGCCGAAAGGCACATTCGCCTGGCCGAAAGGCACATTCGCCTGGCCGAAAGGCACGTTCGCCTGAGTGTGAGAGAGGCCATAGGTGGACAAGCGAACCTGGTTCAGCGCGTCGAGGCACTGGTTGATGCGGTCATTGAGGAGTTGGAGTTTGCGGACGTCGACTTTTGCTGTTTCCATCTGAGTCCTCCTGACGTTTGGGGGGTAGGACGGCCGTGCTTCCCTCGGGGATGTAGCTGCAACGAAGCTGCCACGCGCCGCCCGCCCTCGACGCAGGCCGCAAACCACTGGAGGAACAGGGCTCCGGCGTCGAGGCCCGGCGCGCCGGAAGATGTTGGGAGTGCGTGAAACGGGCCGGCCGGTGGCCCATATCGCGCGCTGCCAGGGCACCGGCTCTTGAGTTGACCATGATTCTGAAGCCGTATAGCCTGGGAGGAAGATGAAGAGCAGCCTGCGAGACCGAATCATCGCCAGCTACCTGCGGGGGCCTGAGCACCCGGCGAAGCTGCGGGTCATCCGCGCGCTGTCGAGCACAATCATTCCAGAGTCAGGAATCATTGCTGCCGTCCCCGGAGCCCCCTCGGACATACGCCTCTTTCTTCACCCTCGGGATTGGATCGAATATCTCCTTCTTCGTGGCATGGCGTACGAGCCGCGAACGCTCGCATTCATACGCATGAACCTTCATTCCGGCCATGGAGCGATCTTTGCGGGCGTCAACTTTGGATTGCACGCGGCGAGTGCCGCACTTGCCGTCGGTCCGCAGGGCCTTATCCTGGGTGTGGAGCCGCAGCCTGCGGCACTTCTCCGAGCACGAATGAACTTCGAGCTCAACCGGCTGGAGTCGCGCATTGTCCTCGTCGAAGCGGCGGTTGGAGCGGAAGAGGGTCTGGCTCACATGGCATGGTCCAAGCCGGACAATCCGGGCGCCGCGAGCCTGCTGGATCAACAGCCTGGATTCACCGTCTCGATGATTCGCCTGCGCTCGCTCATGCCACTTCTGGGCGGTCGATTGTTTCGCCTCCTGTTGCTCGATGTCCAAGGTTTCGAACCGGAGGTGCTCAAGGGAATTGATTTCACCCAGGGTCCGGATATCGCGGTCATCGAAATAGACCGCGAATTCATATCCAGGGCGGGGGTATCACCCGAGAGCCTCGCCCGCACGCTGACTGAAGCGGGCTACAATCTATTTACGATCGATGGTGAGGATCCGGGTCAACGATGGTTTGACCTTCCTGAGCTGAATCTTGTGGCCGTCCGAGAGGGTGCGGAAGTACGT
>Ga0307508_10001879_pt1 | contig 23131 bp, 16 predicted proteins | sample 9_EM_MG_FD_203089 | JGI IMG/M metagenome (GOLD analysis project Ga0307508, IMG submission 203089) | Populus trichocarpa ectomycorrhiza microbial communities from riparian zone in the Pacific Northwest, United States - 9_EM | ecosystem: Host-associated > Plants > Roots > Unclassified | place... | reverse complement strand
CTGACGTCCAGGTGCGTGACGGCCCGCAGCGTGTGCTTACCGGTCGCGTTCATCAGCACCCCGCGCACGGCCGAGCGCTTGGCAAACTCAGCCGCTGCCTCTTCGACCGCGAAACTTACGATGTTGGTCTCCACCGGCGAGAGCTCGACGCCGCGCGCGCCGGCGAGCGTCTCGGCAAAGCGCCGCGCATTCGCGTGATCCTCCAGCAAACGTCCACGATGATGCTCGAGCGCATGCAAGGCGCCCGCCGCCAAAATACCGGCTTGGCGCATGCCGCCACCCAGCATTTTTCGAAAACGATGCGCCGCCGTGACGTGCGTGCGGGAGCCCACGAACGCTGAGCCGACCGGCGCTCCGAGCCCCTTCGAGAAGCAGACGCTGAGCGTATCGAATGGCGCGGCGAGCGTCGCGACGTCGAGACCGGTAGCCAGGCTGGCGTTCCAAATTCTGGCGCCGTCCAGGTGCACGCCGAGACCGCTGGCCCGCGCCGTTTCGGCGATGCGCTCCACCTCGGCTTGAGGGAAGACGCGCCCGCCAGCCCGATTGTGCGTATTTTCGATGACGACCAGCCGTGTGCGCGGAAAATGATCGAGCGGCGGCTTCACGACGTCGAGCATCTCGTCGGCGCTGAACAAGCCGCCGTTCCCGGCGACCGCGAATTGCACGCCGGCCCAAGCGCTGGCGGCGCCCGACTCGTAAAACGCACAGTGCGAGCCCTCGCCGATGATCACCTCGTCGCCGGGCCGCGTGTGCACGAGCAAGCCAATCTGGTTGCCCATCGTGCCGGAAGGCACGAACAGGGCGGCCTCTTTGCCGAGCAGCGCGGCAACGCGCGCCTCGAGCGCACGCACCGACGGGTCCTCGCCATACACGTCGTCGCCGACTTCAGCCGCCGCCATCGCAGCGCGCATGGCGGCGGTCGGCTTGGTAAGCGTGTCGGAGCGCAAATCGCAAACTTGCATCGCTCCGAGAATAGCCGACAGTCGTGCGCCTCGCGCTTGACAAATTCCATCGCGGATGGCAGCCTTTGCGCCGCTTTCATCGCTGTGGCTATCTCGCCCAGCCAGAAGAGAAAGGGAGATGATGCTGATGCTGAAAATCGAACCTGCATATCGTGTGATCATCTCCGTGGTCGCCGCCTGAGCGCGCGGCCGCGATTTCTCTCGAAATTTGAGTAGTTTGTCGGCTTCGGCCGACGTCAGCTCGGTTGGTCAGCTTCGGCGACTGACGGCTCGACGCGCCGTGAGGCGTGTCGCTCAGCAGGATTGGCAAGCCCCATGGGCAATCGACACCGCATGCAGCGGCGCGGCACCGATCCGGGCGCAGGCATTCGCGCGCTCCGACTCGAACAGCTGTTCCGCGAAGAACTGAGCTCCATTCTCGATGGCGAGCTCTCCGACCAACGCTTCGACGGCGTGCGCGTCACGCTCGTCGAGCTTTCCCGCGACCTGCTGGTCACACGCAAGGGCGCCATTCGCGCCGGCGCAGGCGAGCTGGGCATCATTCCGGGCTCGATGGGCGCACAGTCGTTCATCGTGCGCGGCCTGGGCAATCCGCAGTCGTTCGAGTCGGCGTCGCACGGGGCCGGCCGGCGAATGAGCCGCCACCAAGCGCGCAAAGCCTTCACGCAAAAGGATTTAGCGCGCCAGAGCGAAGGGGTCGAGTGCCGCGAAGACAGCGGCATCATCGACGAAGCCCCCAAGGCCTACAAAGACATCCGGCTCGTGATGGAGCAGCAGCAAGACCTGGTCGAGATCGTCGCCACATTGAAACAGGTCGTGTGCGTCAAAGGCTGAAAACAGGGCGCCTTCCCGTTGCAGCATTGCGCGAGATCACCTAGGTTCCGCGCGACTTTGTTGTATCGCTTCTTTCGCAGCCTCTTGTTTTCGTTCAGCGCCGAGACGGCTCATCGGCTCACTCTTTCGTCCTTGCGCCTATTCTCGCTGTTGCCCGGCGCGCTCGGGCTCTTGCGCCTGCTGTACCGCGTGCAAGATCCGCGGCTGCGGCTGCGCGCGCTGGGGCTCGATTTGAGCTCGCCGGTCGGGCTGGCGGCGGGTCTCGACAAAGACGCCGAGGTTTTCGAGGGTTTCGGCGCGCTGGGTTTCGGCTTCGTCGAGATTGGCACCGTGACGTCGCTGGCCCAGCCGGGCAATCCTCGGCCTCGGCTATTTCGCTTGCCGCGCGACCGGGCGCTCATCAATCGCATGGGTTTCAACAACCATGGGGCGGCCGCGGCGGCTCGGCGGCTCGCCCGGCCGCGCAAGACGATCGTGGGCGCCAACATCGGACGCAGCAAGCTCACGCCAAACGACGCGGCCCTTGCCGATTACGTGAAAAGCGCGGAGGTGCTCGCGCCGCACGCGGACTACATGGTCATCAACGTGAGCTCGCCGAACACGCCGTCTTTGCGCGAGCTACAAGCTGTCGAGCAGCTGCGGCCGTTGATCAGCGGCGTGCAGGCGGCCATCAAGCGCGCGGCGCCGGAGCGCGCCGTACCGCTGCTGCTCAAGATGGCGCCCGATCTGCACGACGCCGACATCGACGCCATCGCGGAGCTTTCGCTCGAGCTGCACATCGACGGCATCATCGCCACCAACACCACCATCAGCCGCGCCGGCTTGACCACGCCCCAAGCCGAAGTCGAAGCGTTGGGCAACGGCGGCCTGTCAGGCGCGCCGCTGCGTGCAAGAAGCTTGCAAGTCCTGCAGCGCCTGCGCGCCAAGGTCGGCGATCGCTTGGTTTTAGTCGCCGCCGGCGGCATCGAAACGGCTGAAGACGCCTGGCAACGTATCTGCGCCGGCGCGACGTTGGTGCAGCTCTATTCGGCGCTGATTTACGACGGCCCCAGCCTGCCGAGCCGCATCGCACGCGGCCTGGCCGAGCGCGTTGCCAGCGCCGGATTGTCGAGCATTTCCGAGGCCATCGGCCGCGACGCACGACCCCCGAGCTGAGCCCGGAACAGGAACCGGTTCCACAAAGGCAGCAGGGCTGCTAAGCTGAGCCACATGCCGCAGCGCCTTGCCCGCGTGATGGGTCTCGTCGGTGCCGTCGGTCTCTGCGTACTGGCCGGCTGCGACAGTGGCTCCAGCTATCAGGGCGACGACGGCAGCACGCCGGACACGAGTCAGCCGACGACCGCAGCCTCCGCCGGCAGCGGCGCGACCGCCGTCGACAGCGCGCCTGCACCGAGCACCGTGCTGCCGAGCTTGTTCGGCTCGCCGTTGCAAAGCGGCGAAGGCAGCTCGTCCGACCGCTGGAGCAAAACCGACGTGAAGCGCGACGACCTCAGCTACTACTTCACGGCCAACGGTTGGGGCCCGGGCTTTCAAGCGCAGACCGTGAGCTGGGACGGCACTTCGTTCAGCGTCGACAGCATGCAAGGCATGCGCGGCACCGGTTACGAGCCCGCCTCGTACCCGACGGTGTTTTGCGGGGCGTACTCCGACTCGCAATCGGGCGCTTGCGGACTACCCAAAGCCATGGCCGACATTCAGTCGCTGCGCACCGGTTGGCGCTGGAACGCCAACGGCAACGCCGGCCAGTACAATGCCGCCTACGACATCTGGCTCTCGACGACCGGCGACATCGGCGGGCACAGCGCGTTTCTGATGATCTGGCTGCGCGATCCACCCGGCCAACAACCGGCCGGCAGTCGCAAGTTGAGCGGCGTCAGCGTGAGCAACGCGCCCGGCAGCTGGAACATCTGGGACGGCAACGTCGGCGGCAAGCCGTGCGTCAGCTACGTGCGCGCCGAAGGCCACGACTCACCCGAGCTAGAAATCGACGTCATGGATTTCGTGCGCGACGCCGCCAGCCGCCAAATCACTCTGCCTGGCAGCACGGTGCTCAGCGTCGCCGTTGGCTTCGAAATCTGGAACGGCCCCATCACCAAGCTCGAGACGAACGACTTCTACGTCCAAGTCGAATGAGCCGCCAGGGCTGGGGAGGCCTTGCCTGCGCGCGCCGCTGCGCGCGGCGCGCGCAGGCTCAGGCCTGCGCCAGGAACCTCGGCCTGCCCAAGCGGAATTGACAGCGCTCGTGCCGCCGCGTACGCCCTCGCTCGCAACATGAATCCGATGGAGTTACGCGGTCGTTGGGTGCTGGTCACGGGTGCATCGTCCGGCCTCGGCCGGGAGATGGCGAAGATTTTGGCGATGCGCCACGGCGCGCATCTGGTGATCGTCGCCCGCCGTGAAGAGCGACTGAAGGAGCTGAAGGCCGAGCTCGAACGCGATGCAGGCGTGAAGGTCGACATCTGCGTCGCCGACCTGTCCAAGCTCGCCGATGTCGAGCGCGTGATCGAGACCGCGACGCAGGGTCGCGCGCTGTTCGGCGCTATCCTCAACGCTGGCGTCACCCACTTTGGCCCGTACGAGCAGCTGCCTTGGGACAATTTTCGCACCATGCTCGACACCAATGTCACCGCGACCGTGCGCATGGCGACAGCGTTCCTTCCTCATCTCGAGGCCCAGGGTGGCGGCTTGATGATCGTGTCCAGCATGGCTGGCATCTTCCCAGTTCCGTTCCAGACGCATTACTCGGCTACGAAGGCGTTCCTCGTCCATTTCGGCGTGGGACTCTGGCACGAGCTGTCAGGGCGAAATGTTTCGGTGACGACCTACGCCCCGAGCGGTGTCGTCAGCGAAATGACGGCTGGCGAGAGCTTCACTCCGCTGCGGCGCTGGCTAATGCCGGTCGAGCAGGCCGCGAACGAAGGGGTGGAAGCCTTTCGCACCCGCAAGTACCTGCACATTTCTGGCTTCGCGAACCGAATCGGCAGCGCGTTCGCACGACTGCTGCCGCAGCGGCTGACGACCACGCTCGTTGCCGCCCAGTATCGAAACGCCTTGAAAAAGCAGAGCAGCGCCTCGTAGGGTCCCCCTCAGGTCGAGACGCTGGCCAAGGCTCAGGGCACCGCTATGAGCGGCGGCAGCAAGACGTACCCTCGCCCCACCATGTCGGCTTCCTACATGCAGCGCGCCGACATCAACTACCACAACAACTTCCGAAGGCGATCGACTTAGCCTTTCGCGGGCCCTGAGCTCGCAGCTAGCCGGCCTTCAGCGCACCCAGCCCTGCTCGCGCGCGTGCGAAAGGGCGCGACTGGCGTGCTCGATCCAGAGCATTTCGGTGCCGAGGCCGAGCGCTCGCTCGCAGAGCGCCTTCGCGCGCTCGGCGGCAGCGCCCGAGCTGGTTTTGCCGCCCAAATCTCGGATGTAGATGGCTCGAACCCGCCCCGGATAGCGCGCAGCGGTCGCCAGGTAGATGTCCGGATCGCGCTCGCCGCTGTCGCCGATCAAGACGAACGGCAACTCGGGGTACGTCTCGAACAACAGGCGCAGCGCCGCGGACTTGTGGTCGAGCGGCGGCGCCTCGCGCAGACCGATGTCACGCAGTAACAGCGGCCCGCGCGGCAATTCGTGATGGTCCATGAAGTCGACCAGCAGGTCGTACAGATTCCACGGGCTCTTGGAGACGTAAAATACGGGGTTGTTGGCGTGACCCGACGCGCCCGCAGCGAGCGCGCGGTACAGCTCGCTCGTGCCTTCGAACGGCCTGCGCGTGAAGGCGCTACCCGACAGTGTCACCCAGATCATCTTGAGCTTCTGCGTGACGTAAGTTTGGAGCACCGTATCGTCGATATCGCTAATGATGCCGAGCTCGGCGGCGGCTCCGGGCACCAGAATTTCGACGCTGGTACTAACGCTCGCGAAACCCCGGAGCGGAGCAGCCACCACCACGATTTCCGCGGTTTTCCAGTCGCCAACCCCAAGAAGCTCGGGCGTGGCGACAGGCAGCTCGAAATAGCCTTCGTCGTCGGTGCGCCCGTCGACCGCGCTCGGACCGAGCTCGGCGCGCACCGAGGCTTCCGGTAGCTCACGCGAGTGCAGGCGCCGCAACATGCGCCGAAAGCTGACCAGGCGCGTGTCCGCCGGCAGCGAGCGCTCGAGCACCGAGGCCTCGAGCACGCGACCGCGCACGCTGGCGCGTAGGGCCGTGCCGAAGCTACGATACGCCACGATCTGCAGCGGTCCCAGCCGGCCGTAGCGGCGGCGCAGCCCCCAGACCACGCGATCGAGAATCAGCTCGGCCCGAGCCAGCAAGCGGACGAGCGCCGCCCAAAGGCGCTGCCGACGGCGCAGCGTGCGCGTTTGGGGCGTCTCATCGAGCGGCGCGAGCATCGGCGGCTTGCTCTATAGTACATCGCACAAAAGCGGTCGCGGCGAGCGCCGAAGGCTCGCCACGACCGAAGCACGCGCGCCGCGTTTGGTGCCAGGCCTAGGCGTTTTCCTCCTGCAGCCGACGCCCCTGCGCTTCCGCCCAGAAACGCGCCACTTTGCCGCGGTTTCGCTCCACGTAGGCCGAGCCGACGATCAAGAGCACGCCGACCGCGCTGAGCCCCGCCCAGCGCAGGACGTTGTCGGCATGCGTTGCCAGCCATACCTGCACCACCAAACCGAACAGCCCCACCAGACTACCGGAAATCGTGCGCGTCAGCGCGCGCACCGAGGCTCCCCACACGGCCACGGTCACGCCGATCACGACGCAGCCAAGCGCCGCATAGCCGTCGAGATTGATGGCGCAAGCCACCAGCGCCGTGGCCAGGGCGGTCATCGTCGCCGAACCAAGCAGCGGACTTTGCACGGTCACCGCCCGCCGGCTCGCGAGCCCCATCAGCACCGAAGCCGGCAACCCGAGCAACAGCACGAGCAGGGCGCCCGGCAGATCGTGCGCCAGCTCCGTCCAACACAGCGCCCAGCCCAGCACGGCCACGCCGGCTGCCGTCCACGCTCCTATGTCGCGCTTCCAAACCGTGAGCGTCCGGCTCAAGAGCAGCCACAACACCGACGCCGAGATCAGCAACACGCCGCCGACGAACGCCGCGCCCACGTGGTACAGGTGAAACACGCGCCCGAGCATCAATAGCGGCGCCGCAAACGGCATGACGCGCGCCAGCTTGCCCTCGACGGTGTCGAGCTGGGCCGAGCTAGTAAAGCGCGTCAGCTCCAAGCGCAAGAGCGCGAGTAGCGCAATGCCCGCCAGCACCACCACCACCAGCGGCGCTCGCACCGGTACGATCACCAGCAGATTGGCCGCAAAGAAGGCCAAGCTGAGCGCCTTGGCTTCCTTTCTGGCTAGCGCCACGAAAGAGACGACACCCAGCGGCACCAGCACGGCAAGCGTGCCGGCCACCGCCAAAAGCGCGGAGCCTCGGCTCGGCGCGATCCAGGTAGCGTAGCTTGGCAAAGTCGCGACCGCCTCCAAATGGAATTGCGAGTACACGAGACCGCCGAGCACGGCGAAGCTCACTGGCATGGTCAGCAGCACCAGCGCCAAGAACGTGCGGGCCGAGCGTCCCTCCTTCATGCTCAGGCCGACGAAGTAGGCTGCGGCCGCCAGTAGCAGCGACTGGCCGACCAGCATGGCGTAGCGGATCAAATCATTTCCGCCCTGCCAGTGCTGGAGCATGAACGTCGAGGCTGCAGCGACCACCAACGCCGCGCCGGCAATGCGTAACGCGCGCGTGAGCGCGTCGGGGTCGAAGGTTCGCCCAAGCGGCGCCGGCTCAGCCGGTTCAGCGGGGCCGATGAGCGGACGCGTCGGAAATGGTTCGCAGGCCTGACTGAAGGCTGCTTCTCGAGTTTCCATCACGCTTCCTCCTTCAACGCGGCAAGCTCCAGTCTGAGCGACGCCGCTTCCTCCGCATCCAGGAATTCATCATCGAGGCTGTCGACGCTGGCGACGAGACAACCGCTCGTCACCTCGCTCTCCGCGACGCGGGTCTCCCAGCGCTCGAAAATTTGGCCAATTTCGCCGCTTTCCACGTCGCCTTGGCCCTGCGTGACGCTGAAGGCTTCGGCGCGAGACTGGCGAGTGCGCATGGTATTGCGCTGCTGTCGCAGCTCCAGCAAACGGCGTTCGAGCGTTTGCACGTCGCGCTTGAGCTGCTGCTCGATGCGCTCGTGCTCGGCTTGATTGTGGGTGAGCTCGCTGACGCGCGCCTCCGAGCGCTTGTGGCGCTTGAGGCATTCGAGAGCCCGTGCTTCTTGCTCTTCACGCCGCGCGCGCTCGCGCCAACGTGCGGCGGCTTCGCGCTCTTCGTCGAGCGCCTGGCGCAGTGAACGTCCATCGCGCTCCACGCGCATCAGCTGCACGCGCGAGCGTGCCACGCCCTGCTCCAGGTCCCGGAGCGCGCTCGTGGCCAGCGCCTCGTGGTTTTCTACCTGAACGATCATACTGTCGATGCTGGCCACGAAGCCGTGGGTCCAGCGCTTGATACGCGCCATCATGGTTCTCCTCTTGCCCTGACGAAGGGCCATGACGCGGTACTCAGCAAGGCCTGGGCCGCCCGCTGCGCCAGAAGCTAACCATCGAGAATCATTAAGCATGTAAGTTCTCGATCAGGAGACTCGGGTACATTTTAAGAACCTTAGTGTACATTGTTCGTACATGCTGTTTAGGGACGAAGAGCGCCGGTTCGCCGAGGCGGTGTCGCGCATCGCCTACGACAATCCGTTCGCGCCCGAGCGCATCGAGAGCGAGCGCGTCGCGCTCGGCGCGACCTTTCACGAAACCGGTCAGGTCTGGACGCCGGACGGCGCGCATTTGGAAGCGCAGCAATTCCATCGCGAACGCCCGAACGTGATCCAGCTGCGCGATCTGAGCTGGCAAATGGCGTCGGCGCTGCGGGCGCGCATCGACGAGCCGCGTGGACAGCTGAACGAAGCCGAGCTCTTGCTCTACGAAGATCTGTGCTTGTACGCGCTGTTCGCGCGCTACGAGCTCGGTTTGTACGAGCTTGCCATCGACGAATCGGGTCAAGCGCGCAAGGTCGGCTTCTATCCCGCCTTCAAGCGCGACTTCGTGCGGCTGCTCGTCGAACCGCAGCTCACCTTCCCCTCGGGCCTGAACGCAGCCACGGCGCTGGCGTTCTTTTTCCAGATCCGTCGCGCATTCCACTACATTTTCCGCTATTTGTTAGGCGTATCGCGACCGATCGCCGAGCTGCGGGCCGAGACTTGGCACTCGGTGTTCACGCACGACTTGCGGCGCTATCGCACGAGCGTCTACCGGCACATGGCCGACATTCCGACGTTGATCGTCGGACCGTCGGGGACCGGAAAGGATCTGGTCGCGCAGGCCATCGGCTACTCGCGCTACATTGCGTTCGACGAGAATGCGCTGCGCTTCGTCGAGACCTTCAGCTCGCAGTTTCATGCGCTCAACGTGTCGGCACTGTCGCACGGCGTGATCGAATCGGAGCTGTTCGGGCACCGCCGTGGCGCGTTCACCGGCGCGCTCGAAGATCGGCACGGCTTCTTCGAGGTGTGCGGGCCGGACGGCACGGTGTTCCTGGACGAGATCGGCGAGCTTGGCACGGAGCTACAGGTCAAATTCTTACGTGTGCTGCAGACGCGCGCGTTTCAGCGCATCGGCGAGACCAAGCCGCGCATGTTCTTGGGCAAGCTGGTGGCCGCCACGCATCGCGACTTGGATCAGGGGCTGCAGGCGGGCTGGTTTCGTGAGGACCTGTACTATCGGCTGTGCGCCGACCGCGTCCAGACACCGACGCTGCAGGCGCGCATCGCGGCCGATCCGCACGAGCTATGGCTGATGGTTTCGCTGCTCAGCGAACGCATCGCGGGCGCCGAATACGGGCCGGCGCTCGCGCAGGAAGTGCTGGCTTGGGTCGAAAAAGAGCTGGGCCCGGGCTACGCCTGGCCCGGCAACGTGCGCGAGCTCGAGCAGTGCGTACGCAACATCTTGGTGCGCAAGCGTTACCGCCCCGCGCGGCGCGTCGCGGACGCGTCCAGCCTCGACCAAGCGCTGCTGGGCAGCAAGCTGAACAGCGAAGCGCTGCTCGATCGCTACTGCGCCCTCGTTTACAGCGAAACCCAAAGCTACGTCGAAACCGGCCGCCGCCTCGGCCTCGACCGCCGCACCGTCAAAGACCGCGCCGACCGCTACGCGGGCGGCTCCCGCGAGTAGGCTCGCCTTCTCGGTTCGAAGCACGCCGGGTGTCGCGCTAGCGGGTAGCTCGGTGCGAGATCCTGATTTTCACGGGAAGATCAGAAGGTTTGACGGTTCGCCGCGCCTGGGGCGCAATCGAGAAGTGGGGCTCGCCGGCGGCAGCGCGAACCTCAATCGCTCGCCTTCTGTCCTTCTGATCTCGGAGGAAACGCGTGCAGGTTGGGCCCTTCGCGTCTCGAAAGTCACTTTGCATACGCTAAGGATTCGTCACATCTGGGACCACGTCCCGCGATCTTGGGTTTTGGCGAGGTTTTCGCTGCGCTCCGATGCTCACGTACTCAAGTACGCTCCGCGGGCGGTGGGCTCGCCCACTTGGTGCTCGCGAAAACCTCGCCAAAACCCAAGCTTGCGAGGCGGCCGGCTGAAATGTGATGAATGATGAGTGCATACGAAGTGACTTTCGAAGCTCTAACAGGGTGTTGAAAAACGATTTGCCACCCCAACATGGAAGACAACCCGCTTGCGGACTGCCCAGCCTGTTCGGCAGCCGCGTCACGGCTTCGGCCTTTTGCAACACCCTGCTAACCCCCCTTGGGCAGCGCCCCGTACGCCCGTTTCGTTGCGTCAGGGCGGCGGTCCCCTGCCATCTCCGACTTGCTGTGAAAAGATCTCGCTCGCACGAGGTGACCTGGGTCCGCTACGAAAGCTTCTGCGATTCAGGCTGCAAATTGGCAGCCAAAAGAAGTGATGAATTGATTGTGTGCACCGTCTTGCACAGGCGGCAGAGGGCTGCCGGCGGGGTTGTGCACGGTTTTGCACAAGTCGGCGGAAGCCGCATGAAAAGTGCTGCTTTTCGCGGCGCTCACGGGTCGGCACGGAGGTTGCTCTTAGGTCTGGCACGCACGTCGAACCGATACCGAGCAGGTCGCTCGGGTCGCGCGTGTCAAACGTCAGTCGAGGAGTATCACCATGGCCCGTTCATCCATCTTCACGTCGCTGGTTCTCATCACGTCGCTCGTCTCTGCCTGCGCAGGCAACGGAGGGGCCACGCGGGACAGCGGCAGCAGCGATGCGACAGCGGCCGACCCCACGGCACAAACCGACCCGACGGGTGACACTGACACCGACGGCTTGCCCGCCGATCAGGATCTTTGCCCTGGCACGGCTGCGGGCGCCAAGGTCGACGGCAACGGTTGCTCCGCCGAGCAACGCGCCGACGGCAAGGCCGGCAAACAGGCCAACCGCAGCGCGGGCGCGGCTGACCTGGGCAGCTCCGGCGCCAACGGCGCCGACACGAACGGCGACGCTACGACGGGCAGCGAAATCGTGAACGACGGCGATGTCACGCCGAACGGCTTCGCGGTGTTCACGCTCGACCCGCAAGGCGCCGTGCCGGTCACGCTGCGCACGCTGCAGAGCAACGTGACGAAGCTCGAAAACGGCTTCGAGCTCGCCGGCACCGTGATCGTCGACGTGCCAGACAACCAGCACGTCACACTGCTGGAGGCCAAGCTGAGCCTGAAGACCGACGCCGCCAAAGGCGCGGGGCTGCAGAGCTTCGAAGGCACCGTGCGCGTGCCGTTTCCGGCCATCGGCTTCATGCGCGACACGACAGTGAGCGACCCGGTCTATGCGTCGGTCGGCTACGACCTGGGCGCGAACCTGAGCAAGAAGCTAGACGCACCGCTGAAGGACGACCGCAAGTACTTGTACTTCACCTTCTCAGCGGGCCTGTCGGCGCAGCTGGGCGACATGACGGTTGCGGCAGGCAACGGGCAGAGCGCAACCATGACGCTCGATGTCTCCGACCCTGCCTTCTTCTTGAAAGCGTCGCTCGGCGGTTTGATGGGACCCGTGGCTGAAGCCAGCGTCGGCTTCTCGATCGGCGGGCACCTGCCGTTCGTGCCGGAAAACACCTGGGGCATCGACCAGAACGCGACCACGTTCGACGGCCACATCTGGCTCGGCGGCAAGCTGAACCTGAATGACCTCAAGCTACCGCTCGCCATCGGAGGCAAAACGGTGGTCGATGTCGACCCCAACGACGATGGCAAGACGATGTTCACCCAGCCGGCCGACGGCTTCCAATTCGGCTCCAACTCCGAGCTCGACTTGAGCCTAGAGGCCGGCTTGATCTCGATGGAAGTGCCGATCGCGAAGGGCACTGTCGTCGGCCACATCGCGCCGAGCGAAGCTTCGGCTTACTACAGCGGCAACGTGAAGGCCGGCAACGGCTGGATGCCCGCCGAGGTGCCGCTCAAGAACACCGCCACGCTCAAGTCGGCGGGCCACCTGAGCACGCACCTCGAACAGATGTACTTCAAGGCCGAGGGCGACTTGTCGTTCGACGCCGGCAAGCTCGGGGCCTGGACCGGCATCGACCTGAACGATTTGGCGCTGGCAAAGGCGACGCTGAACGTCGACAAAGACGGCGTGCTCGTCACCGGCACGGCTTCGGCCGCCTTCTCGCCTTACGTGGGCATGCAGGGCGACGTCGACGCGGTCGGTTACTTCAACGGTAGCCCCAAGGGTTGGTACGTCACGCTCGACGGGCAGCTGGTAGTGAGCGGCATCGACCTGTCGGCTGCGGCGCACGCCCGTCTCGACCAGAACGGCATGCAGGTCAGCGGCAAATTCCAAACACCGATCTCGCTCATCGACATGACCGGCAGCATCAGCAAAGGCGGCGTCGATATCGAGGGCCGCGCCGAGGTGACGATTCCGATCGTCGCCGGCAAGGACATCGCACAATGGGTGACCGACGCAGCCGTCTGCGGTACCGAAGCGGTGACCGACGCGGCCGTGTGCGGCGCCGACACCGTCAAAGACGGCAGCAAGTGCGGCTACGACACCGTGAAGGACGCCGCGCTGTGCGGCACCAGCTACGTGAAAGACGGCGCGCTGTGCGGCACCAACTACGCAGCGAGCGCGGCAGAATGCGGCTCGAGCTACGTGACGAGCGCGGCACAATGCGGCGTGAGCGTGTTCAGTGACATCGCGCACTGCGGCTGGGACTGCGTTTCGAGTCTGTTCTCGAGCTGCAGCTGCTCGGTCGCCAACAGCTGCAACGTCGCCAATACCTGCACGTTCCCGAACAGCTGCAACGTGCCCAACACCTGCAACATCGCCAAGACCTGCAGCGTGCCCAAGACGTGCGACAGGGTGAAGACCTGCGAGACCCACGTCACCGTGCCCGACTTCGACTACGGCTCGTTCAAGGGCAGCGTGAGCGTGAAGATTGGCACGAGCGGCCTCGAAGGTAGCGTCGAAGGCGACTATTGCCCGACTGGCAGCAGCTGCAGCAAGCTCGCCGGCGGCCGCGTCAAGGTCTCGAGCGGCAAGCCCGAAGCGTGCGTCGACGTCGGCGGCCTGGGCGAGTTCTGCGCGCCGTTCTGAAACGGTTCTTCACAATGCGCGCCGCGAGGCGGTTTCCCGGAGACGGGAGATCGCCTCGCGCTGCTTTGTGATCGCGGTCGGAGCCGCTGGGCGCGCCTTACAATGACGAGAGGTCGGCGTCAGCTCGCCTGGCGGCTTCGAGATGCGGTGACTGAGAACCGAGAAGCAGTCGGCGTGTTGCTCTCTGCGTTGGCTCAGTAAAATTTTTCGCGCTCGCCAGATCTTGGTTGGCGTCGAGGAAGAGGTCACGTCATGACGTCTAAAGATTTTTTCAACAACTCGTTCGTGGCGCTGCATCACCGGCTCTTTTACGGAGCCACCCTCTCCGCCCTGATCGGCCTGACTGCAGCGGTCGGATGCGGCGGCAGCAGCAGCAGCGGTGACGATGCGGGCGGCTCGTCCAGCGCCGGAAAGAGCGCCAGCGCTGGACGCGGCAACTCCACAGCCGGCGCCGACACCGGCAGCGGCGGTACGGATACTGGTACCGCCGGCAGCAGCGTGATGGGCGGCGCGGGGCCGGAAAATGGCGGCGCCCCGGAAACTGGCGGCACCGCGCAAGGCGGCAAAGCGACGGGGGGCGCCGCGCAAGGCGGCAAAGCGGCACAGGGCGGAGCCGCACACGGTGGAGCCGCGCAGGGCGGAACCGGCGGCGCCGGCGCCATGTGCGGCGGCACGAATCAACGCTGCTGTGCCGGAGACGCCTGCGACGCGGGCGGCTGCTGCGTTGGTGGCCAATGCGTCGCCGACAAGGCCAGCTGCGGCGGCAATCGCGGCATGTGCATGATGGGCGGCTGCACCAACTGCGGCGCGGTCGGCGATGCTTGCTGCCAAGGTAGCTGCGAGCCCGGCAGCATCTGTGGTTTGGTGCGAGCACAGCAGCAGTGTGTCGCGTGCGGAACTGCCAACGCCGCGTGCTGCGCGGGTGAGACGTGCACGGCGGGCGTTTGCATCGGCGTCGGTCGTTTGGGCGGCGCTGGCGGCACCTGCAATACGACTTGCGGTGCCGACGGCCAAGCTTGCTGCGCCAACAATCAATGCGGTCCCGGCGCTGAATGCACCGCCAATAAATGCGTCGCGTGTGGCGGCAGCGGTCAGGCCTGCTGCGCGGGCGTCCGCGGGGCGAGCTGCGGCGCGGGCTTCGAGTGCACCAACAACAAGTGCGAAGCTTGCGGTGCCGAGGGTCAAGCTTGCTGCACCGCCGGCGCTGGTGACGGCTGCCCCGGCGCGCTGCGCTGCCAGGCCAATAAGTGCACCGCTTGCGGCGAGGGCGGCCAAGCTTGCTGCACCGAAGGCGCCGCGTGCAACGGCGGCACTTGCGGCGCGGACAAGACCTGCACGGCCTGCGGCGCCGCCAAACAGCCGTGTTGCCGCACTGGTAACCTGCTCTCGTGCAACCAGGGCTTGAGGTGTGATCAAACCCAGACGTGCAACTGAGGACGGCGGGCGCGGATGTTCGAGCAGCCGCAGACAGCGGCTGCTCGAGTGTGTAGAGAGCGGCAAGCTCATCGAAGAGGGGGTCGAGCACCAGACGCGGCCATGAGAGCGCCCGGCGCGCCGCCCGCGCTGAAGCCAACAGCGTCCAGCTACCATCTACACCTACAGGGGCAGCCTCGCTCCTCGTCTTCTTTGAGCACGAGCGTATACTGAGCTGGACACGAAACCAAAGGCGGCCCAACTCCGACTTGGCTCGACCCCGGCCGAGCTCGAGGAAACGAGGTTTTGATGCGACGTGTTAGTCTCACTTGGCTCGCGCTGATCACGTTTAGCTGCGCCACCGAGCAAAATACCGGGGGTCTGAATGGCCTCGGAGGCGGCGTTGGCGGCGACACCGGAGTGTCGGGCAGTGTGGGAGCGGCCGGTACCGTGGGTACAGCAGGTACAGACAGCCCCACATCGGGGAGCAGCGGAGTCGGGGTGGCTGGAACCGGGGGCTCAGGCGACTTCGGAGGCAGCGTCGCTGCGGGCGGCGGTGGGCTCGCGACGAGCGGCAGCGGCGGCAGCTTCACGACCGGCGGGGGCGGCACGTTCAGCATGAGTGGTGCGGGGGGAAGCGCTGGCGGCGGCGGCAAGAGCAGCGGCGGAGCCGGCGGCAGCGCTGGCGGCGGCGGCAAGAGCAGCGGCGGAGCCGGCGGTAGTGCCGGCGCGAGCGGCGGCAGCGCCGGCAAGGGCGGCGGCGGAACCGGCGGAACCGGCGGTAGCACCGGCGTCGCGAAGTGCGGCGATCACGCGATCCCGGCTCGGGCTCAATGGACAGGGGCCGCCTCGAAAGAGTGCGCACCCACCTGCACAGATCCGAATGGCCCCTACACGGCGGCACTCGCCATCGACGGCAACGCCGCCACGCGCTTCTCCACCGGCGCAACGCAGCTCGGTGGTGAATGGCTACAGATTGACCTCGGGGCCACCGCTACGGTCAAGAGCGTCAGCATCAACACCGCCAGTACCAGCGACTACACCCGTCACTACCAGATCCGAGTGAGTGACAGCTCCATTCTGACCATGCACGATCCGGCTTTGGCCGCGCCGATTCTGGCTCAGGCCGACGGCGCGACCGGCACCATGGTGATTCCGCTGAGCAGTATCACCAACGGTCGCTACGTGCTGATCTCGCAAACCGGTATGGTCGGAGCCGGCGAGACTTTCTGGTGGTCGGTCAACGAAGTCGACGTGACCTGCCCCTAGAACGCCGATCAGTTTGCGGCCGCCGCGTTCTGGGCCCTTCAACCGTCGCGCTCGCGAAAACGTGAGCTTGCCCGGAACTCTGAGCCATTCTCGCTACTTACACGAGGCCCGTGGCGGAGCGAGACAGCGCGTTGCAAAATCAGCTGTGATGAGGCCGCAGCAGCTGTGGGGGTGGCGGCTGTTGACGGCCGCGTGCTTGCTCACGCTGAGCATGGTGCGCGCGGCTGCTGCACGCGAACCGCCGTCCCACGCGTCGGTGCTCACGATGGGGCCCGGCGACCACCCGTTCACGCGCTTCGGTCACAACGCCATCTTGCTCGAGTGGGAAGACGGTCAAGACGCCGTCTACAACTTCGGCACCTTCGAGTTCGACGGCATCAAGGGCGCCGAAGATTTCATGGCCGGTCGCTTTCGCTACTGGCTCAGCGTCGGCAGCCTTGCGGGCACGCTGCGAGCCTACCGAGCCGAACGGCGGTCGCTCACGGCTCAAGAGCTCTCGCTGTCGTACCGAGAGCGCGAGCAACTGGCCAGGGCGCTCGACGACAACGCCAAGCCTGAGCATCGCTACTACGACTACGACTACTACCGCGACAATTGCTCGACACGCGTGCGCGACGTGCTCGATCGCCTGCTCGGCGGCCTGCTGCGTCGCAGTGTGTCCGGCCCCGGGCGCCTCAGTTTTCGCCAGCACACGCTGCGCTTGGTCGGCGACACGCCGTGGCTCTACCTCGGACTGGACTTGGCGCTCGGCATGCCCACCGACCGGCCCACGTCGCGCTGGGAAGAGCTGTTCTTACCGCAAGAGCTGCACGACCAACTGAACCGCACCACGCGCGCGCTCGGTGACCCTTACGTGCCCCTCGTGCGCGCGGAGCGCGTGCTGTTGCCCGACGAGCGGCCGGCTCCGCCAAACAAGCCGCCCCAGCAGCGCGCGCTGTTTGCCGAGGCCGGTGTGGGGCTGGGCTTGCTGCTGGCCGGCTTAGGTTGGGGCGCGACGAAGCGGCGCGGCCTGTGCATCGCGTTCGGCGTCGTGAACGCGCTGCTCGGCTGCGCGCTCGGCGTGCTCGGCTGCGCGCTCGCGGTTTTTTCGACGTCGAAGCACTGGGCGGCGCACGCCAATGCCAGTCTGTTGGCCTGCCCGCCGTCGTCGCTGGCGCTCGTGGTGCCGGGCATCGCCTTCGCCCTGGGCCGCCCGCGCAGCGCACGCCGGCTGCAGCTCTTGCTCGGGGCGACGCTCGCCACGTGCGGGCTGCTGCTACTCTTTTCGCTGCCAGAAGCACACCGCGAGCTGTTGCCGGTGGTGGCCTTGTTCTTGCCGTGGTGGGCGGGTTGGTTTTGGGGGGCGCGCCAAGCGACGCGCGGCTCGTCAGGCTAAGGCGGGCGACGGCGGTGGCACGCTGCTCGGCGTGTGCTTCGCAGCGGGCGGCAGACGGGCGTCGGCAGGCGACGAAGGCGGGTCTGGCATGACCGACGGGCTACTCTCGCGATCGGGCTCGCACACCGGCGCGACGTGCATGACCCCGCTCGTGCGCGCCGAGCGCATCGCCGAGCGCACCACGTCTCGCATGTCTGCAGCCTCGATACGCAGCGCCTGAATGCGCAGCGTGGGTCGCGTTCGAAACGTTCCCACTTCGACGTCATCTAGCAAGCGCACCACGGCGTAGCAGTGCGGCTCCGTGCGTTCGATGCGGTAGGTGACTCCCTTCACCTGAAGCATTCCCCGACTAATCGTTCGTGCCATCGTTACCCAGCATACGAGGCTAGCGTATCGGGACCGTCACAACCAAGCGTCAGCTGAAGATTTTCCTAATCCTCTCCACACTCTCCAACCGACAACGCATGACACTTTCCTACTACTTGCGCGGCGGAATTTCATCGCAGCTCGAGCCTCACTCGCACTCTGGCGCACGCCAGGAGTCGTGACCCGGTGACTCCGGCGCATCGTCACCCCCACGAGTTGTAACAGCAGCGCTGTACCGGCGGGGCCGGAACCGAGCTCCTGACTACCGGGTCCCGTCCGCTGGTGCGCCAGAAAATCCCGGCAAAACCTGGCGACCCGCGTGCCCGCTCCCGCCCTGGGCCCGATCTGCTAACCTCAGGCCGTGGGGCCCGTTAATAGAGCAATCCGATCGGATGCGCCACGCGACGTCGACCTGGCGCGCGCCGAGGCTTTTGGCTTGCGCGACCTGCGCATGGTGATGGACGACCTCGAGGCGCGCGGTCTCCCCGGGGCGGCCGACGATTTTCCGTGGCCGCTGCTCATGCACGACGGTGCGCGTATCCTCCAAGTCAATCCGGCCTGCCTGCGCTGGTTCGGGTGCAACGGGGATGGAGCGTTGACCCATCAGCCGCTTGCGGCGCTGTGCCGGCCAGAAGACGAGCTGGCGCTGGGCGCGGCATTCGGCGCCGGTGCCGCCGGCGCGCCCAGCGGCCCGCATATTCAGCGTTTCTGCGACCAAGAGGGTAAAGCCCTGCTCGGCCGCGTGCTGGCGCGGAGCGCGCAGGTCGGCGGCGCGCAGGTCATGTTCGCGCTGATCATGCCGGGCTCGGACGGCGACCGCTCGTTCGAGCTGTCCCGCTTGCTAGGCGAAGCCGTCGACCACCTGACCGACATCGTCTTCATCACCGAGGCGCACGCCATCGACGGCGTCGGGCGGCGCATCGTTTTCGTCAACCGCGCCTTCACCGAGTCGTCCGGCTACGACGCCAGCGAAGTGCTCGGCAAAACCCCCAACATTACCGTCGGCGAAGGCACGGACCGGCAAGCGCTGGCGCGTCTCGAAGTCGCCTTGGGCGAGACGCGCCCCGTGCGCGAAGACCTGCTCAAGTACGCCAAAGACGGCACACCGTATTGGGTCGAGCTGCAGATCATCCCCATGTTCGACGAGGCCGGTCTGCACAGTCATTGGATCAGCATCCAGCGCGACATCACGGACCGAAAGCGCATGGAAGGGCGGCTGCTCGAATCCGCACGCCTGGCGGCCTCTGGACAACTCTCGGCCAGTCTTTCGAGCGAGCTGAATAGCCCGCTGGCGTCGGTGGTAAGCTCGCTCGAATGGCTGGCCGATCGCCTACCGGCGCTGCTCGATCAGTTGGGCGATCGTGCGCAGCCCGAGGTGCAAGACGTGCAAGAGGCGCTCGACGACGCTCGCGCCAGCGCCAGCCGCATCGCGGCTGCCACCAGCTACTTGCAGCTGCTCGGTAGCAGCGCGCCGGCCGCGCGCCAGAGGCTGCGGCTCGCGCCCTTGGTCGAAGAAGCCATCGTCGACGCTGAAAGGCAGCTCTCGCGCCTGCTCAGCGTCGAGCGGCACTTCGAAGCCGACGCCGTCGTCTCGGCTGATCTGAGTCGTTTGAGTCACGCGCTGCGGCTTGCGCTCGTGAACGCCGCGCTGGCGTCGGGGGCGGGTCGCAAGGTGCGACTGGAGCTCTCGGTAACCGGTCAACGCGCCTGCCTCAGCATCGACGACGCAGGGCCCGGCATCGCGCCCAACCTGGCCGGCGGACTCGGCGCGCCGTTCGATGCGCGCAAGCCGCAAGGCATCGGCGATGCGCTGGGTTTGTTCGTCGCCAGTCGCTTGGTTGCGGAGCTCGACGGCGAGCTGGTGCTCGTGCCGCGCCCGGCCGGCACGCGCGTCGAGCTACGACTACCCCGCGCGACGTAGCGGCACGCTTCAGCTCGGCGAACGACCGCGCAGCATGGCCTTGCCGATCACGATCTTGGCCGTATCGGTTTCGAGCTCGTTATAGATCTTGCCCTGGTCGGTCGCATCCTGTGGCGTGAACGTGGTGACCTTCAGCGCATACAGCCGAAATTCGTAAATGTGATCTTTAGCGCCCGGGCCCATGTAGCCGGGGTCAGGCATGTTGAAGCTCTTTTGCTGCGAGCCCGCCGGCACCGGGGGCATCGCGACGCGCGCCAGATTCTCCGGCAGCATCAGCGTGGCAGCGGGAATGTTCCAGATCGCCCAGTGCGTGAAGTTGTTCGTGAAATCGTGGAGCGTGATCACGTAACTCTTGGCACCCGGACTGGGTCCCCAGTCGAGCTCCGGCGAGATGTTCTGGCCGCCGATCGCGGTCATCGCGTTCTTGAGCGGGATGAGCATGCAGGCAGCGTGGTTCTGTTGGGAGCATGCCTCGACCTGCGTGAAGGCCGGTGACGTCAGGGCGAAAGGCGCGGCCCCGCCGCTGCCGCCCGCGCCGCCCATGCCCGCCGCGCCGGCAGCGCCGCCGGTTCCCGCACTGCCCGCAACGCCGCCGCCGCCCACGCCTTGACCCGCCGAGCCGCTCGCCGCAGCACCGCCCAAACCGCCGACGCCGCCACCCGCGCTCGAGCCGGCTGAGCTACCACCCGCGCCACCGCCCGCCGTCGCGGTGCTGCCGGCTACGGGCAGCGAGCCACCTGTACCCGCCGCGCCAACCGAGGCACTTCCACCGCCGCTGGAACCGGCGCCGCCCGAGGTGTTGGACGTCGCCACGTCGTTCACGCCGCCACAAGCAGCCGCGAGCAAAATCAGGCCGCTCGCGAACACCAACGACTTGTAAAATCCGGTCGCCATACGCGCGAATGGAATAGTGCGCCCAAAACCTTCGAACTTCCTCCCAAAAGGACACAGCGGGGGCGCCAGGCGGACACGTAACTGCTGCCTCGAACGCGAAATCGGAGCGGTTCATGCGTTTATTTTCGAAGGACGTGCGACGGGTGGTCGCTCGTCTGGTCCCCTATTGTCTCGGCGTCCCGGCCATCTCGCTCGGTCTGGGCGCCTGCAACGGCGCGCTCAGCGGCAACAACGCCAATGGCAATAACGGCCAAGGCAATAGCGGCCAAGGCACCGGCGCCTCGACGAGCGCTGGCAGCGCCGGAGTGGGCGTCGGCGGCGCTGCTGTTGGCGGCGCCGGTGTCGGTGCGGGTGGCATGGCCAGCGGTGGCATGGATGTAGGCCAGAATCCGGACAAGGGCTCGCCCATCCAAGCAGCACCGACTTGGCGCCTCACGAACCTCGAGTACACGCACAGCGTCAAAGATCTGCTCGGCGTCGACGTCAGCACGCCGCTCGATCCCGACGGCGCCGCTGCTGGCTATCGCGTCGGCCTGGTCGCTGGCGACGCGACGGTCGAGGCTTATCACGACGCCGCGATCGCCGCCGCCGCCGCTGCCGACGTGACCAAGCTCGCGCCGTGCGACTCCGCCGGCACGTCGGCCGGTGGCGCCGACTGCGCTGCCAAGTTCATCGACGCCATCGGACCGAAGGCGTTCCGGCGCCCGGTCGACGCCGATGCGCGCGCTGGGCTCGTTGCGCTATTTGCCGGGGTTTCCGGGCAGTTTGGCTACCCAGCCGGCATTCACGCGCTGATCGAAGAGCTGCTGCAGTCGCCGTACTTCCTCTACCACCTCGAGCTCGAAGAGCAGGCCAAGGGCCCGGGCGCCGTCAAAGTCTCCGGCTACTCCATGGCCAGCCGCCTGTCGTACCTCATCTGGGGCACGATGCCCGACGACGCGCTGTTCAGCAAAGCCGCCGCCGACATGCTGACCACGCCCGAGCAGATCGAGGCGGAAGCGAGCCGGCTGCTCGCAGATCCGCGCGCGCACACCGGCCTCTACAATTTCTACGAGCAGTGGCTGCGCGCTGACCGTTTGCCCCCGGTCAAGGGCGGCAAGTATCAGAACGCTTACGACGACGCGATGCGCGCCAGCATCATGGCGTCGTTCGACGCGCAGGTCGACGCTTCGCTGTGGCAACCGCAAAACGGTGTGGGCGTGCTGCTCACGGCGACGCAAGCCTTCGTCAACGCGCAAACGGCGCCGCTGTTCGGTGTCACCGGCGTCACCGGTTCCGCGCTGCAGGTCGTGAACGTGAACCCGGCCGAGCGCATCGGCATCCTCGCGCACCCGGCCATCATGGGCGCGCTAGCGACGGAAGACGGCACGCATCCAATCAAGCGCGGCGTGTTCGTGTGGGACCAGCTGCTGTGCCAAGACTTACCCAATCCTCCGCCGGACGTACCGGTTTTCCCGGGTGTGACAGCGACTGACAGCGTGCGCCAAGCCTTCGAGAAGTTCACCATGGCGCCCCTTTGCCAAGCCTGTCACTCGCGCATCAACCCGGTCGGGTTCTTGTTCGAGAACTACGACACGCTCGGCGCCTACACCAAGGTCGACGACAACGGCCAGCCCGTCAACGCCGCCGGCACCATCGTCGGCGCCACCGGCGCCATGGGCGAACCCGACGCCGCCATCAACGTGGCTACCGCCACCGCGGTGGACTTGTCGAAGAACATGTCCGGCAGCGCCGCTGTCGCGCAGTGCCTCGTCAAGCAGCTGTATCGCTACACCGTCAAGCGTCACGAGACCGACGGCGATGCGGCCGCCATCAACACGCTGGCCGGTGCGTTCGCCGGCACCGCGCAGAACATGCCGGGGCTGCTCGTCGGTTTGACGAAGAGCGACGCCTTCTTGAATCGCTGGAATCAGCAGTAGTGCTTTGAAAGAGCAATCATGGGCAACCTGACCATCGGTCGTCGACGTTTCTTGCAAGGTCTCGGCATCTCAGCGGCCACCGTGCCGTTCGTGGTGGGTCTGGACAGCCTGTACGTGAAGGCGCAGGTCCCCAGCGTCCCCAAGAAGCGCTTCCTGTTCATGTACACGCCGAACGGGATGCTCTACTACTACTGGCGCTTGCGCCTGCACGCGCAAGAGACCGACATCAGCGACGGCGCGGCGCTGGCCTCGCCGAACCTGATTTTGAATCCGCTGCAAGCAAACGCCAAACACCTGCTCGTGCTCGATCGGCTCAGCTTCATCAGCGCGCGCGGCGACTACCAAGGCCTGACCACCTCTCCCGACGGCAAAGATCATCCGGGTGGCCATCAAAAGGGCATCGCCAGCATGCTCACCGGTCAGGAGCTCGTCGGCGGCGCCGCCACCGTGGGCGACGCAGGGCTAGCCAACGGCATCTCCGTCGATCAGGTGCTGGCGACCAAGCTGTTTACGGGCAAGACCAAGTTTCCGTCGCTCGAAGTCGGCGTGCAGGTCAACGAAAACCTGAACGATCGCTACGTCGATAAACGCGTCAGCTACAACGGC
>Ga0307508_10001878_pt1 | contig 23140 bp, 11 predicted proteins | sample 9_EM_MG_FD_203089 | JGI IMG/M metagenome (GOLD analysis project Ga0307508, IMG submission 203089) | Populus trichocarpa ectomycorrhiza microbial communities from riparian zone in the Pacific Northwest, United States - 9_EM | ecosystem: Host-associated > Plants > Roots > Unclassified | place... | reverse complement strand
AATTCAAGAACCCTTCAAGCAGACCTCAAAATAACGCCATAAAATGTGAAAGTGAAAAACCATTGAAGGAAAGCAAGTCCCAGAACAATCCCATTAAAAAAAATTACTTGAATGAAAAGCAGGAGGAAATGAAGTAGAAGACAAAGTAGCAAGTACCTTGAGACTTGAGAGCATCTTTGAGGAGGGGTTCATTGGTGGGGTTGAAAAGACAAGAAACTTTAATGCTTATTTTTTTTTTCTGCTACTTGTATTCAGCCATGATGGGAACTGGGTTTCTCTTCTTAGCTTCTGCAAACTCCACTGTATGTGTACGTTTCCCTTCATTTCAGACAATATAATCAATCAGAGTTATTAGTTCTATATATTTTCATATATAACGAACCACATAGAAGAAGAAAGTGGTTTAGGGGAAAAGTTGTTACCATGTTAACAGAGACGGAGACAGCCATTTTTTTGAGCAAGCACTTTCCTTTCTCTTGTCTTTTTTTTTTTTTTTTAATTAATTTTAATGTTTAGACTAATTTATATCCTAAAATTAATGATTATATACTGAAATTTATAAGAATCGAACAGTAAGATGAGTCGATGTCTTAAAACTCCAAAATTCTTATTTCTTCTGCGTACTCCTCCACTGTTTGATGTCTTAATTTCATTATCGTTTTCATCTTTGTCCCTCATCTATCAATTTCTTCACTAAATTTTGTTGTTTACCGATTGACCCATTCATGTTTCATTCATTTGTCAATCGGCTCCTTCTGACTGCCTTCCTTAAAAATTAACAAAAATTTCTTTCTTGTTATTATTAATATTTGAGATTCAATTTCCTTCCAAAAGGATCAATCATTTCCATTAATTTTTTGACATGATTAATTTTAAAAATATATCAAAAGATTGTTCTTGAAAGTTATTTCAGTTGAAAATGCATGAAAAAAGAATATGGAATATATATGAAATTTAAGAAAGATATAAAGCCAAGTTCATTTATAATTTCTTGAAAAGGCTCAACAAGAAAAGTATAAAATATTGAAACATAAAAAGCTAAACTCGGTTAAAATTAAATCAAAACAAAGGGATCTTTTGCTAGTAAAAAAAATATCAAAATCAATGAGAATATTACAAGAGAATGAATCGTGTTGCAATGTTGTCTTTGGGTTGCCGCTGAGATTTTGAGATTTTTCAATTCGTGATGTCTTTATGTTTTGGATGAAGATTAAGGGTTCATTTTTCGTTATTTACAATTTAGGACGTTGTATTTGATCTACGGCTAAAAAATAATGAAGAGTTTTTACGGGAGTAATCTTTAAATATATAAAAGAAGTAGTTTATAAGGATGTTTTGTATGTTAACAAATTAGGGAATAAATTATTAGTAAAAAAAAGGAGTGTATGTTAAAATTGAAGATGTACCAAAAAATTCAAGTGGCATGAGAATAAGTTTTATTTTAAATAATCGATTAATCTCTTGGTTCTAGTAATTAAATTTATTTTCTCATGTTAAAGTGACTGATAGTTGGTACTTTTTCCAGTTTAAAAATTCTTTAATATTTAAATAAATATCTTTTTTAGAGAAGATACAATGATAATTTAGAGAAAAATTTTAAAAATAAATATATAATGGAAAAGGGCCTAGGAAAACCAATAGCATGCAATATTTATTTTCCCAAAATTCTTTTTTCTTTCTCTAGAAATCATTTTAGATCTATAAAGCCCTATCGTCTCTTCTAAAAAAAAAAAAGATAAGATGTCTTCTGATTGATTGTCTCTCTCAAAATCTCTCAAGTCTTTAATGCAAGATTATGCATTAAAAGCTTTGGGAGGCAACTTATGAGTTAATTTTTTATTAAGATTTTTATTTATATAAAAAAATTCTTAAATAAAAAGGATTTGTCAAATACGCGAGACCCAGAATATTTGGGCTTGACAGTTAACCAAGCCCAAGATAATATAGATTTATTGAATATGTCAAACCCAAAGAACTTGGACATGATAATAAATTAAAATCAAAGTAACATAGATTTACTAAGCATCCAGACCCAAAGAAAAACTTCCTATCTAAGAAATTTATAATCTTATTATGTATTTCAAAAAGCCATTTGATTTTCCCATCCTATTTTCTCTTTGTAGCGAGGAATGTTCTTAATAAAATATTTCAAGGGAAACCTTATAAATGGCATAAACTAATCCATCCCGTGAGCATAGTTGTTGGATGGGGGGGTCGGTGGGCTTGTAAATCACTTAAAGCTAGCTGGTTTTTGCTGGCATATAATAAAAACCACATTAACCCTAGCTTGCTTGAATAAGATTGAATATATATATATACATTTTGTTAAACAATGCGGCAGAAAATCAGGGGCTTGATTCTTTGACAGGACAGGACTCCATCAATTCCAACCGTTCAACTGTCTTTGCATCTTATAATTTGACTGGTTTTGTGGCTCCATAATAATATCCTTACTAAAGCAACCTGTTAATTATTGCCCATCACAACTTTATTTCTTGCTGACGGATAATGCCCGTGTTAAAAATTCTTTCTATACACTCCCCCGCTTGAAAATATTTTTTTTAAAAAAATAAATTATTTTTTAATATTTAACAATATCATGAAAAATTAGTTAGAAAATATTTTTCAGAATTTGATTATGTCATAAAAAAATAAAAATCAAATCTGATAGATAAAAATCTCAATTAAAAAAATAATAAGAGAAAAATAAATAATAATAAAAATAAAAAGAATGAAGACCAAAATTTGTATGAAAATCAAATTTTAAGGGATGAAATTAAAAAATAATCAAAACAAAATATAAAACAATCAAAAGATTAAGGATCAAATCTGATATAATTAACAAATAACAATATTTTTTAGAAAGATATTTTAAAAAAATACTTTGTCAAATTTTCATTTGACTGGAAAATATTTTTTATTGACCAACTTATTTAATAGTAAACAAATACAAATAAATTTTAAAAAAAATCACTTTTTTTTAAACAAACAAATCCTTAAAAAAATTATTATATGTGTTTATCCTTGATTTTTTAACAAAAATATATATATATATATATATATATATATATATATATTTTTACTTCTCTATATTTTTTTCTTTCTGTGTTAAAACACGAACCAAGTTGCAGCAACATAAAAGGTTGAAAGTAGTCTCGAGACCTGTGGTACAATGCTCGAGCTGTTTAATTATTATATATCTCGAGCTCTCAACTTGACAAAGTGGCTCTCCCTATTTCACTCATGATGGTAATTAACAGACACTACTAATTACATGATTGAGTTTACCCTTTTCCCACCTAATAAACAATAATTAATGCAGCAGGTCAAAGTTTGAGAGGTAATTATTAATTAAGTTGTAATTTAAATTAAGGTCATTGACTGGATTAATTAGCATGTATCTTCATCATCAACTTGAAGGTCACTCATTTAGGGTTCTGCTTTTGCAGCTGAGCACAGCACATGTGTAGAGCTTTAAATGCACCCACCTGACTACTATAGTACTGGATGAAGCAATGTTTTCCTTTTTCTCCCCACTTGAATCAATAATCCCTCGTCTCTTTCTCCAGGGGACGTTGTAAGTTGTAGCTGGAGAATGAAAGTTTGCTACTCGACAATTGTGTCCTAAGCATATATATATTAAAAATATAATGGTAACGAGCTAACAACAGAATTGCTTATATCATAGTTTATTACATGCAACAACGTTATGTTTACTCAACCAACGTGGCTACACCATGTCTTCAAAACTAAGGTCAACGAATCTTTATAAGAAGCGATTATCAACTTTAATTACCTTACTAGAAATATAACTGGTATTTGGATTACTCTGGCAGGTTTCAGAGACCCTCTCCCTCCCTCCCTCCCTCCCCTTCAAGGAAATTCCATAACAACCTTCACAGAAAATGAGAGAAATTTATTCGGCAACACTTATGATCTCGTCCATCTTATTCATCGTTTTTCTTGTACAATTGCTTGTATGCAAGAAGAAGAGCAAGGAAAAGACATCGTACAAATTGCCACCAGGTAGAAGAGGCTGGCCATTGATTGGTGATAGCTTCAACTGGTTCAATGCTGTTGCTGGTTCTCATCCCCCTCAATTTGTTCACCAACAAGTCAATAGGTACAATCTTCTATTCTTAATTACCATATATCGATTATCATTTAGAGAAAATTTACTCCTTGTTTTACATTAATTATGAAGGCATGCTCATGAAATATAGTTGACATGAACAGGTTTGGTAAGATATTCTCATGCAGTTTGTTCGGAAAATGGGCTGTGGTATCAGCAGACCCGACCTTTAACCGGTTTATAATGCAAAATGAAGGCAAATTGTTTCAATCAAGTTATCCAAAATCTTTTAGAGATTTGGTTGGGAAAAATGGGGTGATCACAGTCCACGGAGAGCAACAACGAAAACTTCATGGAATTGCATCTAATATGATGCGTCTAGAGAAGCTCAAGTTCCATTTCTTGGATAATATTCAATTGATTATGCTTCAAACTTTGAACAAACTTGACAACAACCAAGTCATTCTTCTCCAAGATGTTTGCAGAAAGGCGAGTAGTGCTCTAGTACTCTCTCTATATATATAGCAACACTTGACTATTAGAATTAAGGAAAATTTAGGCCATCATGATCATTGGATTAATTACATGTTGTATCAATATTGATACTTGGTTAATGATTTATTATTGTTCAGGTAGCTATTAATCTGATGGTGAATCAACTACTTGGGGCATCAAGTGAGACAGAAATTAACGAGATGGCTCACTTCTTCTCTGACTTTGTCGATGGTTGTCTATCTCTTCCCATAAATATTCCTGGTTTTGCCTACCACACTGCCATGAAGGTAAACTCTGAAATGTTGAGTTTATGTAGTATCGTATTATATAATATATGTATATTGTTAGTGATGTAGAGAGTACATGTCATGGCTTGGTAGGCAAGGGAGAAAATTATAAGAAAGATAAACAAGACAATAGAGAAGCACGGGCAAGAAGAGTCATCAGAAGGTAGTAATGGGGTGCTTGGAAGGCTTTTAGAGGAAGAAAGTTTGCCTGATAATGCAGTAGCAGACTTTATTATCAATCTCCTTTTTGCTGGGAATGAAACAACAGCTAAAACCATGCTTTTTGCTGTTTATTTCCTCACTCGGTGTCCAAAAGCAATGCAGCAACTACTGGTACTACCTACTTAGCTATATATTAATTAATTTTCTGCATAATTATTAGTATTAATCTCCACACCTCCTTCAAGCAATTGTTCATTAATTGTATCCAATATTATACTACGTCATTTATATCATCCATCATCTTCATCTGGTAGGATAAATTTGTTGTTACTTAATTTTATAAACAGGATGAACAAGATAGTATAAGGAGTAATTCTAGTGGAGAGGGAATGCTAACATGGCAAGATTACAAAGCAATGTCTTTTACTCAGTGTGTAAGTGATGCGTATGATAATTGTCCTTAATTAATCCCCTGCTATCCTACCTAATTAATTTCTTCCCACCAGTCACATGCAGTTGGGTCTGATAAACTGTATCAGATCTGTTTATTTATTGGATTATTCTGTCGCTGGCACAAATTAAATAGGTTATTGATGAAACGCTTCGACTCGGGGGGATTGCAATATGGCTAATGAGGGAGGCCAAGCAAGATGTGGTATACCAAGGTACATATACTAAGCTCTACCATTACTTTAAAAGTTATTTTGGTTTTCATCTCATACAAATTATGGTAAAAACTTGGGTTTAAAAAGACAGTTTTTTTAAAACTAGCTTTTCTCAAACCGCAAAAGCAAAAAGCTACCACAAAACACACAGTACTACTGGACTGGAATGTCATTAATTAATGTGTTGCAATTTGATTGCAGATTATGTAATTCCGAAAGGGTGCTTTGTGGTTCCATTTCTTTCAGCGGTTCACTTGGATGAAAATTTGTACAAGGGAGCTAGCACCTTCAATCCTTGGAGATGGATGGAGCCTGAAAATCAAGTACTACTTCATTATTATTTTTTACTTGCATATGTTTATCTTCATTTCACATCAGTAGTAGCATAATTACTACTGAAAACGTTGTTTTTGATTAATTACTTGATCTCTTCGACATTGAACAATTAATTAATTAAAAAGGAAAAGAGAAATTGGAGAAGTAGCCCATTCTACTGTCCCTTTGGAGGAGGTGCTCGGTTTTGTCCAGGAGCAGAGTTGTCTCGTCTCCAAATTGCTATCTTTCTTCACTACTTTGTTACTACATTTACGTACGTGATTCCTCCCTCTTTTTTTGAAATTAATCTTACCATAAAAAAAAATGTCATTGAACTTAATTACAATTGGTATTTGTGTCTACAACTTTGAAATGGAGGGATGAACAGATGGACGCAGCTCAAGGAAGACAGGATGTCCTTCTTTCCATCAGCTCGCTTGGTTAATGGTTTCCAAATTCGTTTGACAAGCCGCCATCATCTCGACTCAGAATCGTTGTAATAATTGTTTGGAGTGAAATTTCATTTATTTATGTATAATTTTGTTCAGCATGATATGTATTTTTCCTAACCTGTAATTATTTCTTTTTCTTACATGTAAGTAGCTACCTATGGTCTCTGACTACTACTATATACAATATATTACAGCATATCCCCCATTCTTTCCTCATCAAATTCATTAATTATAGGTATGTATGAACCAAATCTTTGATAGTACTAATTAATGAAGTTGATTTCATATAATTGAATTAATTGATTTGTCAAAAGGAATGCCAACTTATTAAAGGAATCCTTCTGCTGCGTTTGTTCGACAAGGTGAAAGGAGTGCCAAAATTAGTTTATTATCTGATTTGCCTAAAAATATCTTTGTCGGGAGAAAAGAATAACACGACAACCCTCAACCATCTGCATATGTTATTGAAAGCAGGGATGTTCAAAATTGTTTGTGCTAAGTTTTCTAACATGTATGCGGCACCATAGCTTAGGTAGATTAGGAGAACAAAAACACAGCAGCTATAGACCTCCACAAACGCAGTTGCAATCCCTAGAAGTAACTCTCTTCACAACAGAGAAAATCACAGCAGCCTCTATTGAAGAATCAGATCTTTCCCGTGCAAAGAAAAAACACGAGCGCAGCAGTAGCATCTCCGACAGCAGCCCTCAATCACGTCAACAGAGTTCTCCCTTCCACAACATTAGAAAAACACGCGTAGCAGCAGCAACACATATGCTCTGATACCAATTAAGTATTTAACCATGCTCTGATGTTAATTGTTAAAAACACTAAACACACTAATAATTTAATCTCCCAAGATCTTTATATATAGGAAGATTATAGGATAAAAATAAGCTTGAATGATCATATTCCAAAAAGATCTGCATTGATAATTGGAATCATGTAAGCTCTATCTCCATCAACTCTAACTAACAGTGGTCCTTCAAGTTCAACAAGAAAGACAAAGAGCATATAAGAAATTTATGATGTAATATATAAAATCAATCTTGATAATTTTAATATATTTTGCTTGTTTTCGGAAAATGTTCGTATTATATTTCAAGAAGCATACCAAAAAGATAGATGAAAGCAAGCAATAAAAGAGGAGAGCAATTCTATTATAAAAAATAATACATGGAAATTGACAACATTTACAGGAGTGAAATGGATCTTCAAGACAAAGAGGAATGCAAAGGATGAAATTGAAAAACATAAAGTCAAACTAGTAGCAAAGGGGTAGAAGCAATAATGTGGAGTTGATTATGAAGATGTCTTTGCTCCAGTAGCAAGGATGAAAACAATGAGATTGATGATCTCTTCAGCAGCTTAGAAAAGATAGAAGATATTTCAGATAGATGTCAAGTCAGCATTCTTGAATGATAGCCTTAAAGAAAAAGTCTATGTAGAACAACCAGCTGGATTTGTGGTAAAAAAGAAGAAGAAGAGAAGGCTTGCAGATTGAAGAAAGCTCTTTATAAGCTTAAACAAGCACCAAGAGCATGAAATTACAGAATTGATGGTTATCTTTCACAGAAAGGATTTATAAGATTTCCTTATGAACATTTGATGCAGACGAATACTAAACATTGTAAGCTGTACCGCCTATTTTGAATCTTCATCCCTTACCGGCGGCTTCAGAATCCAGTAGCGAGACATAGGTGAAACCGAAAAGTCGAAGTAGAAAATTTTACAAGGCTGAGTAACGCTTGTTTGTTTATATGTTGATGATATAATCTTCATGGGAGATGATCCTACTATGATTTAAGATTTCAAGCAATCCATGGTGAAGAAATTTGAAATGACAGACTTAGATCTCATGGCCTGCTTTTTGGGAATAGAAGTGAAATAGTATAGTGATGGAATCTTCATTTCACAAGCCAAGCATATAACAAAAATTTTGAAGAAATTTGCTATGGAAGATTGTTATCCTGCAGACAATCCAGTTGAATATGGAACCAAATTAACTAAAAAAGGAAAAGGAGATTTAGTTAATCCTACATAATACAAAAGTATTGTGGATGCTTGCGTTATCTAACATGCACCAGACCAGACATATTGTTTAGAGATGGCTTGATTGGCAGGTATATGAAAAAGCTAAGAAGTTTACATTTAAAAGTAACAAAGAGGATCCTATGTTTTGTTAAAGGAACAACAAGTTATGAATTGTATTATTCATCTTCACAGAGTCTTGAAATTACAGGATATAATGACAGTGACTGGGCATGAATTTTAAAAGATAGAAAAAGCACAATTGAATTTGTATTCTTTATGAGAGAAACAACTTTTACTTGGACATCAAAGAAATAATATATTGTTGCATTATCCACATATGAAGTAAAATACATTGTTGCTACTTCTTGTGTGTATCATGTAGGGGTGAGCAAAAAAACCGAACAACCGAGAAAATCGAGAAAACCGAAAAAAAATAACCAAAAAAACCGAACCGAAAAAAAAACTGAATTAACTAATTAAAAAATTACAAAAAAATTTCAGTTCGGTTCGGTTTCGGTTTCTAAAGTCAAACCGATTAAACCGAACCGGTTCAACCAAGCCAGCACTTAAAAAAATAAACGGGTATAAATAGCATGTTTTCCTAACCCTAAACCTAAATTAACTTTCCTCTAAAAACAAACCTAGCCGCCCCCTCCCTTACTCTCAGCATCTCTCCATCTCTCTTTTCCATTTGCTCCCTGCATCTTTACTTTTTGATTCTCCTTCATGCTCCTTTTTTTGTTAAGCTCTGCTCCATGCTCCTCCTATTTGAAAGGCACGCCACCATCTTCACTTTTGCAATTTTACTTTTAATTGTTTTATTCCTCCTATAGGAGACATATCCCTCTTTATTTTTGCTTTTATTTTTTTTATCCTTCTTCTTTCTATTTCTCACATAATCCTATAATTATTGTATAATTTTTCATGCACATGTAACCAAAGAAGATTATCATGTTGAACCAGTAAAAGGCTTTTCTGTGCTCTCCTTGATGTTGGTATTGTGAAAACAAAAATTCAAAATCAAGTTTGGCACTCGATGGATGATGAGCAGATGATGATCTATGTAAACTATCTTTTGATCTTCCCTTTGTTTTTTTTTCTAGTCAAATGACCTATGTTCTTTTCTTTTGTTTGTCATACATGCCCAACCATTTTAAGAAAAAGCCATGTTGAGAAAGCACAGATCTGTGAAATTAAGAACAAGACAAAGGTAGAATTCCTGAAAAAATATGGTCAGTGAAAAAGCTCAGAATAAAAACTCAATTGAAATAATTTTGGTTTAAATTGGTTTGGAAGGGAAAAAAACCAAATCGAACCGAATCGAATATGATCGGTTCGAACCGGTTTTCGGTTCGGTTCGGTTCAAAAACTTGAAAAAAAATAATTTCGGTTTGGTTAATTATTTTGGTCCAAAACCGGACCGAACCGGAAATGCTCACCCCTAGTATCATGTAATATGGTTAAGGAAACTAATGGAAAATTTGCAGTAGAAACAGAACGAAGCTACAAGAATTTTTGTTTATAACAAGTTTACTATAGTACTTGCAAAGAATCCAGTTCATTATAAATGTTCAAAACATATTGGTACTCGATTTCACTTCATTAAAGGGCATATAAAAGAAAGAGATGTGGAGTTAGTTCATGTCAAAACTCATGAATAAATTGCTGATATTTTTATAAAATCATTAAAGACTGATGCATTCTGTTATTTGCAAAAGAAGTTTGGAATCATGAAAATGGATGAAATAAGTTTAAGAGTGGAGAATGGTAGTTACTAAATTTGTTTACTAAAATTAAGTATATTGAAGTTAATGCTATAATAAATATACATGAAAATTAGAAATACTGTAAATTTAGTATTACTATTAAAGAGTCAAATGTTAATTAAGAATTTGGAGATTGTAAAAGATATATATATATATATATATATTGTATGGATTCTGGAAATAAAAGGTGTGAAAATACTATTACTTAATGTATTGTATTCCATCAAAATATATAAGTGTTGTAGCAGAATTGTGAATAATAACCAAACCCTTCCTCTGTCATTTTGTGATAGTTTCTCCAACAGTAATTCCTTCTTGTCCGTGTTGGGAAATGCTCATCTTGCTCTGTGGTACTCTCGGCTTAGCATCTTGAATTTGAGCATTTCAAAGCACCCGATGGGCTTGTTAGGGATCTTGCATATTCGGCTTTGCCTATGCCTGTGATACACGCACTAGAGTGTGGATCAGTCCGGCACCTTGTGACGGTGCTTGTGTCTTCTTTCCGGCCTTCGTTGAATTTGTCTTAGTGAGATCTTATCTTTTCATGGTTTTTTTTTCATTTAGATGGGTCTTTGGTCCAATAACAACAAGTTGTCCGGTCTTGTGGTTGGGCCTTCGGCCCATATTCTTGACTGACAGCAAGGGCCCTTAGCCCAACTTTCCTTCTTCTTCTTTTTTTTGTTTTTTTTTCCCATCTCCATAAAACCAAGCTTTATATATTAATTATCTGTACAAATGCAAATATATACGGTCTAGCTAGCTTCATTGGCATTATATAGGACAATATCCAGCTGGTGCACCTGCCATGCCATGCTCTTGAGTCTTATTTGACATTCCTTTGCCTAATTCCTCGGCATTTAAAAACAATTAGTCAATTACAGCAGTATCTTCTTACATGTATAAATATAACAACAGTACTATATATTAAAATCTCATTTTTATTCATGAACAGGAACATCGAGGTATGCGCAAGCTACATTATCGTTAATCGTAAAATAAAAAACAATGAGGAGTAAAAATGAACCCTAAACAATTATACCAAGCAAGCAGCTGTCACATTGTTATTATATACATTTAAAAAAATTATTTGCTGTTTCCGCTTTTGTGTCTAAGAAAAACTCTGGAATCTTTGCAAACCTTGCCTTGCCCACATCGTCAAACTGTAGTGCTCGTCTAACATTAAAGAAAGAAAAGGTATGGCTTAATTTGTGGAATTAATTAATGCTTCCACCCCAAGTTTTAAAATCTTTCAAGTCCCATTTTCAATCACCAATTATTCCCATGTCTTTCTCCTTTCTCCAATTTCAAAAGACTTGATATCATGGATTTAGCTGTTAGCAACATATTTGTTGTAACGACATTTGTTGTCTTCAATTTGATCTTTGGCTTGTCAAGCACCATGCCTGTTCATTCCTTGTATCAAACCAAGGTGTTCTTTCCTGAAGAACGAGATGCATTGATGCAGATACGAGATTCTGTCAGTTCTACGTTAGATTTGCATGGAAATTGGACTGGACCGCCTTGTAACCAAAATTCGGGCAGATGGGCAGGCATTATCTGTTCAAATTGGCATGTGGTTGGCCTTGTGCTTGAAGGAATCCAGCTCACAGGTTCTCTCCCACCTACATTTTTACAGAACATTACTTTCTTGGCTTATCTTAGTTTCAGAAACAACTCAATCTATGGACCTCTTCCTAATCTCAGCAATCTTGTGCTTTTGGAATATGTCTTTTTTTCATACAACCGCTTCACTGGTCCAATTCCATCCGAGTACATTGAATTGCCAAACTTGGAACAATTGGAGTTGCAACAGAATTATTTAGATGGGGAGATACCACCTTTTGATCAACCGACATTGACCCTTTTCAATGTGTCCTATAATCATCTTCAAGGCTCCATTCCTGATACTGATGTCCTTCAGAGGTTCTCAGAGAGCTCCTATGATCATAACTCAAATCTCTGTGGAATTCCGTTGGAACCATGCCCAGTTCTGCCTCTTGCTCAGCTTATACCGCCTCCATCTCCTCCCATAAGTCCACCGCAGAGCAAGAAAAGGAAGCTTCCAATTTGGATCGTTGTTTTGGTTGCGGTTGTATCAACCCTTGTTGCATTGATGGTCATGTTTGTTTTCTTGTGTTGTTATAAGAAGGCACAAGAAAAGGAAACACCAAAAGAACATCAGGCAGGTATATTATATACTAATTATCCTGAATTTGCTTCATGATTGACTATATGTTTCCATTCTTTTACAGCATAGGTTTTTAAATTCCTTTTTTGTATTATTGTTTCAAATTCAAATAGGGGAAGATGGTTCTTCAGAGTGGACAGACAAAAAAACGGCGTATTCCCGAAGTGCTGAGGATCCTGAAAGAAGCGTAGAGTTACAATTTTTTGACAAGAATATACCTGTTTTTGACTTAGATGATTTACTAAGGGCATCTGCGGAAGTGTTAGGAAAGGGGAAACTTGGCACCACATACAAAGCAAACCTGGAATCAGGTGCTGTCATTTCCGTTAAGAGAGTAGAGTACATGGACAGCTTGAGCAAGAAGGAATTTATTCAGCAGATGCAGCTTCTGGGAAAGATGAGGCATGAAAACCTTGTGCAGATAATCTCCTTTTACTATTCCAAGGAGGAAAAGCTGATTGTCTATGAGTTCGTACCTGGTGGAAGTTTATTTGAGCTGTTGCATGGTTAGTTCAAGTCCTCTCCCTTTCCATCATCTTAATTATATGTGTGTTAATTTATGATCCTCCAAATTCATATATGCCATTAATATGATAAGGAACTACGTAGCTATAACAACTTTGTCTTCTGACAAATTATACCTGTGGCTGCTAGAGAATAGAGGAGTTGGAAGAATCCCTCTGAACTGGGCTGCAAGATTTTCGATAATCAAAGACATAGCCAAGGGTATGGCTTTCCTTCACCAGTCCTTACCTTCTCACAAGGTCCCACATGCCAACCTCAAATCATCTAATGTACTAATCCGCAGAGATCGCCTCAGCTACCACACTAAGCTGACAAACTATGGCTTCTTGCCTCTGCTGCCTTCTCGGAAATTATCCGAAAGGCTAGCTGTTGGCAGGTCACCGGAATTCTGTCAAGGAAAGAAGCTAACACACAAAGCTGATGTATACTGTTTTGGCATTATCCTATTAGAAGTCATAACAGGGAAGATTCCAGGAGGGACTTCACCAGAAGGAAACTATGAAAAAGCAGATGATCTTTCTGATTGGGTTAGAATGGTAGTGAATAATGATTGGTCAACAGACATATTAGATGTAGAGATCTTGGCTTCAAGAGAGGGGCATAATGAGATGATGAAGCTGACAGAGATAGCTCTGCAGTGTACAGATATGGCACCAGAAAAACGGCCTAAGATGAGTGAAGTATTGATAAGGATAGAGGAGATTGATAGAACAAACCGAGGAAATGACTAGAAAGAGAATATGTTGAAGCTCTGCTAATTCCCCATTCTGGCGATAACTGGGCCTTACATGGTGTGACCATCGCAAGGAAAGGATGCCCATGCTTGCAATGTCATGACTTGGAGCTGATTTCAACTTAAGCTAACCATGCGGCAGGGAGGATGACTAACGGCAGGATTGGTTGGTAGAAATATACAGTGCTCTACGTTTCAACTTTAAGCACACTACAAGATCAAGTGTAATCAGATTGATTTATTCAAACTGACATTTTTGTGTTGAATATTGGTTGTGATCTTCTAATGTATCGGTTTAAACTCTGCAGAACACAATTAATGAATTCCCAATTGTTTCATTGCCTTTGTCATATGATCCCAACAATTAATGTATCATAAATGTTCGATTAAGTCGCGCATAGATGCTGTAGAAAATTGGGAAAGAAAGCACAGGGGCCTAATGCAAGCAAAGAATCATCTCTCCGAAATTGTTGGCTAGCCAGTTTGGTGTGGAATCGGACCAACAAAGATGAACATGGAAATTGAAGCAATGAGCAGCCCAAGAATATGTCAAGAAAGCCCAAGTCCACCCAGTATCATCGACAAGATCTAGCACATAGCTGACCATGGCAGTGAGCCCACGACCATATGCAAGCAGTAGCGGTATAGTATTCCAGGATTGGCCTGGACGCACTGAGGATAACCAATTACAATGATGGTTTAATTTAGACAAGGTGGAAGCTTGCACCTATACCCAAACAACTTCATTTCTGAAGGATGGAATTGAAGAGGATATACATGTATGTGATATGAAGACAAGAACTTAGAAAGCAAGTATTGTCACAAGAGAAGTGATATAGGTATTATCAGAAAGAAGGAAACCGCTCCACTTGGAGTGAAGAGGCAGCACATATAACCCTACGTGTCAACATGGACTCATTGCCATTCCCCAAGTGTACATATGGCTCCAACTCCGCTTTGGCTGATTTAAGCTACAACACCCCCACTTCTCATCCATGCATCAACCCATCTGCCTAGCTAGCTAGCCACTCTCTACCACTCTTCCCTTCTCGTCTCTAGCCAAGATCAGAGACCATATTGATACCGCCTTCAGTGCTAGCACTTAATTTAGCTAGCTAGCTTGTGGGCTTTTCTTGGACGCATGCTGGCCCCTGAGCTTTAACAACATATATTACGGAGGAGTCCTAAAAGGGAGGGGAAGAAAATACAAGAAGAAGAGCAATTGCACCCAAGTAATAAAGACACCATGCCTCGCAGACATGCATTTGGGAGGGCTGATGAGGCCACCCACCCCGACTCCATGAGAGCCGCTTTGGCTGAATTTGTCTCCACTTTCGTCTTTGTTTTTGCTGGAGAAGGCTCTGTCCTTGCTCTTGGTACGGGTTATAATACTTATATTGTTAAATATTATCCCTCGCCATCACCAGTATCGATCAGTATATATACATTTTCAATCTCTTGTATTACTTTCTGCTTTCAACCATTTTTTCCTTTAACTTCGAACTAAACATTAATTCATCGATCATCTTGATTATTTTTGCAAGCAGACAAGTTGTACAAGGAAACCGGGCCACTGGCTTCCGGGCTCGTAGTGGTTGCACTTGCACATGCATTGGCACTGTTTTCCGCTGTGGCATCCAGCATCAACATATCAGGTGGCCATGTAAACCCTGCTGTTACCTTCGGCTCACTTGTCGGTGGCAGGATATCGGTTATTCGAGCTGTCTATTATTGGGTTGCCCAGCTCTTGGGTTCTATTGTAGCAGCTCTCTTGTTGAGGCTTGTCACCAATGGCATGGTAAGACATTTAGCAGCCTTTGATTATAGGTTGTTTTGACATTTTCTGTCACTGATTTCACTCGTTTCTCAGTGATAAAATAACTAGGCTCTTGATTTTTGCAGAGACCAGTAGGGTTCCATGTGCAGTCAGGAGTTGGAGAGGTGCATGGGCTTCTAATGGAAATGGCACTGACATTTGGAGTGGTTTACACAGTGTATGCAACAGCCCTTGATCCTAAAAGGGGAAGCTTGGGGATCATTGCACCTCTAGCAATTGGGTTCATTGTGGGGGCAAATATCTTGGTTGGTGGTCCGTTTGATGGGGCCTCTATGAACCCAGCAAGAGCTTTTGGGCCTGCTTTAATTGGGTGGAGATGGAGAAACCATTGGATATACTGGGTTGGTCCTTTCCTTGGAGGAGGCTTGGCAGCACTCATATATGAATACATTGTGATCCCCACAGAGCCAGTACCTCGCCATGCTCATCAGCATCAGCCCCTGGCTCCTGAAGACTATTAATCGTCTTCTTCTATCAAATTTGCATCATATATTCTGTAATTACGTTTACCTTGTTTTGTATGTTCGGTGTCTTGTGTCTTTCACTGCCTTTTGGGTCTGGAACATTGTGATCGTGAGGAGTTTGTCTATTGTCAAGTGTAGCCGAGGCCATGAATTATGATGCGTGGAAATAAAGGCGTTACAGCCGCTTTCTATTACTGTATTTTATTGCCTTTCGTCTTCCTACTGCTACTAGGGTAAGCGTAATCCTATTGCTTCTTTTTCCTAGTCATATGCGCAAATATTTTCAAGGCAGTAGCAGCGCGCACACAGAATGAGGACACTACAATGGACTGGGGGATGTCCCGCTGTGTGGGGGCACTACTTCAATGAACTGTCCACCGGGGGGGGGGACAGAGAGTATACAACTAGTTAAATGTTACAATGGAAATGAAATGTCATGGGTGTATTCCTATATATACTTTATCATTGTAGAATATGAATGAGAGTGTTATGCTCGGTTATAGAATCTGGCTACCCAAGGAGCAAGTTCAGTGACATGAGGTGCTCTTGGATGAGCGGCATAATAATCAGACCAATAACAAGGTGATAGTCTATCTGCAAACTTCCCACCAGAATAGACACAAAATGGAAGCCAAGTTTCACCTCCATTCATCCTTCTCTTCCTTTCTCTAGGGTAAGCCAAAGGTGCCTGTATATACCTGCATTAATTTCAGAGGTTTTGATGAGATTGATGCGCCTCCTAAAAAATGACTGTTGTTTTTTAATCGTCTGAAGTATCACTTCAGAAGTCAAGAATACTCACTATTGTCACAGCTAAGGCATCTCTTAGCTGTGGTCAATCCAAAAAAATAATAATTTGAAGAGTTACAGAAGGGGGTATCCCTGCATTTTGGACTATTTCATCCCAATCTCTCTTGTGGATGGTATAATTATACCAAGTATGTATATTATCAAAATGCCGGTGTTGAAAGGAAAGATGATCTTCCCTTTTTCTTCCTACACAAATATGCCTCCTGCCCCATTTTCTATCCTGAACTCTAACGATTATAACAATAAATCTAGATGAAGGCCACCTAGGGTATCCATTCTTGAACCCATCTGATCGATCCACCATCTCATAGGATGTCCTGGATCTAAGACAACTTTTTAATATACTATACTCTTCTTTTTATTTATTTTTCACTTTTTGATGTCCATCCCCTATAAGATGCATGGAATCATGATTTATGGAAAAAAAATCCCACAGAAGGTATGAAGCTAAACTACAATTATATTGAAACTATTGAAAAGCTTAACTTGATTGTCTAACCTATCAGAGGTGCTTTTATGCATCCCCTGAGATCTGCCTACAACACTGACATGTATCATTCACCTCCAAGGAGCTTCTGAGCTCCAAAAGGCTATGCTCTAATTAACTTAATCCAATAGTTCAGGTACCAGTTCCATAACCTACTGCAACTATTCACATAGGCAACATCTCTCAACTCATTTAAAAGCCAGATCCCGGTCTGATCCAGTTATCTTCAGCATAAATCCAAGAAATGAATGATTTAATCTTAGTAATCAACCTTGCCTATTAGAAATTAGAAAAGTCGATTTTTCGTATTCAATCTGAAAACTAAGATTTTATTTAAATCAACCCCAGCCACAGCTAAAAGATGATCATTCCATGGGAAAATATGCAATTCTTTTTGTTAATGGCAGAAATTATGGCAGATTATTGGCAGAAATTGTGCCTGAAAATCGGGAAGTCTGCCCCCCCACAATTTTCAGCTATAAATAGAAAGGTTTAGAGAGAGCAGAAGGGATAGCAAACACGGAAATCTACAATGGCAATAGGCTGCTATAAAACTACAATCTCTGCTGGAAAACTGCAGCTGCTGCTTCCAATTATGGCAGCTCCTTCTGCTTCCCCTAAAGCAGCTCTCTTTCTACATGTTTGCTATGTTTGTTGTTCTTTCTGCTCTCTCTAAACCTTTCTATTTATAGCTGAAAATGGGGGACAAGCTTTCCCATTTTCAGGCACAATTTCTGCCGTCGGCATGCTGATGTTCCACCAGATTTTTTTTCTTTAACAGTTTCAAGAAATTTAACATCATTTTCCTTTGAAGAAGGTTCCATAAGAAAACAAAACACGGGGGGCCAAGCTCACAATCTAGTCAATGCTCCATGAAAATAATGTATGGGAAATGAGTCTTTCCTCGTGCAGTCCTGACTCCTGAAATTAACCATCCTTGCTAAACTTGACGACAACACCAGCTCTTTACAAGCATCAATAGCTGCATCTTCCTAACGCTGTTAAGGCCTAAATCAGGACAAATTCCTCAATTTGTTAGCATCCGACTCCCCTGGATTTCCTTATATGATTCTAAGCAATAATTTCTTATAGGACTACGCAATTAAAAGTGAGGTGAATCTCCTCATGAGTTGAAATTTTTTGTCCCCACAGAAGTCCACTTACTAATCAATCATGTATCCATGGGACCTCCTTCCTAAGGCCAGCACATACCATCTTTCTTAGCAGTTTCAGCATATAGAAAATCTTCTTACATCGCATACATGGGGATAGAACCCGCCTCCACCATAGGATAGTACACATTCTTAGGTTCATAATTCCTTTTTTTGCAATATAGATACCTTTTAAGTCCGACAATTCATGTTAATGTTCACAGTCCCTAAAACAGCCCTCAAGACAGTCCCACAAACCTGTCCTCTATCACCTAGAATCTTGGGAATTGAACAGATTTTATATTCCTATATCCTTCCAAAATGTCATATAGTTTCTGTTAAAAGATAGAGTGCATCTCAACATGATACAATTCTTCTAATTTTCCAAATAATATTAGTCTCTACTCTCTTTGAGTTTTCACTCTTTGCAACTCAAGTTTGCAATTCAGCAAACACGGAATAAATATTCATCTTATATCATTTCTTCATGCACCAAGGACATAAAAAAACTGAGTGATACTGTAATTAAAACTTTTGCGTCAGAGGAATGGATTTACCTTATACCATCAAGCACAGAATCCCAGCAAAAATGTGTATGACCAAACACATGGCATGCAGAAGCATTCCCCTCACTTCCATGTATTGACCTTATGCGAACCTCGAGAAAATCAGAACCAATGATTTTTGGAAGGTTCGGATAAAATAGCATCCTTTTCTCTGGACAGAGTTCTTGCCTGGGTTTAAGAACAGGGCGTGACAAATGATGTACTCTGTATAGTAAGAAAATCTTAAATGCTAAGTGGTGGCTTTGAGTCATTTGATGTTTATTTATATTCCAGTTTTTCTGAGCAAAACGCATCCAACCTTAATGAACAGGAGTTAGATTTAGAGAATTATAAGAAGATGAATCTTTATATGATAAAAAAACTAACAAAAAAAAATAGCACTGGGGTTCCAAGAATAGATATAAAACAATAGCAAGCTTCATAGTTTGTGGCGATTTTTTAGTTTTAAGAAGCAATTTCTGAGTATTGCAATAAAAGTTTTAGAGCAACTAACCTGGGAAGAAAGTGAGAGAATGTAATTATTTGAGTGCATGTATTTTTGATTAACTTGACTGCATCCTCATTTTCTTCATTCATTGCATCAAAGTACGAGGCAAGAGAGGCTGATCTGTTTGATATTTCCCTTGGCCATTTGCATGCATGAAAGTCCTTGCATACCTACAATTAGAACAAATTAAATGGATATACACAACTCAAAAAAATTACGAGCATTTACAATGTCACAAACTATAAATTACTTGATTGTGAAGTAAACCAGACAAATAAAAAGGCAGATGAACAAGTAAAAGGAGTTCAAAACAAACCCAAAGAATAGCATCCACATAGTCTTGTTAGGATGAATCACCTACATAAACACCTAGAGGTTCACTCTAGTCAGTGACTAAGTGTGATGCAAGGTTGTTCTGCTTTCATCCTTTCCTCTTTACTTAAAATGGTTAGATCTACAACGACCAGCACTGAAACTCCCAAACTATGAACCAACCCCTAAAGCTCCTATCAATTCCCAGACTCTGAGATACTTCAAGTTTCAAGCATTTAGATGCTGCAAGTATAAAATTTTGCACCAAGATAAATAATCAAATACTGTCTTTTTTCAATATGGAAAAGCTTGAGAAAATCAGGCGCTAAACAGCCAGCCATCTAGGTATCTAAGATTGATTAACTCAATCTACTCTATATTAGATTGTCAATATGGCAATTCCATTTTCCTTTACTGATGAAGGACAGAGGGAATGTCATGCACTGTCAAGTATGAAAACAGAACTAAATCCATATGAAAGTTAAGTCAAGCATCATAATTATACAAATTCTAGATGGTAATTTTGTTGTCATCCATGTTTTTTAAATCTTACGAGCATATAAGAAAGTGAATCACCATCTCCAAAGAAGGAATTCGTATGCCAGCAATGTCCATCTCTCTATCAAAACTCTGCAAGAAAAGTAAGTTGGGCATGATGAAAGCATTAGCCATTGAATTGACAGCCATCGGCACTTTTTAGTTTAGAAGCAGAAGGGAAAAAAAATATCAGGAATAGGATTTGCACCCCAATTACCTCATGGTACCAAGAAAACAAAGGCACGATTCCGAGGCCATATAACACCATTGGTCTGGTTTGAACTCCAAGTCCTCTACATGCATCAAGCAATTTATTCAGCTTGTCTAGAGAATCAAGCTGAAATGCATTTCTTTAGTAATTCAGGAAAAGGAAAAAAAATGAGAAGAAAAGTAAAATTGTTAAATGGCTAGAGGGAAACTAAAACAAGATTGCTTACATAATATGGGTGGCCCTCAGGCTCGGAGCGACACCAAAGATCATGATTCCCAGGAACGTAGAAGACATGTTGAAATCTATCCTTGAGAAGGGACATGGTGGAGTAAAAGTTGTGGTAAGTCTCAGCGACATCGCCAGCAAGAAGAAGAAGATCATTTTTGTAGGCCTTAGTTGATAAGGACTTAACCCAATTCATGTTCTCTGGGTAGTCGGTGTGTAAATCAGAAAGCACGAAGACCCTGAAGCCTAAAGCATCCCTAGAAAGAGGAGGAGGAGGCAGTATTTGGGGCCTCGTAATGCAATAATTCCTCGAGTTTCTCTTGCATTGTTTTTGTGTGGAGAGATGATTAGAGGCACGGGGTCGGGGAGGTGGTGGTGGTGTCTGAGATAAGGTCAGGCAAGAAGAGATAGACCTCATCACCATCACCATGCCTCCTCCTCCTCTTCTTATCAATCGGCAGACACAGAGACGGAGACGGAGGCCCAGTTGGACTTTAGGATTACGAACTGAACCTCGTATCGAATCTGAGGTAAGACAAGCTGTTATTGCCTGTTACTTTCTTAGGATTGCATTACGAAATAAAAAATTAGTCCAGAATAATAAATGGACCTACAATAAGATTCAATTGAAGGGATCCAATTAAAAAGAAGAAAAGACAAGGACGAAAAAGGCCCAATCCACTGTACAGTTGAGGCATCGAAGCCCAAACTAGTACTATATTTAACAAATTAAATAAATGCTTCGATTTATAGTTTCAATTAAAAATGAAAATCTAAATGTAGCTTATATTAAAAATAATTTTTAAAAATAAAACAATCAATGAAGATAAAAATATATATATTATCAACTTTAATTAAATGGTACAATTAAAAATAATAAAACTTTTATAAAAAAGTTAAGAAAAAAAAAATAAGAAATCATAAAAATAAAAATCAAATTGAAAACACCATTACATTATCAATACTGTTTTTTACATAAAAAATCATAAATATAAATTGAAAAATTTATACACGAATCCAATTAAATATATCACAAACCATTCTATAAATAAATGAAAAAATAGTAGTTAATGATAAATAAAAACATAATTAGAAAAATTAAGATATCAATATAGATCAAGATATTTATATCGCAACACGGTTCATTTATCTATTCGTGTTTAATAAATTTGTAATAGAGAATGACACACATAAAACTTATTGAAAAAAATAAAAAGGAAAAAATATTATGTAGAATTGCACTTGTTAAAAATATTATAAAAAAATAATATTTAATCTATATAAAATATTAAAAAATACAAATGAAACATAAAAAAAAATTAAACACACCTAATGTAATTAAAAAATAATTGTTAAAAAACTCAAAAACATTATAGAGAATATTAATCTAAATATAAATTTAAAATTATTAAAAAAACAAATATAAAAAAGTCATTAATATAAAAAAAATCAAGATTTTGAAAGATAAAAAAAAAAAAAAAGAATGAGGCCAAGTGTTGGGCCTGGTATGTCAAGCCTAGCGCCTGACCCAGTTAAGAAAAGGCCTGCACACAAGCTTGCAAAGTTAGGCTCACATGTGCGGGCTTTTTTAAGTTTAATGGGGTGCTTGCCGCCCAATTTTTCAGAAAAACAATTAGTAAACGCTTCATCGGGAAATCCTAGAATTCAACCACTTGTTGTTGGAAAAACAAGGTTCATTTTTTTTTACCCAAAAACTCTTTATTAACCTTTTTTTTTTTATCAAAAACACTTAAAAAACACTTTAGAAACCTTGTTAAACCAATCCATAGCCTCCAAAAACACAAAGAAAAAAACAGTCTAAAACCTGAAATCAACCCGAAACCCAAAATATTTGTAAGCTCAAATCTGTTTTTTAAGTTGTTTTCAAGGTAAGAAAACACTTAATCTTAACCCTTCCTCATTATATGAAACTATTTGACAACAACAAAAAATTCTTTTAGTGGTCGAATCTTCCCTATCAGCAACTCTCTCTAATTTGGAATTTAGCGACCTTTTTTTTCTCCTCCATAAAAAAGTAAAAACTAAAAAAGAGAAAAATAAAAATTAATACCAAAATTTTTTTTTTAAAAAAAATTAAAAGTACCAATTACTTAATAGTTGAAAAGATGAGGGATGAAAATAAACTTTTCAAATAAATTGTAAAGTCACCCCTTAATTTACCCGCATTTATCACTTTAGTCCTCTATCTTTCAATTCAACCGTCACTCAAAAAAATACAATTAAGCTTTAATTAAGACTAAAAAAGAGTCAATTGTTCGCAAAATAAAAGTTGAAATTTTTTTTTAAAAAAAAATCACTAACAAAAACCACAATTAAATGTTAGGTGAACAGTGAAACT
>Ga0307508_10001877_pt1 | contig 23147 bp, 26 predicted proteins | sample 9_EM_MG_FD_203089 | JGI IMG/M metagenome (GOLD analysis project Ga0307508, IMG submission 203089) | Populus trichocarpa ectomycorrhiza microbial communities from riparian zone in the Pacific Northwest, United States - 9_EM | ecosystem: Host-associated > Plants > Roots > Unclassified | place... | reverse complement strand
CAAAAAAAAAAATATTACCCCACCCCCCCCCCCCCCCCCCCCACCGTTGGAACCTGCACCCACACCCCAAGGAAATAAAAAGAAAGAGAAAACAGTTGAAATCAGCAAAAACAAAAATACCCTCACTTCCTAATACATCTATAACCATCGATCCCCGGAAAAGGAGAAGGAAAAAAAAACTACCTCCAAGTGCCACCCCTAAGCCTCAGCAGATTCTCAACGCATTCAAGCTCATCTACCCTCCTGGGTGATGTCAACCTTATCCCGCCATGGAAACCACCGACCTGGCTACCGATGAACAGCTCAGCCTCCTGGCTGTCTTTCTCGTTTCCAGTGGAGGTAGCCGTTTCCTGGCTGGCTCCGTATCCCTCGTCGACGGCACTATGCGCATTCGGCTTCTTCGAGGGTGCATGCTTGCTTTTCGCTTTGCTCACAGGCGTAGGGACAGAATTCAACGCGCCTTTTCCGGAAACGCCCAGGGCGCGACGCTTGGGTGGATCTTGCGGGGGAGAGAATGGGGCGCCAGGCGGGTGGTTCTCCTTGTCGCTGTCAGGGGAACCGAAGTCTTTTCTGATGCGGTTGGATGTGGTGGTGAGCGGTTTTGGCCGCGATGCCTTTTTGGTCGACGTGATGACTTTGCGTTCCTGCTGTTGCCTCTTCGCTGGAATCTTGGAGGGAGTCTTGGATGGGATCTTGGATGGGATCTTGGATGGGATCTTGGATGGGATCTTGGATGGGATCTTGGATGGGATCTTGGATGGGGTCTTGGATGGGGTCTTCTTTGCTGGCGTCTTTGCGGCGGGAGACTTTGGCACCGACTTCCTCTCGGATGATGACAACACTGGTTGCGGTTTTTTCTTGATTGGCGTAGTTTTGACGAATCCCTCTTCTTGCTCAGTTGTTGCGGCAGCAACAGCAGCGGTGGGTTGGGATTGGGATAGCGTTCGAAGAAGAGTCGGAATACTGCCAATGGTATTGCGTCGAGTCCGCAGTAGCCGTAGTGCCTGAGTTGCTTCCGAAGGCTGTGGAGGCGTAGCGACAGGAGATCGGATCGCGGACTGGTTGTCGCAGCAGAATTCCCACAGGCTGCTGTCGACAGGCGTACTCAAGAGCCCTCGCCTAGCGGACCGAGGTCCGGGTGTCGGGAGGGGCTTTGGTGGGGACGACGGAGGCGCATCTTCGAGAACAACTGTGGCCTTACCTTCCAGCGATGTGGTCAGACGAATTGCTGATGAGGAGCGCCGAAGGAGGCGTGGTGGTGCTGGCAACTGGTTGGCGGATGTCGATGTTCGACGGGGGTTAGTAGACGCAAGGGGCGGGGGCAAGACGGGCTCAACAGCCACGGGACCGTTCAACACGTCCTGCAAGCGACGGTGAGCAGAGGTCGTCATCTTTGTCTCCTGTTGGATTGTGGACGATGCGGTCGCGTCAGCCATAGGCATCGTAATGCCGTTTTTGGTGGACGGGTACGTGTTGTACGTGTGTGTGGTGGAGGTTTGTTGTGGTTTTGACTGTTGGGGCAATAGCGGATCTTCCTCTGGCTGGGCGTTTAATTGTCCTTGCAGCGGTCGATCCGACGCGGGCTCGAGACCTCGGAGCTGGCGGGTAGCAGAGTCAGTTTCGTTGTTGGTGGCGTAGCGATGGTACTGCTGCGCCCACGGCCTCCGGCTTGGTCGTGTGGAGGCGGAGGCGTACGGACTGCTTGTCATGGGAAATCCTGACGACACGCTATTGTCGCTAGCGGGATTTCTGAGCTCCACGCCGACGTATCCTGGAGACGACGACACGAGTGACAGCTGTGACGAGAGTGCAATGGAGCTGCGCCGCGCACTATGGGGGATCATCTCGTGAGGCTGCAATGGCGTCGCCCTTCGTCGTTGCGCCTGGCGTTTATTGCAGAACCAAATCTGCAAAATCAACCCAAGATCGTCAGGACCAGTTCTGCTTCTCATTTAACCACAGGGGCGGTTTTTTTTCTTTCTACAAGTCACGTCGCGATCGTCGGTCTCGTCTTTTCGCACGAATGCACACGCTAGAGAAACCACGAAGGACTGCGACCGCCCCGAGCGCGCGATACTGGCCGCACACACACGACAACGGCACGAAAAGACACCCAATACCCTCCCCCTCCCCCTAATGAAACCCTCATTTCGCGGCGGTAGTGGCAGCGGCAGCGACGGCGATCGGGCGTGCGTGCGTGCGAGCGACCATGACCGAGGCGACGTGAGGGGCGGATGCATGCGACAACGAGGCGTGTGTAAATACCTGAACTTCCTTCTCCCCCATCTGCACCAGCTTGCAGATCTCCCGCCTCCGGGCCTTGTCTGGCTTTGTACACTTGCGATATTCGCGCTCGAGGATGGCCTGGTCATGCGGCGACGTCCTTCTGCGCCGTCGTCGGGAGAAAGTCGCGTCGTCGAAATACGAGGGTAAGTTCTGCGGCAGTGTATCCTGCGACGAGGGCGGCACGAACGAGTAGTCGTTCGAATCGCTGGGGTGTTCGGCGACACTGCCGAAATCTGCCATTATTATTATTTTCCCTTACGCGTCAAGTAGGTGCAGCGAGCGACAGCGCGCGCGTCGAGCCCAAAACCGAATGAGAGTGAGAGTGAGAGTGAGAGTGAGAGTGAAGGCAGATGACAGTGTCAAGTAGCGGGGGGTGCAAAAAAGCAACCGATCACGTTAGGGCCTGAGCTCGAATGAAGGGGGGAAGGTCAATAGCGAGTGAGAGCGACAGTGGGCGAAAAAGAGCGGTGGGAGAAGAGAAACGTTGGGATCGAGCGGGCGGGAAGGAATGGAGGGTGGGCAGAGTAAATATCCTTGCGGGGCTGGTTTCCCATCACTCATATACATACATATATAGTTAGATAGCGTTTAGTTAGCGCTTCGCGTGCGGTCGAATGGGCCTATGATATGTACTAGCACATACATACCTGCATATATACATATACATATGTATGTATAGATAGATAGTCTAGTCTACATACTTTTGCAAGTGCAGGAATCACGTTCGCGTAAAAGTGCTCCTTCTCTCGCTCTCCGTCCGTCCTCGTCAACCTCCCGCCGCCCCCTTGTCGCGGTTTTCCCCTCTTCCTTCTTCCCCAACCTCCTCATAAAATTATCGCGTAGAGTGGTAACTCCTGTTTACTCAGATACCTATGTATGTACTGTATCTATCTCGCCCCCCACGCTGTCAAAAACGCAGATCATTGCGTTTCTCCAACGGCCGCTGCACGAACGATCAATCACGCAATTCGAAGCGCAAAGTAATAGCAGCCTCTATTATCAACATCCGTGCGTGCCACATAAGATAACAGTAGATTATACTTATTAGGGCCTGTTCTTTTCAATCGTATATTCCCAGTGTATTTCACGAGAAGTACACTCCCTAGGACCACTCAGCTAGATTTTCAGCACCAGGTATTCCATGGAAGTTCAGGGGTCGCTACATACTGATAGAGACTGGAAACCTAGGTGTTGGGCCGAACGTTCATATATGTTATGCGCTAGGTACATCAGACTCGTGTGGTAGAAAAATATATATAAAACAGGCCCTTAAGTTAAAAAGCCCAAAGCCGTTGAGAAGAGAATGGAAAAAGAAAAAAAGAAAAAAAAGCACGGTGTAACTACTATCCAGTCAACGCAAAATGCCCTCCATGTAGAGGAGGAGGGCAAGCAAAACGAATAGCCCCACGCGGGGGTCGAACCCGCAGCCTTAAGATTAAGAGTCTTACGCTCTACCGATTGAGCTAGCGAGGCTAGTCATATCTTTCACCAGGATCTAGGTATATATGATATGTGTGGAGTGCAACACTGGCTACTCTCATCATCACTCGCACAGCCCATTATCTCTGTCCGGCCTCCATATACGTAAGTAGGTTATGTGCGATTGTGTGATCGATCTATGGATACATACGGAACTGTGGAGCACTGCGAACACGCCGTAATGACTCTACATACGTCTCGCGCTACTAGGTACTCACCTCAACCTCGTGCCTGTATGTAGGGGCATTATACAAACCGTGGTTCTATGCCCCCGACTTCGCGGTGAGCTATTGAATTGATGCAATCCATGGGATTTCCCTTTAATTTGGTCCTGTGTCTTCAACCTGCCTCACGTCCATCTCCGCAACCACCCTGATCTGCGAACTGGATAAAGATATGTGCCTCTATAAACCTGCTAAAAAAAAACCAAAGGCCCAAGCACGAACAAAAAAAAAATTACAGCAAAAGTAAAGAAATGGTGAAGAATGAAGGCTCATCCACTTGGTACCCCACACCCGTTTCGAAAAAGAAAAGAAAAGAAATACCCTCAAGCTTTTATATTAAAATGAGAGGAACGGAAATCAAAGTCACGGTTGCAAGTCCTCCCACCAGGCAGTCGTGCCATACATGCTAGTGTTTACAAGAATCGAAAAAAAAAATCAGGGAGGGAAAACCGGGGGATTACGTCGCATCCTATACGACGCCAACACCGCACACACGCCACCCTCTAACACCCGTCCCATCCTCCAGTTCAACTACTCTCCACAGGGCAGCTTTCGCGCGCTCCACCTCACCACTCTTCTCTAGGGCGTCTGCAAGGAGGAACCATCCATCCGCCAGATCCCACCCACGTGGGGAGACCACTAGTTTCTCGAGGAGGCCGAGGGCGCGGTCGCGGCACGCCAGCTTATGCGTACGTGCCTCGACATCTTCGTCGATATCGGTACTTTCCTCGGAAACGCAAAACTCTGGGCCCATGTCTTTGACGTTCAGGAGAAGCTTGGAAAGGCCGACTATGGATTGAGGATGGTCGTAGTCGATTGCGAGCGCTTGTTCGAAGAGTTCCGCTGCGAGAGTGCGGCGGCCTTGGGACATGGCCAAGTATCCTTGCTGCATGAAAGTTAGTCGAAGATGGGATACTGGAGGGTAGAATGTGGGTGGAACAAACCTCTGCAAGTACATCTGCTTCTCCCTCGCCTTCCTTGCCGATAAGACTACTCGCCTCTTCGGAAGCCATGAGGGCATCACCAAAGTACCCGGCCCGCCGGTACATGCCAGCGACGCATATCCATGCTCTCCGAAGAGCGCCAAGGACCTGTTTGCTTTCCTCGGCGACAGCAAGCTTGGGCTCTGGGAGCTGTATTGGTCTCTTTAGTGTCCGGATCCGTCCGTCTAACCCGTCATCGGAGATGGTCCTGCCTAGAGCACATAGTGGATACGGGAGCTTGTTCTGCGGTAGGTTATTGGGAACGTTTTCTGCTCTGGTCGACTGGCGATTCTCGGTTGGATTCTCACTGGGTATCGTCTCGGCGATCGATTTGACAGAATCGGCAGCACTTGGTGCTTGAGCGTGCTTGAGATGGTGGTGGTGAAGTTTATTCTTGAGGGTTTGGAAGAGATGGGGGTCCTTGCCCTCTTTCATGCTGCCAGCCGGACTGTCAAAGTTGAGCGATGATGCCTCTGTCGAGCTGGGTAACGGTGGCGTAGGCGGGCCGTCTGGCTTCGGCTCCTGTCGTAACTTGAGGCTGCCAAGGCTGCGCATCCTACGCACAGTGCTCCCAGAGACAGAGCTAGGCCGCATCAATTTCCGGTGGGTCTTCTCCGAGGATGGGGTTGAAGCACCACCCTTATCGTCGATGACCTGGATCTTTGGTGTGATGGTTGGAGCACCCGTGGACATACCAGCCAGCGACTGGTGGCCGGACTTGGGGCGTTTCTTCACTGTTCCTTCCTGCGATGGCGGTGAGCCTGGATTCTCGACCTGACGTGGAAGACTGGAGTGGGAAGCAGAGAACTGCTTCTTATGGTTCCTCCAGGGAAGACGGGATCTTCGACTCGTCGTGGTGGTGGGTCGGGAAGGATTGCTCACATCGCCAACATTCTCTTCAGCATTCCCCTGCTGCTGCCTCTGAACGAGATGGGTGCTATCAAACAGCATGCCGTATAAAGCCAGTAGATTCTCGGCCATCGCTGCTGCTGTTTCTGAATCCTCAACCGCCTCCACGATGGCAAGCTGTGACATCATCAACTCGAAGACGGCGATCTTGTCACTAACTCCTAGATCGGCTACAGCCTCTCGACCTTCTCCTACTATGTCGAAGGCGTTTCTGCAAACCTTTTCTGCCGTGTCGAAATCTTCCTTGGCGGTCATCAGTAGAGCGAGTAGGTGCAACAGCGGCACCGCGAAACGTTTGTAGTCTCGAGCGCAACCCTCTCGGTCATCCGGATCCTCGTTATCCATGAAGTTGTACTTCAGCGCACCCAGCCCTTTACGGGCACTCTCCGTGGCATTATCCACCGACCTCATCTCAGCCTCGACCAGCGCCAACCCATACCAGCCCTGCGTGTCTATTGGATCGTAGCTCAATCCTTTCCTGAACGCATCCACTGCTGCCTGCTGAGCCCCAGGTCTCAGTTCGCCTTCGGGGGTTTGCCGGGCAATGGTTGCATTGGCCATTCCGATCCCTCGGTACACTTCAGCCAATATCTCCCTATCCCTTATTCTCCATTCCTCAATCCACTTCTCCATCCTCGTCGCGATATCCATGGCTTTCTGGCCATTACCGGCAAACTTGCACAGCACTCGAACTCCTTCCACCGCAGTGTGGAAAATGGTCTTGTAGCTATCAAGGTCTCGTTCGTGGTTACCTTTCGAGATTCGCTCCATCGCTTTCTGGATAAGGTCAAGGTATGTGCTCAACGCCGCGAGCGCATCCTGGAAGTTTCCTGTAGCGGTGAGTGTGTAGAACAGATGCCGCAGTATCCGAGGAGAGTGAAAGGACTTCTTCGAAGCCTGGTAAAGGATCTCAACCACCGGCGCAGCGTCTTCTGCAGAACCACCGGCTACTTGCCAATTCTCGAAAACCTGGTCTACCCATTCCCCAATGGCTTCATGATATTCGTCTGCTCTGGGGAACTTAAGCCCGGACAGTAAGTGGCTCTCGTAGAGTGCTGTGACCGTCTTCAATTCCTGGCGCAGCTCGTCCGGTGTTCCGATATGGGACGCGATATTCCTTCGACCGGCAGCGTTACTGCCAGAAACTATAGAAACCGTCCTCTCGCCCTGCTTTCCAGATGCATGGCGATTCGGGAGCGGCCGGTTGGCATGGCCTGGTGGCAGCAGAAGCAGTGATAAGAACTTGAAGTAGCATTGGTAGACGTCCTTCCTCCACTCCTGCTTCTCCGAAGTCGATCTGCTCCGAGAACTAGTGCCATTGATGAATTTGTGGAATGTTCTGAAGGCGCTCACGACTGTGGTTTCGTCGACAATCGTATTTCCAATAGCGACACCTACTGGCCCCTCCACCTCAACTCCCTCGCCCGTAGGAGACTCCTCGCCGTCGTGATTTACCATGTTGGATATGGAGGGTGTCACATGTTCCTGGAACCAGACTCCGTACGTAGCGAGAGCATACAGTCCAAGGGCCTTCTCCGCCCAGATCGCAAGCGTTACGGTGGTGGGTTGGTTCGGAGCGAGTGAAGCGTACAAACGAGTGGCCGCGCGGTATACTTGAAGCGGCAGGGAGGTGTCCGTGGTGGTTCGCGAGAGTGCAACACCTTACGTGACGCGTCAGTTATCGGACTTCTAATGGACATCGCAAACGACCTACCCTTCAAGACGAGCGCTTTGATTCTCATGATGTTCATGTAGTCGGTCTTGCCGGGCGGCGGAGTGAACCCCTCTCCGACCTCGTCCTCGCCGGGCACCATGTTCAACACCTCATTCCATTCCCCTTTCTTCGAATATATCGACGCCAACACGATTTTCGCCTGCAAGATGTCTCCTTCCGTCACCACCGAGCTCTCTCCGCCTCCGACAGGGTTAGGGAGCTTCGGCAGCGGAGTAGGATAAGAACGGAGCTCTGCAAGCAGAGGTTTCCAGAGGTCTTCAAGCGATGCGACATAGGAATCGAAGGCGGCGCCTGAATTTGGTCTGGGCGGCGAGCGAAGGGATTGTAGTTTACTCTCAGTGAGAGCAGCTAAGGCGAGACCTACAACGTCGTCACAGCTGCTGTGAGTATATACGCGTGTCTGTATGTAGTGGTCTCGATGGGCAGCTCTGCAGGGGAGGGAGGATGGGGTTCAACTCAGCGCGCACATTTCCTTCCATCGGCATGTTTCTGCACCTTCCGACACAACTCCGGAACGGCATCCCACTCCCCATTACACCGGGCAGCGTCGAGTAAGTGGAGGTTCTGGGTTGCTTTTGCCTAGGGGAGGGGAAGGATCGCTGCATCAGTCTCGGAACGCCCGCGGCCGGGAGAGGAGGATCAGCGACGGGAAGCAGGGGAGGCGGTTACCGTGCTCATTGAACCGCGGGGCAAAGGAGATCGAGAATGCGATATGTAGGGTCAGGGTCGCGGCGGGTAGACAGGCGGTAGGCGGTGGGTAGGCGATCGGAAGCGAAGAGGTGTGTAAGTAACTAAACAGAGTGAAGGACGGCTCGAAAGGATGTTCTCATGCTTCCATTATGGGTTTGACGTTGAGTGAGGGATGCGGTTGCTGTCAGTGCTGAGGCTCCAGCTTGCCTACTTTCAGATGGTTGCAGGTGAACCCGCCTTGGAGCGGTCCCTTACTTACTGCCAAGACACGAAGCGCGTCCAGTGGGAAGCTGCAGATAAGGCGTGGCATGTAGATATTGAATCGACTCACAAGTATCACTCTGTGATACAAGCATCACTATCACTCTATGTCGCAGAACCGCCAGCCGACCGCCGGTGAGCGGCCGTGTTTGCGAACAGAGGTTCCCAGAGCACACTTAATGCCACTGGAAGCGCGGAAAGAAAAGGTTCGGACGCAGCTGGCGACAGATATATGCATCTTCGGGGGGCTCAGCTGATTTGGGTTTCTAGCACTCCGTGTTGGGCTCGGGGGGGCTGTCTCCGTGATCCTGACTTTGATATCCTTCGAACTTCTTGATATATAACTCCCTATGCAACGGTAACGGAAGCTAAGGCGCATTCGCGCACATGTTCCGTGGGGAGCTAACGGGTGCCGGCGCCAGAGAGCTAGTCTGCATCGCCCAGATCAAAATGGCGGTTTGATTCCACCTGATACGTAGCTGGCTCGGGCCCTCTTAACCTCAGCGGTACCGGCTGAAAGCCTGTGTTTCGAGTGATATCTGATGGTTGCGCAAGAGGCAAGCATTGTGTATGAATTTTCGCACAGATCGGAAGATACGGGATGAGCTCGCCAACTCTCCGAGCGGATACACACCTACTTAGTATGCAACACTGATTCTTTCCTACCCCGTTGTGAGTGCCTAGGTCGACATCTGCCCTACTGGTGCCTGCATACACTCGTGGCCCCCACGTAGATACTTATGTGCACGCATTCCGCGTTCTCTAGGCCCGCATGAAACTGCACAACGCCGGTACCCGCGCGTATGTCCGGGTCTCTCTTCACCGGTGGCGGCAGGTAAACGGTAGTATCCAATCAGGCGGCTGACGTCCAAAGTAAAGTACCGGCATACATACATGTAGAGAGCAGTTTCGGTGCGTCACTTGCGTTGGTCGGCCACGAAATTAAGAACCCATCCTCCGGCTGCGAGGGCACTTGGACTAGCAGCATCGCGCTTTTCTCCGGGCTCCGCATCACCCGCTTCGGGAAGCCATCTACGGCGGGAAGGCTGGCATCCGGATCGTTATTATTTTTTGTTTTTTTTCCCCTTTGTTTATCGCTCGTTCTGGAATTGTTCCTCCTTCGGAGAGGATCTTCGCTGTTACCATATTGCCCGCCTCGAGTGACAGGGAGAAAGTTCCGCACAAAAGAGGCCTCGTCAACGATCCAGACATAAAACAACCACAGCGATACGTTTATCGATTCCCCGGGATCGCCTCTGAGCAAGACACATACTCAGACACGCGCATAGTCGCAGGGAGCAGAAAAGACTGACAAGACACAAAGTGGTGGTCCGCCGGTTAGTAAACGCATGAATGAGTGATCGGTTGTGAACAAGCGTAGGAAGGTGTCACCGGAAATAGAAATCTTAAGGTCGGATCGCCAAGTGAAGATAGTCTTGGACGGGGAAGCGGGAGAGGCCAGTCCGGTGGATACTGGCGTCCCGCAAGGATCTCCAGCGGCACCCATCATCTTCGTCACGTACCTGTCGGGCATATTCGACGAGGTGGAACAGAAGGTGCCAGGTGTCAGCGGGCTGTCGTTCGTAGACGACATAGGGTGGTGGGCGGACGGGGAGGATGAGGAGAAGGTGGCGGCCAACCTGTCCGGGGCAGCGGCAGCAGCTATCGACTGGGCAGCCAACAACGGGGTGGCGTTCGACCACGGCAAAACAGAGGCAGCAATCTTTCACCGGAAAAAGTCAACCCCCACGGCGACGGTGATGGTGGGCAACAATGCTGTCCCGTTCAATAAGGAGGCGACGAGATGGCTTGGGATCTGGCTGGACTCACAACTCACACTGAAGGAACACCATGCCACCAGACTCAAGGATGGGAGAAACGCGCTCACTCGGCTGAGACGACTCGCAGGGCGGCTGGGCCTATCCCCAGCAAACTGCAGGAAGGTCATGACAGCGTGCATCCAGTCGGTCGCCATGTTTGGAGCGGAACTGTGGTGGAGGGAGAAGGAACCCGAGGCGCGGTCGGACGGGCTGGAGAGCTGCAGCGGCTGGTCAACCAACAAGCACGGGCGACAACAGGAGCATTCCGGACCACCAACCCGGGAGCGCTCTCGATGGAGTCTGGGCTCAGACCGGCGGCCAACCAGCTGGAAAACAGACAGCGGCGATTCGGGCTACGTCTGCTCAGCTTGTCACGTGGGGACAAAGCTAGAGAGGTGGTCGGCTCTCGCACAACGATCGGTCAGAGGCTGTCGACCGCCCTCGCATGCACCGGGCGGACAGAAGAGACGGTTTTGCTAGAGGATCCTGAGACAATGGACGCAGAGCTGATGCAGGAAGAGGAAGAGGAGGCAAAGAAAGAGGCGGAAAAGGCCCGCCCAGGACTCACGGTGTTCACGGACGGGTCACGGCTGGAAGACGGAGCTGCCGGATACGCGGTAGCATGGAAGAGGGGCGAATCCTGGGTGGGTATCAAAGCCCACATGGGCTACAACCAGGAGGCCTACGACGCGGAGTGCGTTGCCCTTGCCCGAGCACTGGAAAGCGCCACACGACGATCTACGATCCCGGAGCGGGTCACGATCTTCACCGACGCCCAAGCAGCCATCAAGCGGATAGCATCGGAAGAGCCTAGCCCCGGCCAGAAGTATTCGCTCCAGGCACGAAAACACGTCGCCACACTGCGGCGATCCAGACCGGGTATCATCATCGAGATCCGGTGGTGCCCGGCACACAAGGGGGTGCCAGGAAACGAGAAGGCCGATGAGTGGGCTAAGCTCGCAGCGGAGGAGCCGGATGCCCGTGGCGTGGAATGGCTGGCATATTCAGACCGAGCAGAGGCTCGCTCGATGCCCCTCCCCAGGTCCCTCGCCAACATCAAGCCGAGATCTCCGAGAAGAAGTGGGCAGAGACACGACAGTGGGCGGGAGGCCGGACCTCCAAGAAGAAGTACAAGATGCCGAGAAGCCAGAGGCCGGACGGCACGGTTGCTGGTGGTGCCAGTGCCCCACGCAAACGAGAGAACGCCTGCTCAAGGTGTGCCGAGAGTGGCGAATGCCACAGAAGATTCTATGGGTGGAGGTGCAGAAGGAGACTGGGAGATGGAAGAGCCGGTGGAAGATCCAGGATCTTTTCGCCGACCCGAGGTGCAGTCAGGCAGTATTGGATTTGTTTTCATCTACGGACGTGGGGAAGATAGTGCCGGTTGTGGAAGAAGCGGAAGACGTGGGGGGCGAGACGTCGGAATGGAGCTCCGGGAGAGGCAGGAGCGCGAAGAGGAGAGGAGGGCGGAGGAGCTCGACGCCGAGAACGAGGCAGCTGCTGGGGAGGAACCTCCGCTGTTCCTACCCATCCCCTCGTTCATGACGACGGCAGGAGAGGAGTAAGGGGTCGGGTCACGCTTTCCTTTGTCTTTTTCCTTTGTCATTTCCTTGGTACGAGTCATCTTTTCTCTGGGACAGGCCTGGGCGGAGGGCAAAAAGGGGAGCTTGCAACGAGCCGCCTTGCGCGGACTGCGGCCGGGAAACCTGGGTAAAATTTACGCCGCCATGATCTATATAGGTCGCATGAGAGTGTGAATAAACAAAAAAAAACCGGAAATAGAAATCCACTTGATAGAGATAATGCGCAAGGCTGTGGATTGTTGACAGCATAGTACTCAATCCTAGGGCCATAGCTGCATGCTGGTTGGAACGACATTCCAGAATTCTCAAGGCAGAAGCTAGCACCTCACAACGGTATCGAAGAAACGCAGCTGGAACGGACAGCGAGTGAGCCCGGGAGAGACACCATCTCTCACTCGCAAGAGACAGCACCTCGTCCTTGTTTCTCAGCCAGTCACACAGAGAACGCTGATGACATTTCCTAGCGGGTGGGAGGGAACCCTGAGGAGGAAGTGGCGGCGAAGCTGTCGAAGGCGGCGAAAGTGGCGTGTGAGTGGGCCAGCAGGAACGGGGTGACCTTTGATCATGGTAAAAGCGAGGCGATGCTCTCTAGCAGAAGAAGGAAAGCCTCGTCGGAGGGCAGTGAGACAACAATTGCAGCAGGTGGCAGGGAGATCCCATTCAACAAGGAAGCGATGACGGCCCGTGTGCATTCAGTGGCAATGTATGGGGCGGGTTGGTGGTGCGGGGAAGGGAAGCAGGGGATGGCAAGAGGGGCAGCAGAGTTGCAGAAGTTGGTCAACCAAGAGGCGCGGACGGTGACGGGGTGCTTCCGAACAACCAACCGGGGAGCCCTGACGATGGAGTCGAGCTTGCGACCAGCGGTTTCCCAGCCGGAAAACAGGCTGGGGCGACTTGGGGCACGGCTCCTCGTCCTCCCACGTGGCAGTGAGGCCAAAGAGGAGTAGGGGCGCCGTCTGGTGTGGGGTGGAGACTAGAGGAAGCACTCGGATACGCAGGCAGAGCGGAGGAGATAATGCAGAAAAGCTAGGCGCGAACACCATAATGGAAGGGCAGAAAGAGGCGAAGGAGGAGGCAGAGCGAGACAGACCAGGCCTGACTATCTTCACAGATGGGTCGCGAGCCAACAGCGGGACAACAGGGCACGCGGTAGTTTGGAAGAAAGGAGGACGGTGGGCCAGCGGCAAGGCTCACATGCTACAGCCAAGAGGCCTTTGCCGCAGAATGCGCAGCGTTGGCGAGAGCCCTGGAAGTGGCAGGGAGAAGAAGGACCGTACCGGAGGGAATTACCATATTCACAGATGCGCGGGCCGCAAGGCCAGACGCGCGCGTGGAAATCCGGTGGTGCCCAGCTCATGAGGGAGTGGCAGGCAACGAGAAGGCAGACGAGGAAGCGAGGCGGGCGACAGTAGACCCGGATGCGCGGGGCCGAATGGCCGGGCTACGCGAACCGATACGGGAGGCGAAGGATGCCCACTTCCCAGACCACTCGCCAGCATCAGACGGGAGATATCAGAGAAAAAAGTAGGACGAAGCCTGGGACTGGGCGAGGAAAAGGATCAGCGGGAAGAAGTATCGAATGCCGAAGACCCAGCCCAGCACCAAACGGAGGGGTGACCCGGGCAACGAAGCGACTGGCAGGACGGCTCCACCAGCTCGGAGCGGGACGCTGCCACACTGGGCAATACCTGAAATGGACGAAGAACGCAGACACGGCGGCGTGCGGGCGGTGTCGGTATGTGTAAGACACAGACGCGAGCGCACCTTTTGAAGAACTGCAAACGATGGAAGGCAGCAGAAGGTCCTATGGGCGAAGGTGTGGAGGGGCACGGGAAGATCGATTCACACTGGATTTCCTGCGCACCACAGAGGTGGGGCGCAGGGTGGGTGTGACTGCGGGGAGCGCCACCGGGGCCGGGCGAGAAGTGCAGAAGTGAGGACGCGGAACGGGGCCGAGGGGAGGGGGGGCGGGGGAGGGGGGAGACACAGGGGACGGGAGCAGGGGACGGGGTTGCGGCTGCTCCCTTTCCTTCTTTCCGGGACAAGCCAGGCGGGGGCAGGGGGAGTTGCCGCGGGCCGCCGGCGGACTGCGAGAGGTCGCGGCAGACGGTGAACAGGATAGGACTGTACGCAATATCGCCATGATCCGTAATATCACCATGATCCAATAGGGTCGCATGCGATGAATGGACCATCATCATCATCGTCGCACGGAGGAAAAAAAATGCCTCTGATATTCCATTCCCGTGGTGAAATGAGCCTGTCTCAACCAAATCAGCCCACTATTCGCGGAAAAAAAAACACGGGTCAAGACAGTCAGCGGTCCTCCACCGAAGCGGCTCAGTTGCTCCGCCACTCCGGCTCTCGTGCCCGCCGCAAGCAGACTTGGTTGTGGCTTTCTCTGATGTCGTGGTTGGGATGGTGTGCGAGCTATGCACCTTCAGTGACGGCGATGAGAAGCCGGAGCGCATACAATTGGGGTTTAGATGCCATGGCAGTGAGGACGACACAGTGAATCAAGGGCTCTTCGGGGCGTGAAGATGTTGGACATTCGGACGGGTCTAGCGCGCCTATGCATAGTGTGATCGGCTCCCCGCGTATCTGTTGATCCACGGATGCCCCCACCCTGCCCAGCCGATATGTACTAACTATACATACACGCAAACATCCTCGGCGTCCATACGGCACCCTCGAAAGCAGCCGCCGAGAGAGCCGCGACCCTACATAGTCTGCACGGTTAGATATCCGCTTTCCTCTTTCTAGTAGGACCTGACGTCCGTTGCTATGGTAATATGGTGCCGGACACTTGTACGAGGTAGCGCGACCGGGATGTGAGCGCCGAAAACAACCCCCAACTCTAGCCATAACTCCAAATGGCAACCAAAGAAATTGAAAAAAGTAATCTAGTAGAATTATAGAAGAGAAGGTGGAGATTATTTCTGCTAACTCGGACCTTAAAAAGGACCCGTGGTGGGGGCACTATAGCGGGTTGAATTTGTCTGTCTTTGTGTGAGAGGGTATGATTTGATTAAGCGAAGCGCTACCGCTAACTAAAAAAAGAAAACCCGAGTGATAACACGTGCAATCGAACGTAGATCTATGTACCTATATAGTTCCAGTCGGTTCACGGAGGGCTGCATAATCTCCCTAATGCATAGAACAAACATTCTCGGCCTAGCTCCTGGTGCTCGAACCCCGTTTCATTTCTCGCCCCTTGTTCTCCACCTCTCGCCCCCCTCTTCCAACCAACGGCAAACCGTGGAGAAGGTTACGATGTACATAGACTACGTTCGAAACGACCGCTACCCGTCGATTCTGGGGTTGCCATGCGACAGATACATAGATCGGTCTGCTAGCGCCCTTTGATTCTCGATTTCCACTTTATGTATAGATATACCACTTCCGATGTAGGTTATGCAAAAGATCCAGGCTCGAATACTGTGTACCCTACATATCTTACTTAGTTCGACCGCCTGGACGATCGTTCCCCCATCGGTCGGTCGGCCCCACGCTACCTATGGGGCTTTCCGCGGAGTTCCGGACCGGGAGGACGAAACGAGAGGTTGAGATCGATTACATACGTATACTCTACATGTTCAGTCCTGTTGGCTCTCTCGATCCGGAACAAATGACTGGGCACGGCGGCAATCAGCTTGCAATCGGCTTTCCGCGCAAAAACTTGTCGGGTTATCTACAAGCTAAGCACCTCTGGATGCCTGTCGAAAAGGGCTGCGCAGAACGTCGGCAGACGGGTAGGTGGTCGGGCGTTCATCCGGAATACGAATCGTTCGGTGAACGGCGCTTCGTGTGTGGGGGATTGTCGATGGATGTCTTGACATCTTCTCTGCGGAGACAAGTCTCGTGCCCCACGGCGCGCCACGGCAGGCGGGACTGGGAGGTCGCTCCGAACCCTGGGACTGGAGCGAAATGAGCGAACGAAAACCTTCAGTTCCGTCACCAGCGTGCACTCGACCGATCGTTTCCTTCCCATCGTCAGCCGGAGTGATATGCAGATGTGATATGTGTATAGTTGTCTATTCTATCTATTCTAGGACTGACGCAACTGCTATATGCATAGAGCAGATGTACGGGTGGCACAGCACGTGCTCTGACTAAGCATACAGTATGACGCATGACAGCATCCATCAAATCTCTCGACCTCCCACCGCCAACCAGGCCGCACGCAAAACAGATTAATGGTCTCCTCTCTCCTCTCTCCGTCAAGTGAACAAATGGTAACATGCACGTCTATGTACACTGTCTTGTCTGCCAGAGCTCATCCTAACGGGTCTGAGACCGTTGCTCCCAGATACATACATATGTACACGTGAACAACGATACCCGCGTAGCTATCATCAAGATATGGCACTGGCTGAGGTTACTAGCCAACTCGGGGATTCCGCTACATACCAACGCTTCTCCTTCTCCTTCGGGCCTCCGAAGACAACGTTCCGAGCGGATACCTCCCCGAAGACACTGTACTCCTACATATTGAACCGAAGATCTCGCCACTTTCTCATATGTAGTTCGTGTTCGTCCAAAACGCTCTTGGTATACCACGCTGATCGCAATTCGTCACTTCCCCCTCTTTCCCTCACATGACCTGCACCCGAACATTTACGAAAATTGGAAGCAGTTTCCCTGATTCCCAGCTATCCCGAAGCCCTGCGTCTTCCTCCGGTGCCGACCCTTTACAGTTGCTTCGCATCTGACAGCCATCGCTGCAGACGTATGTATGTACATACATACAGTACCATACCCACGTACCGGTCAGGATCGGTTCTGGTTGAACGGCGCACCCACCGTAAAGAGTGGGTATCACTCGCGAAGCAGACACCACCCCCGGCGTCGCAAGTGGTACACATATTCGTACATGCCTCTCCGGGCACCGACCGGGCCAGTACATACATACATTCCCTGCCCGTCCGGCGTGATCTCCCGGTCGAGCCGCTCCACGCCGATTCCACGAGAGTTCGACGTGAATGCCTCCTTTCACAGGAATAGGTATGTAGATGCAAAGCAAGCGTACACACGTACGGAAGCCCAGCAGGGTCTCGCACTTTTTTTTTTTTTTTTTTTTTTGGAGTGGTTCTCCGGGCGGTCGTGTGCGCGATGTCCCTCGGGGATTCGCACGCTCGTTCGCTCGCGGGGGGAGAGCCGTGCTGACAAGAAGTATGTCCGTCATCATCGTGGTGAGTGATCCGTATGTATTCTATCCAATACCGCTAGGCAGCCTGCGGGCTGTTTTCTTGTTCCTCTGGCGGCCTGGCCGGCCGGGGTCGGGCTGCAACTTCCCCGGAGTGGATGGGTGAAGAACACGAAGATAGAGTAGGTACTCCACTCCGGTACTTGGCATATCCCTCCTAGGTCCCTTCCTCCGTGCTCGATTCGATACGTGCGTGGACATGGGCGGGGGGGGTGGCTGCATCGGACACCGTGGTGATTCGATGGTGAATATTTTTGGGGAGGTGAACGAGCCGGACGAGTCGAAGCCTCAAAGGGGGAACTTTTTCTTCTTCTTCTTTCGATCGCCAGAGAGCTGCGGTTCCGTGGCGAAGGACCGGTCCCGAACGAGAGCGGTATATCTATCATATCTAGAGTACATAGTATGTTCTTTCTTTCTTTCCCGCGCTTTTCTTTTGTTTTTCCATGCACTCTACTCTACATACTCTATGTACTCTAGATATCTGGATCCTCCTTCCCAAGAAAACGAAGCCCGCACCTACTCGAGCGAGAGGTGCGACGGCATCCGTCGCGTTCCACAGCATCGATCATGACCGCTGCAAGGCGTCGGAATTGGACGTTGCAGGAAATATGTCAGCGACACGGCGACCCGTGAGTGGCTGGCTGCGCGGGCTACTCTACACACACACATATGTACACAGCTGTTCTGACTGCGCGTGCATGTCGGTGTCTGCCGTTATGTAGATAGCAAGGCAGAGGCTTCGCATGCTGCTGACGATGATGACGACGGCAGCGGTGATGGTGATGGTGACGCCGGTTCCCGGGCGGACACTGGGGGGAGAGCTCAGCTGTTCCGGGATGGGCATGTACCTCGGAGATGGCCATTGAGGCTGGGCATGCAAGTACCGGCACCGGCACCCGGCATGTGTAGTGCTGGGCTTGTAAGATACTCTAGATATAACTATTCCCCACTGGCCAGCGAGAAACGGAAAGTGTGGCTGTGCCATGCCCGACAAGGTGGGCCATCGGTATGCTGCCTAGTCGAGGTGTATGTAGATACTGTATGCACGCCCGATGGATGTATCGTGACCACCGCTTTCTCTCCGGTGAGCATCACTCCCCCGGGCCATCTCCACCGTTTGCTTCTTCATTCTTTCTTTCTTCGATCGAAGGTGCTTGCCGTGAAATTCGAATCCATGTCGCTTCCTCGCCCCCTCCACACCTCCAGAACCCACCCCCCCTAGCTTCTCGTCGGATGCTGGACGCAAAAAAAAGCGACGCTAAATCAAACTGCCCAAACCTCAGCGTCTCGATAACTGCCATCGCCGCCGAACACCGCAGCAGGTCAGCACCAAAGTGCCTCCCGCTGCTATATCGGCAATCCGTATCTATAGCTATCTACCTGGCCAAGACTCCGTGTCAGAGCAGCCGACAATCTCGTTTCCCTTTCTCTCTCTATCTCACACATACATCACACTCAGCGGTTCTCCTTTCGCTTCCCTCCCCCCGTCCAAGGTGTTTCTTTTGCGCGAGGAGATCTGCTAGAGTTACATAGGTAAGTACCAAGTAAGTATGTAACTACTAGAAACCCCCCGTCATGCAGCATGCATGTCGACAAGGAAGCGAGAGGCGTCGTTGAGCACGCTAGTAGACGCTAGCCGTTCTCAGAAATCGCAGCCACAGCGACATGATTTTTCACATTGGTGACATGTATATACTTAATGAGGGAGGCAGGTAGTACCACTCCCCCCCCCCCATCCAAAACATCCTTCGGCTAAACCAAAAGCCCTCAGCAAAACAGTATCTCTCGGCGTAACAGAATCGTCCTCAGCGTCGTCCTCGGCAAATCAAAAATCAATGGCAGAGACACGAATCGTCCTCGCAAAATCCAATCGCGGTCGGCCTTGACGAATCGAAACGCGCTCAGCCTGCTACAGTTCCCATGGCCGTGTATTTGCATATACAAACTTCTTCTGGTGCCAGGCTTGCCAACTGGGTCACTGTAGGCCGAACACAGTCAACCAAAGCAGTGGCTGTCTTCCGTCTTTCCTCTGGCATCTGCCTCCAATTTTGGTTCGCGTCGTTGGTGATGACCTGCCTGACTATCGGGAAAAGAGCACAATGACGGAAACCATCACCGACGGGGTGTACACAGCATCATCCTCCAGTTGATGTATTCGATTCGCTACCGCTCGGAATGGCACACGTCCTTTTCATCCGCATCTAAGAGAGATCGAAGTTGACGCGCGCTGAGGCGGCCTGGGGGTTTTGACAACATGTCCTCCCTTTTGCAATGTTCCTGCCTGTCTTCTTGCTCCTCCGTAGGCCGCATCCATCGTGTTGAACCTGTATCTTCTCATTCTGTTGTGTTGTTTTTGGTCCAGACCGAGCCCGATGGCCAGCACACATCGGAACCAAGTTGCTGAGTCGACTGAACAGGTTTCTGCAGTGGAAAAACATCTCTCTGTAGGTATTTGTTCGCTTGAGAACTGGAACCATGGTGGAAGCGGAGGACACTTGCGCGTTGTGGTTGATATGTAGAGTATGTTGTGGTGATGGGATTGCGGCGGAGCCCCTGAATACTGGTAGTATGTAGCAGAACCTGTACACTACATATTTAACAATGCTTCTTTTTTTTTGTTAAATTTATTCAATTATTTAATTCCAGCGCGTCCTGTGGCAGCAAGTTCCCAAGACGCCTACATAGATAGCGCCTACGGTGTGCGCAACGCATGAATTGATTCCCACTTACCAACCTGTTACCCATCATAGTAGATAGAGGGATTGGTTTCTTCGCTGCATACGTAGCAACGAATATCAAACACACACACAAACCTACATGCTCTTCGAATCCACCGTGAGTATATATTTCTGTAGAACATGTGGTGACCGTATATACTCTCCACATAAGCATATACAGCCCTACACACGCTGGTGATTGGAGTGTCCGCCGTAGAATAGACCACTCTGTATGCATATCAGCGTAGAAACCAGGTACTTGCACTATTCACAGCACTCCAGGAGGTATGTAAAGATGTGTGTATTCGTACCGTCATAGGTGTCTATGTATGCGTGTACGCACTCACTCTGCACACTCCACCACTTTGACTCCTCCCCAATTGAAAGATGGAATGACTGTCTGGCGCTTCTTCTTCTCCTTCGCCATCTTCATCGTCGTCTTCTCCTCTGCTTGCTTCTCTTCCCGGCTCATCGCTTCGACTAAACCGTCCCCCTTTCTACGCAAAAGCTAAACCCTAGCAGAAGCACCTCATCCTGGTCCCACCCCCGTTTTCTGAAAGTGCATCTCCGATTTTCCCTTTCTCGTCGCTTCTCGTGTTACTTACTCTACTTCTCTCCCTCTCGCACTTCGTTCACCCCGTCCTCCCACCCCCAGTTTCTCTCTTGCGCGTGTCTTTCCTTCTACGCTTTCCTCTGGACACTACTCATCCTCCATCTTCCTCCTCCTCTCCTCCCACTAACCATCCCCCTTCGCCAATCGCTCGCTCATCCCGCCTTCAGAACTCCCCTTCATCCGCACCCACTTGTGCGATCGCCACCGCAAAGGAAGAAAAGAAAGAAAATCAAATAAAAAAATTAAAAAAACCTCCCCCCGAGCTCCCAATCGCCCATCGACATCCAATTACCTAACTTTACGCTGTCCTGTCCTTCCTTCCCGCTCTGGTTGTCATCGTTGCATCTCGGGGGCCTTCCAATCTCATCGCCCACTCCCTCGGTCTACGAAAACAAAAGTCGGCAGTATCCAGCATCCCGCCGCTCATTATTGGCTCTCCCGCTCTTCGTTCCAAGTGCCAACCGCTACAAGCCAGCTCTCGCTCGCCCTCAACCGCACGAAAACCCACACCACTAAACCACACCCAACAAAACTCGCCTTCGTTTCCATACACTCATCCACCGACACCAATCGTCGCGATTCTATTCCGCGATAATCACGTCGAATAGTCTCCATCCACCCTCAGTTCGAACGCGACGTACTTGTAACTATCAACTTTATACGTCTTTAAAGGTGAGCCGATATGATTTGTCTTCCCTTCGCGCCCACCGCTCTCTCCCTCCATGCGTCTCCGCCGTCTGCTCCACGTCGGAGTTGCGTTCGGTCTCTTCGCACATCTGTCCGCTCCCCCCGTGAAGCGAGGTGTCGGATGCACGGTCTGCTCGCTGTGACGTCCGCGACCGCTTATCCCCTCATCGCGCTACACCGCGGTCGCGATGAACCTGCTCTGGATGGAGCATACTAAAGGAAGGAGGGGGGGGGCTGAGTTGGAATCCGTCGCAACGGTAGCGGCACCAGGTCGAATGGGGATGATGGTACCTCGTTGGCGGGGAATGTGGACTTACCGGCCGTGTTTTATCTGTTGCGCCCGACCAATCTGACCGAGTGGCTCCAAATCATCCGCCCAGACAACTGATATACCTCCCCTGGCGAACTCGGTTCTGCTTTGTCTTCCTTTCATCCTTACAAACCACCATCCTCCTACACACATACACATGGGGGGGGGGGCGCCGGCCCCGCCCCCCCCCCGGCCGGCGGGGGGGGGGGGCGGGGGCGGGGGCGGCGCTCGGGTGGGGGGCGGAACCCTCGCGGGTGGCGGGGGGGGGGTCGGCGCCCGCGACGCGAGGGGAGAGCAGGAGCGAACCGGCGGCGGTGGTCAGGGCGACGGCGGCGATCAGAACGGGTCTCGGGGGGACGGCTCTGGCAATGGTGCGCACGCGTACCTCCTCTTTGGTTCCAGAGATCGGTACGGCGAGCCGCACCTTTTCGACTCAACGGTGAACAGGAAGTTGTCGGTGTCGTCGATGCCCCGTATGGCGCATTCACGGGGCCGGGAAGGGGGCATGCTGAGCAGAGGTCACCGGTACCGGGCAGTGGGCGCGACCGGTTGTGCATGACTGCGTACGGCGAGGAGGTCCCAGGTCCCATGGCAACGATTCCTTCGCTCCCCAGCAGGGACGAGGTACTGCGGATGGCACGCAGCACCACCGACATCACCGGCCAACTCCTGGACACGGCCGGGAACATCACCAGAATCGCGATCAACACCCTTGATCCACGCGACGGTTCGGGCGCGGAGGCGCTACGGGTGCTGCGCGAGACCACCGCCGAACTGGCCGAGGCGAGCGCGTCGCCGCAGGCCCAGGAGGCGTTCTACCGCGTCGTCGACACCCTGACCCGACTCGGCACGACCGGCGCCCCGCTGGCCGTGCACCCGGTGAGCGCACCGGCCCAGGCGCTGCTGACCGTCCTCGGCGACAGCCTGCTGCCCGTCCTGGACGCGGTGGAACCGGCGGTCGAGGAATTCACCACGGCACTCGGCGACCTGGTCGAGGCGGCCTCCCCGCTGCTGCCCGCGGCGGCCGGTGTGGCGGCGGGCGTACTGCTGGCCCTGACCCCGCTGATCCGTGCGCTGGCCGACACCCTGGCCGACGCGTCCCCCGAACTCCGGCGCGTGGCCGAGGCGTTGACGGCGGCGCTGGCTCCGCTGCTGCCGTTCCAGGTCGCCCTCGCACAACGGGCGGCGAGCGCGGGCGGGAGCATCCTCCGGGCCACCCTCCCACCCCTCGCCGACCTCACGGAGGCCGCGGCTGCCACCACGAAGGCGACCGCCCCGATGCTGGTCGCGGGCGAGGAACTCCTGCTCTCCGCCCTGGAACGCGTTCAGCCGACCCTCCTCGCGGCAACCTCCCGCGCGGGCCGGGTGGCCCGGGCGACCGCGGTACGGGTGACGGCGGCGGTGTCGCCGTCGGCGGATCAGGGAGTCGTGGTGGCGGTGTCGACCACATAGCACTGACGCTGAGTAAAGTTCACCCCATGCATGATCTTGGCGCGGGATTCAGCTATCTCCTGAAGGGCCAGCGCTGGATGGCCCGGCACGGGAGGCACTACGGCTTCGGGCTGATCCCCGGCCTGATCACGTTGGTCCTCTACGTGGCGGCACTGGTCGCGTTGGCGCTCTGGGGCGAGGACTTCGTCACCT
>Ga0307508_10001876_pt1 | contig 23150 bp, 23 predicted proteins | sample 9_EM_MG_FD_203089 | JGI IMG/M metagenome (GOLD analysis project Ga0307508, IMG submission 203089) | Populus trichocarpa ectomycorrhiza microbial communities from riparian zone in the Pacific Northwest, United States - 9_EM | ecosystem: Host-associated > Plants > Roots > Unclassified | place... | reverse complement strand
TCGAGACATCCGGAGCGAGGTGACGACACTCTTTCCAAGATCGAGACATCCGGAGCGAGGTGCCGGCATCAACAACGAAATCAAACAACCAAACCCAAATCGAGCGCCGGGACCTACGCCGTGACAATGTGTTTCGACGAGTACGATGTTGATGTGGATGGCTTGCAGCACCCCGGCAGTGAGTACGACAGCGGGTAAGATGCGATGAGTATGTTGGCGATGTTTGTGACATTGTTAGCACAGCTCTTGGTTTGTCAGAACCCACGGGAAGTTGTACCATACGACACAAGTACTATAACTTGATTCGATGTGTACGATGTTGATGAGGATGGCGGTCAGGACCCTGGCGGCGGGTACGATGATGAGTACGATGTGATGAGTATGTTGGTGATCTTCACGACATTAGCGTAGTTTCTCAGAGTGTTGGAAATAGCACGAGGTTGTGCCATACAACGAGTTCGATGTCGATGAGCAGAATGGCGGTCAGCACCCGGCTGCGAGTACAATCGCAAGTAAGACGCGGTGAGCATTATGTTATTGAGGAGGATGGCGTTGAGAATGCTAGAGTCGAGTACGATAGGGAGTACATAAGACGTGACGAGTATGCTGGCGACCTTTCTGATGTCGTTAGCGCAGCTCTCAGGGTATCACAATCATCCGAAAGCTGTGCAATACGACGCGACGAGTACGATGGCGGCAAGTATGATGGCGACGTGGAGAATGACGACACGTTGTATGGAGAGTCGAACGTCGAGTAGATTGGTGATGAGCAGGATGGCGACTCTGAGGATGGTGGCGACCAGATGACGGTGATGATTATGGCAGTCGAGGCCGATACTCGAACAGAATATGAGAAAAAAAAGGGTTCGCTCATATTAAGTGAGCCAACCGCGTTGCAGGTGCTAATAATTTCTGCATGAAGGATCACTCGCAATGAGAAAACTGGAACTCCCAGTCGCAGATACTATGGAACCCGTTTTCCTGAGAACAACAAAGGTGGAGCCGTGAGGGCTGCCACCGGAACCGGGGCGGGAGCAGGAGGAGGGGGACAAACTGTCGCGGTAGCTTCTCTTATGTCTCCTTTGTTGATTTTGTCACCATCTTTACATCTTTCCTAGCGCGACTTTGTCATTTTCTCTTTTTTATCTCTCGCTCTCTCTCTCACTCTCTCTCTCTCTCTCTCTCTTGCTCTCTCTCTCTCTCTCTCTCTCTCTCTCTCTCCTTATTTGCTTGCCTTCTATTCCTCTTCTCGCCGCGCAGGGGGGCAGGGGGAGTTGCTGCAAGCCGCTGGCAGACTGCTCGAGGTCGCAGTGGACAGCGAAAAGGGAAGAACTGTATATAATATCGTCATGATCCAATAGAGTCGCACACAATCGGTGGAGCGTCATCGTCAGCTATGGGGCCCGTTAATATCATCATGATCCAATAGGGTCGCACACGATTAATGAATCATCAACTATGGAACCCATTCTGCAACCACACAGTTAGAGAACCGACAGCGGAGGTTCAGACTTTAGCTACTCAGCCTACTACAGGGTGACCAGGCAAGGGAGATTGTGGGTGCTGTATCAGACTTGGGAACAGGCCAGGGCGAAGGGTAGGGGGAGGGGGAGCCACAACGAGCTGCCTTCGGGTTGGACAGAGGACAGGAACCGGTGGGTGCAATCGCCATGATTTTGATAGGTCATATGCGAATAACGAATAATTAAATAAAAAAACTATGGAATCCATTGTCTTAAGCCGCGCAATTGGTCTCTGTGGTATCGGTCCTGCCCGTCCGAAAGTTTCAACCTGCTGACGAACTATTGCTTTGCATTATCCATGCTTTGTCTTGATTCTACAACTTGGCACTGAGAATCCCGGTTTTTACAGAAGACATCAACCGCTCCACTTGTGTCATAGTTGATTCCATACTTGCTATGTATCGCTCTCAACTCCAGACTCCTTATCCTGCACCGCATCTCCACACTCCTCATCCTGCCCCATATCTCCAGACTCCTCGTCCTCCCCCACATCGTCACCCTCCATACCCTCCCTAATCTCATCAGCGTCATAGCCGTTAAACGACACACCACCAGTATCCTCTCTGGTGGCATCGTCGGGGATAATGCCATCCTTGGTGTCGATCAATTTTTCATTGACTGCCAGCGGAATCTGCACCTGCTGATATGGAGGCATCAGCGGTTTAGGCTCCACGATCAGTGCCGACATCATGCAGCAATCGATTTCCTCGGGAGACGTGTCGTCCGCCACTGGCAGAGTGCCATTCATGGGTTTTGCATCAATTAGGTGCTTGCGCAGCTCCGCGGTGATCGTCGTGACCACTTTGTCTCGGTATGCAGGTGGAAGCATGTTCCATGTGTTCATCAACTTGGTATATACCGCTTGTAATGTTGTTAGCCTCGTTCCCCAAGTGTCCAATGCCAACTTACTGTCGTCATTTGTCATATTGAATGAGTACATCCAAGGTGGTTGTTTAGTACCAGCGGTTCTGGCTGTCGTCGCACCGTTGTTATTCTGGCATTCGCGCAGCGCATGATGTAATGCTGTGGTTGCATAAACGATCAACGAAGGGGGAGGGCACTGAATTATCCAATTGTAAAGCCCAGGGTTGCGCTCTCGGGTTCTCTTGAAGTACTTGATGTAGAGAAACCGGGAGATTTGACCCGCAAGAAAGTAGCTTGCTCGTGGCTAGGAAGCCGGTAAGCCCTACTGAGAACTGTGTGGACTCACCAGGAATGCTAGGAACCACCTACCCCGTGTGCTAGGTCACGATCAGAATCTCTCACGGCGAAGGTGTTGCGCTCAAGCAAATTATTGATGGCGACTAATCGTTCGGCATCGTTAGGGAGCTTGTGTAGGCGATAAAGCTTGCTCATGCTCGACCGTGCCTTTTCAATCATGTGTGATAGTGTACCAGTCAGGGTATTCTTGAGCTGGATACACAATGCGTACCATGGAGTTAAAAGCTGCAAACTGTACTTTGAGGAAGGAAGTCATTACCGCTGCAATGTTCGATTTTTTGTGAATGTCGAACTCGACATGCGTACCCGTATCTACGCATACTCGTGGCCACAATATATTTATTTGCTAAATTGTGTTGAGGTCAGCAAGAAAGGTAAAATCCACACCTGGGATAGTATTCACGACTCACGCGTATAAATTCGTCTTCCCAGAGAAACGGCTGATGCTTCATGGTGTGCTGCTCCAGTAGCCTCTTAACCATGTTGAGTACAAATGCCAGCGGCAGACTACCTTGGTGCATGACACTTTGCCTGCCATTGGATGTCCCGGACGCCACCGAAAGCACTTCTGAGGATGTTGGAGCTGGTACCAATGAATTGGGATGAGGACTTTGTGCAGCCCGCTGCCTCATTGCGGAGGTGGTGATGCTGGGGCTGCTTGCAGAATCCGATGTGACATCCGGAGTTACTACAGCTGGTGTTGCCTTGACTTGTACAGCCCCTGATACTGCTCTACGGATGCTGTTTGTCACCTTGGGGACCTTCGTCCGGTTGTCTTCAGAGGTAGCAGTCCTTGGCCGCTTGGCCGTAGGTACTGCAGGCAATGCAAGGCATTCTGGCTGCCAAGAAGTCGGAGTTTTCTGCACCTCGGTCTGCCACAATGTCGGAGTTTTCTGTGTCTTCTCTACCCTCTTTTTCTTCGACTCGTGCTGTGTTGTCTTGGACATGATGAGGATTGATGGGCGCACTGCGAGGGGAAGCGGACGGCCTTTGTGGTGGTTGGTGCGGTGGCACAAACACCTGCAATAAATAGGATATCAACAAATAAGCAAGGGAATACGGGAAACAATATTCAGATGATACTGACGACTTTCAAGCAATTAGATTCAATAACCGCAGTTGAGAGCGAAGCAGACGACCTTCGTGGAGTGGTTGATACAGTGGCACAAACACCTGCAATAAATACGATATCAACGAATAAGCAAGGTAATACGGGAAACAATATCTAGATGATACTGACGACTCAAGCGATTGAACACAGATAACTGAGGTGGAGAGCGAAGCAGACGACCTTTGTGGGATGGTTGATACAGTGGAACCGGAGCCTGCAGTGTTGTGAAGGGGTCGAAGCAATGTGACAAGGGGTATCCGTATTGCGCACCGACAACAAAATATACACACCTCCAGCCGTGATAGAAATAGGGATTATAAACCGAAATGCAGAAAGCCCAACCGAACGTGCAATTGCCCTACTAGACGTGTCTTTCACCTACTCTCATGCGCTCCCTGCAGCATTGACCACTCCTCGGTCATTCTGGCTGCCCTTTTCTTGACCCGGCCTCGCTCAAACCTCCTTCCTCGGCTTCGTCAATCATAGCAGCGTGATGCACCCTGGTGAACCACGACAAATTAGGGATGAGATTTCAACATCTCGGTGTCGGTGGATTGAATGGCTCCCATGAGGGAACCTCAGTCGTACAAGGTGGCGCAGTCTCATCACCCAAGTTTGCAGATTCTATGTGGCCCCCCGTACTGCTCGTAGAGCTATCCCCACCCTTCACACTGGGGTGCTCCCCAACCTCGGCGCCGCTACCAGATGTCCTTGGGCGCTTCCTCTGGAAGTGAACGTTGCTGCTGTCGCTGCCATTGCTGCCGACGCACTCGCCTCCCTCAGCGATGGCGTCTGAGATGAGACTTCACTGCCGTTTCTTCGCCCGATGAGCGTCTTCCAAAATTCCAGGGACGTAGTCTGCTTCATGCGGGTAGCAGAAATTGCGGAAGCCTAGCTCACCGGCTAGGAACTTGAGGCGGCAGGATCGGCAGTTGAGCTAGGCCTTTTGGCGGCCTATAATGTTGATGGACACTAGGAGATCGGCCTTGGTCTGGTCACCCCCGTTCGGTAAGTGGGCGGCATGGATAACGCGTCCCACAGCATCAAACGTTGTCTGCACCTTGTGTGGAGGGGCGTCACCCCTGCCACTTGCCGGATCACGACAGAGGATTACCAAGACCCAGAGTGGCGTGTACGTCGACAGCGAGAAGAATGCCCGTACCGAGTTGTCGCTCGACAGCTGCGTTGTGTCCTATGGTGACAGCTTGTACATACCTCCCGACATTGTTGCCATCTGCTCCACTTCAGCCGGTGCCATTTCGTCTCTTGCTGTGGAATACTGCCGCGGCTCCAGAAGGCATCCGTACATGGCGCGGGGCTCACGTTTTGTGCAGAATCTCATTACCGCATCGAAGAGAGCCCAGATGCTGAGGGCAGGGATGTTGGTGAGGCGCTTTCGCACATCGGTGCCGAAAACGTCGCAATCATCATGGACGCCACTCCTAGAGCTGTTGTCAGTGCAGTCTGGGTTGATGATGACTGCCCAGAACAGACAGACGCGAGAGTCGCCATCAGATTCCCAGGTTGTCGTCCAAGCAACTCCACCCTTCCCTTCGCTTTCCCAGCCGGTGGGAGGATGAGAGATGGTTGTAGTGGGAACCACCTCATTGGTTCCTCCTTCCCCGCTCCCTTCTCCACGTCTTTCCCGCAGTCACCCCGTTCCATGCGTCCTTCACCACCATCCCCGCCAGTTCTACTGCTTGGTGTACATGGTCCCATCGGTGGCAGTTCGTCACCATTTTCGTCGCCGATTGTTGTGGGTGCCTGCGCAGCGACAGCATTTAGCTGTGCACAGGTTTTGTCGAAACAATCCCGTAGGAATGCTCAGAAGGCACCCCACCACTCGTGGTTTTCCCCTTCCCGATCGTTGTGATGCGTCCACATCCCCTGGAATTGCGCGAAGTGCTTTGTAGTTGTCTCATCCATGAAAAGGATGAAGTATTGAAGGCTCAGGCTGTTTAATCCTTGACACCGGTTAATCCGCCAAGGCGGATCATTACCCGGATCTGCACCTCATAGAGCAACCTCGCCCTCATGTCAACAAAGCGAAGCTGCTCCAATATCCAGTGGGTTTTGGTCGGAGTCTTGGGGTCGCTGGTCTGCTTGGGGCCCATCTTAGCGTTTGACTGGGTGCGAGGGATCTTGGGAGCGTGAGGGATCTTGTGTGACACTGGGGTTGTCTCGTAACCGGAGTGTAGGGAGAATCAAAGGTAATCAGGCTACTTTCGATAATTCACAACGGAATAATCTTAGATCTTGTGTGTGGGTTCGGTGGTAGTGTTGGTGAGGATGTTCGTGCTGATTTTTCTCCCATTTCCGAGAGAAAACCTCTCTCTTTTTATGGTCGAAGCCGTAGTGTGAGATCTGATGAACCAGCGTGAGTGCTGGTGACTCGGGCTTGGATTCCCCCGAGGTGCGGGGACCCCATGGGTGATTCATTGGTCATAGCAGGGTGTAGATAAGGGGAGATGAGGTTTCATGCACCTTGCGGCACCCTAGGCTCAGAGTCCTCCGTCTCTCCCTGAGGCGAGAGCTCCCTGGGGAGCCACGTACTGTATGAGGGCCATGCAGTCGTGCGGGGTCTGAGTTCTAGAGCCTGTCGATCACCCTGAGGTGACGCAATCTCCCTCTGGAAGAGATCCGTTCGTTTGCACTCACCCCCTAATCTCCGGAGTTAGCCTAGGTCCGGTTCTTCTCGGCCGACAGCTAATCTCCGTCTTCTCGATCTCCTACCTTAGACTCTCTGACATCATTACCTGTGCTTCAGAGGGCAACTAGTGCCTTTCTGAAGGCCCGTGATGAGTCTCCCTTGCTACGTTTTCTAGCTTAATGACTGAGGTGTAACATCTTGGGAGCGGTTCGCTCGGTTTAGAGTGGAAAGCACTGCTGGAGTGTTTGTGCATTGGTAGTCGGTTGTAGCATCTGGTAGTGGTGGAACGCTTTGTAATTGGGTCTGAGGTTGATGCACTTATAAAGGGGTTATATAGTATCCAACGATATCAGTATTGCCGCCGCAGAATGTCGTAGAGCCTTGGTGTTTGTGTCGCGGCTGCGATACAACATTTTAGAAGCGTGTAAGAACAATAGCACCTTCATTCAAACCAGCCCAAGACGCTGACATTACTTCCCAGAATAGCACAGACTGTGTTCTAGGAGCAAACTTCGGCTTCCAAGTGTGAGATCCCTGTCGGTATTCCAAAAACACGTGATGGAACGATGGAGAATGATGGATGTCAGGTCGTCGCGGGCTACATTCAACTGGATACTCGATTTTTGGATTCAAACAACCACTGTTGATATAGTCTCTGCCAATGGGGAGCATAAAGTACTTGGGAATAGAGTTTACACCACACTGAGAGAGGTGTTGTCCGGACGACTCCTGCCACGGTATATGCCTTCCGGACGACGAGTGACTGTGTAGGTATATTCCCATCCGGCGATGAGTGTCAAGGCAAATGGCGTCCAGACGTAGCCTATCACGGCATATGGTTTTCGGAGGACGAGTGTCAGGGAATGTGCCTTCCGGACGCAGAGTGTCAGGGCATATGTCTTCCAGATGACAAGTGTCAAGGTATGTGGCGTCCGGACGCTACCTACCAGGGTATATACCTTCCAGATGCAGAGTGTCAAGGCATATTTTTTTTCAGATGACGAGTGTCAAGGCATTTGCCTTCGGAACGCTGCGTGCCAATGCATATCTTCCGACGTGTACCACCGCATACCATCCTGACTACGCTGGTCAGTGCACACGCCGCTCCCAACGTGAGGCAGGCGTGCGTGTGCATACCATACTTGACGAAGATGGGCGCCACATTAGGCTTCCGGGCAGCGAATGTCAAAGCGTTGCCTTTTCTTCCCGACGATGAGTGTCAAGGCATATGGCGTCCGGACGACGCCTGCCACGGCATATGCCTTCTGGATGATGAGTGACAGGGTATTTGCGCTTCCAGATGCAGAGTGTCAGGGCATATTTCTTCCAGACGACGAATGTCATGACATGTGGCGTGACGACGCCTACCAGGTCATATGCCTTTCGGACGACGAGCCAAGGCATGTGGCCTCCGGACGACGCCTGCCACGGCATCTGCATTCCGGATGACGAGTTCCAGGGTACTTTCTCTCCCAGACGCAGAGTGTCAGGGCATATTTCTTCCAGACAACGAATATCACGATATGTGGTGTCCGGACGATGCCTGCCATGGCATATGCCTTCCGGACGACAAGTGCCAGGGTATTTGCACTTCCAGATGCAGAGTGTCAGGGCATATTTCTTCCAGACGACGAATGTCACAACCTGTGGCGTCCGGACGACGCCTGTCACGGCATATGCCTTCTGGACGGCGAGTGCCAGGGCATAGTTCTTCCAGATGACGGATATTATTTTTCAAGACGAGTGTCAAAGCATTTGCCTGAGGGGCACTGCGCCCGACATGCCGCTCACAATGCGAGGTGCGAGGTGGCCCATGCATATGCGTACTAGACGAAGATGGGTACCGCATTAACCTTCCGGGCTGACAATGAGTGTCAAGGTGTATGGCGTCCGGACAACTCCTGCTATGGCATGCCAGCCTTCGGATGACTAGTGCCAGTGCATATGCATTCCAGACGCAAAGCGTCAAGTCATATTTCTTCCAGATGATGAGTGCCAAGGCAGGTGGCATCCGGAAGGCATTTTTGCATGTACAGAGACTGCATATCATATGTCATCGAATATAGCAATGACAGTAAGAAGAGAGTGGGAATGTGGATTTGTTGATGTTCTATGGTTGTGAAGGCATCAACGGATAAGTGGAGCCAGAAGTTATTGCCTCGACTGTTGGGGCGGGTGTACCGAATATCGCAACCAATATTCACAATTGCTTATGCAGTAGCGAGACTACAATGTATTTAATTACACTCCTCCCTCTTATGGCGAATACTTACAACGTTCTAAGCCCTACTCGAACTTCTACCATCATACAGTTCCTTAACAATCAGAACCATTTCTTGTACTGCAGTTGTCTGTTTCCACATCTCAGCAAGCAATTCCTCTTGAAATGTACTTTGTTTCTCTTCCCGTTCTTCAGTGGCACGGAAGAATACTCCTGCCAGTTCTGCGGTGGAGGGGTACTTCGGACCCGGAGGTGAGGAGTTTAAAGACTGCAGATGTCCTATTGGTGTCTCTGGGATGGTAATCGAAGCCTGGGAGAACTGTTGGGAGTGCATACTGGAGTCTGTCACAGAGACGATTACACAGCCCCGTGCCCGCCAGTTGTCCTTCCGCTTCTTTCGTGGTGTATCCGTCATTGCCTCCGAGCCACCAGCAACGCCGCCTGCGGCACCCCAAAGGATACACTCTGGTTGTCGAGTATTATGATTCTCAGGTGAGAGAATCCGTGAGGCTAGCCCTTTATCCAATTTGGCGTTTTGGGCGGTTCTCTTGAGCGATATGGGACGGCCGGGTGCCTTGAGTTCCAGGACTTTATCAAGTGGCCCGCCCACATATTCAATCTGTAGGGCTATTAGATATCGGTCTACCAGTGATAGTGGTGGAAGACCTACTGGCTTTTCAGCCAACCCGTGAGTAACTCACGCTGAGACGTCACCGTGTGGCTTCAGGAACTCGTCAACCCGAGTCTGGATAAATCCATACTTCTTTGCCAGAAAATGTCCCTGGCCGTTCACCTTGCCATCCTCTACTCCAGATTGCGTCTCAACTCCACTCATCCCAGGAAGCAGTCTCAGTTCCTCCCCGGTCTCCGGAGGGTCTTTCTGAAGCCATGAAAGTTGTGTTCCCAAAGTGTCGTTTATCAGCCTTTGGGTTAACTGACCAATGTGTGATGCAGGTGTATTGACAGGTGGGAATCCATCTTGCAACAGAGACTCCTCTCCGGCAAGTGCAAGCAGTTCTTCAATTGGCGGCATGCCCCCATGGCATGACCCAGTATCTTCCCAGCGCCAACGTTCAACTCCAGATTCGCATAACCCAGACCTCCCCTCACGCGGTATAGAGCCCTCCCTTTCATTGTCTAGCCCACGCTGACTGAGATCTAGGCAGTCGTCGGTAGAGGGTAGGTCGTAGTACTCGGAAGGCGTGACACCAAGCTCACGTACGACACAAGGCATCAGAGTTCTTCCAGGTAGAGGACTGGGAAGGATTGGTTCCTACATGACATCCCTATTAGCCGTTGGCCAGTGGCAGGCGGACCAGCGTATGACAGATTGTACCTCATCTGGGTAGACCGCGAAGCCGGAGCCTTTTGCACAAGTGCGAATTGCAGTGATCATGGCTGATGGGATTGATGATGTCCCTGTTGTGATTGTGATGGAGTGGGAGAGCTGTTGCGGTTGCTACGTTTTCGGTTGTCAGGGGGTGGCGGTGCAGTGGCAGCCGGTCGAAGCTGGACAACAAGACAACGGTGCTGCTGGCTGCTACCGCTGCTGCCAGTTGCCATCCTGTCTCCACAGTAATCTTTTACTCACTAATTTCCTTCAAACATCACATCACTGGATCCTGCCCTCTTTCATCGGCCAAGAATCTACTAGCAAACGCCAAGCTGCAAGCAACCTTGAAAAATGGCGGGGCAGCACGCCTCTAGTGTCACGGCAAGTTGCGTCCGGATGACTGCTGCGGCATGTGTTCTGGAAGATGCCTGCCATGGCATACACCTTCCGGGTGACGCTTGTCATGCACATGCCGCTTCCAACACGAAGCGGCCGTGCCTAAGCATACTAGACAAACATGGCACCGTATTAGCCTTCCGGGTGAAGAGTGTTGAAGCATAGGTACCTATCTAGCCTTCTCTTCCAGACACGAGTGTCAAGGCAAATGGTCCGAATGACACCTGCCATGGCACATGCCTTCTGGACGAATATTGTCAGTGCGTTTGCCTGCTGGGTGCTGCGCGTCAAGACATGTCTTCCGACAGGTGCCACTACATATACCTTCCGGACGAGCTTGTCAAAGCACATGCCACTCCCAACGTGAGGCAACCGGGCATATGCGTACTAGAAGAAGATGGGCAGAGCATTGGCCTTCCAGATGCCAAGTGTCAATGCAAATGGCGTCCTAACGACGCGTGTCAGTGCACAATTCTTCCAGACGATGAGTGTCGTGCCAACGCAGCCTTCTGTACTGCTCCAGCCATGCTATACGCCATCCATCGCAGCTCCCCTGGGTTGGCCGTTCCTTCCTCAATTGCTGTTGGTAAGGCATTCTGTTCTCACTTCACAACGGGTCTAACCCGTACCTGAGGTACATGCCATGCTGGTACTGAATCTACATGTCATATGCCCTCCTTGGAGTTGTAATACATTTGAATGAAATAGTGACTGTAAATACCCTTCTCAGCGTTGTATCCCCGCCGCCGTGTGAACCAACTCATCCTCTGTCATGTAATACACTTCGTTCCAGGTCGTCAAATCGATATGACTGTTGACGATCTATGCTTTCCGAGTCGTTCCCGAGGTGCCAGGCTCCTCGGGAATAAGATGCGCTGCACCGGTGATGTTTCCTCCGCTGATCACCGCGTAGCCACTTCCCTTTGCTGCCTCTGTCACTCTGACCATCCCGGATGCCCTTTCAGGCATGCCGCCCATGCTGGGTATTGTTGTTTGTACAAACGCACACCAAACCAAACCGCCTAAGACTTGAAGGTTGAACAGCTTCAGGAGACGGTACGGCACGCGCCCTTGAAGAGCCTTGTACGCTGGTTCCTGGCCCTCTCTGGGGCGTGACGTCTCCACCCATACCCAGTCATTCCAGGGACCTTGCCCGTGCCATGTCTGTTCCCCGGTACATCGAATGGTCTGGATCGCTTGATCTCCATGCATATTGGTGACAGGAATTTGAATGCCGTCGTACACCCGTGCACTACAGCATATCTGTGCTTCCAAGTTGGTTTTTACTCTCTGGGAAACCAGTAAGCTGCTCATGGCGCGCTGCAGCTCCCTCCGAAGGTACAAGTCCCCCACTGAGACCAGTATGGCAGCAAATGTATCGCTTTTCGACATGGTGGAACCCTGCACAGAAACGAACTTCAAGCCCTTGACGGTTGGGAGGTTGGTTTCGCCGCTCCCAGTGGTGTTCATGGTGCCGTGGGCATTGGGATTAAGCCTCTGTACGGCGAATACATCAATGCATAGGTAGTGTTCGAGGATCTGCGTGTAGATGTAGCCAGACCGATTGGATTTGTTGTACGGAATCTTGATCTGCATATGGTGGGAACTTTCTCCAGTCTCCGTAGACCACTGCTTTAGGCATCCATAACGTTGGATCTGCTCGCAGAAATGTAGCATCTGGTGAATCTTCGGAAAGTTGAAATCGCTTCCATCAGCATGGTGTTCAATCATTTCAGCACTTATGAATTCATTCCATGACTTGCACTGGCACTCACGGTGGGCTACAGTTTTGAACTTCATCAACTTCAACTTCTCGTCTCTCGCCACGATTAACTCCTTTCGGCGAGCTTTACCTTTCTGCGTGACACTCTTGCCGGCACGAAATTGACGAAAGACATCCTTGAAGTGGTGAAAGTCCCGCAGAGCGGTACTCATCAGTCCCAACGTTTGCTCATCATGTGAGTCGTATTGAGAGTAGAAGTAGAACTCCACAAGTGCTCGACTGCATTCGATTGCCTGATTGAAAATGCCACGCTGAGAAGCGGATGGGGCACGTAGAGCGCAGCGTAAGATGGCGACAAGGAAGTGTGACATGGTTTTGATTTCCTTCCCCTGCCAGCTTGACACCTCCTCGTACATCTGCCAGGGTTGCGCCATGTCAAGATACGCAGGTACAGAAAGCCAGATATTGTTGAACGCTTCGAAGCGATTATGCAGCTTCAAGAACATTGAAAGCCATCCCAGAAGATGCTTCAGCATCCCTAGTTGCATTGTATGGAGCAAGTCGGGTTTCGGAAGGTTGCTTGTCATACAGTCAAGATCCCAAAGGATATTATAGCCTTGATGTACATCAAAACCTGCGAGCCTTGCATTTGCTGTAGCGGTATTTGCGATGCTGAGCACCCTGTATTTATCGTGGTCACATATTGGATACGGTCGGACAGGAAGTTGGCCCATCTCAGCTTGTAGGCATTTACACCAGCATACGCCGTTTTTGATATTATGAAGTTCCCGATGTTCTGGATAATCGGCAATCCAAGTAACTGGCGAAGCAACGCAACGTCTGAAGGGGCCATCTGCACACCAGGCGAAGAACACCCGATGCTCCGCACGCATTAAAGGTCCCAAGATATGTAGTAAGACATGTTGCAAGACCATTCGGTTGTGTTCCTTCAGTTCCTTGTACTCGCTGGGAGGGATGTCGCGCATCTTGATGGCGATCGGAAGCCGAGCGACTAACAGCACACTGTGCATAGTGGTTGCCATGCGAGCCAAGGCGGATAAATTCCCAATCGTCATGTATACGGGCCATGCTTTCTTATTGCTGGAGAAATTCGTAAGATGGGTGGCGTCGGACATGAATATTGTCGGTATCATGGTATCCCCGTCGTCTAGTAAGGTCTGCCCTATTGCTGTCAGCACACTGTGGACAGCTTCAGGTGTGGTGTTGATGTTCAGCGGAGGAGATTCTCACCTGCCATTCCCACCACCAGTCGGCAGCATGTATCTCACCGTAGACACACCTCCCATGTTCATCAAACGGCTGCTGGGGGGCGTACAAAAGGTGCTCTGCATACGCCGGCTGCCGTAGAAGCCACTTCGCGCACTCGATAATATAGCGGTGCCAGAATTCGATAGGTTCTCTGGCGTGTTGCTCATTCCAGGTGATGTTTTCTAGCCGGCTCTTCTCCCATGAGTCAACCCGGAGCCCATCCTCCATTTGGTCAATCTTCTTCCGCAGGTGGTAATTGGACTTCAGCGTATGCTTTAAATCGTCTTTGAGACCGCAGTCGCCCTTCAGTAAAGCCTCAATGACACTCCTAGCGAGTCCCATTGTCGTCGCAACTTTGGCAAAGTTGAACTCTTCTTCGTTGGCAAACAGGTAGTATGGGTTGTGGCTGGAAGCGATGCATTCACATTTTTGAGGGATGTACGCGTATGGCAGGCCGGCATTCGGGTATGCCAATGTGGAGGGAAAATGGGGTGACTGACAATCAGAGGATTCGAGAGGAGTGTTGGCAATGGCATTGCAATCGGGGGCACGGTGTTACACCTGAGTATCTAGAGTACATAGCGATAAAGCAGAATGGGGCTACCGGGTGACCAATGACGATCCCAGAGTCGAGGCGGGAGTTAAGGAAACGGAGTTTAGCTTACGGCCGGGAGAACCGGTCATAAGGGGTAAAACTCAGGGATGAGGGGTCAAAATGCAAACGGGCGGGGGGAGCCGGGCAGACACTGGTTGGGCCCTCGAAAGAGGGGAATCACATACGGGTGGGTCTGAGTCCCTGCGGGAGAGGCCACGTACGAGCGGTCTGGGGCTGATACCCCGCTCAGCTGCATGGAGAGCTCATCTCCCTTATCTACACCCCAGCCATTACCAATGGATCACCCACGGGGTCTATGCACCTCGGGGGAATTCAAACCCGAGTCACCACTTCTCACGCCACTACTGTCAGAATAAAAGGAGGATTCTCCCTCCCGACGAAGAAAGAATCCTCAGCACAAACCTCACCAACACTACCAGCGAAACCCACACACAATATCTAAGATTATTCCGTTGTGAATTATCGAGAGTAGCCTGATTACCTTTGATTCTCTATACATTCCGGTTACGAGACAACCCCAGTGTCACACTATAATCTTGATCTCCAAATCACCCTACTTTCATGACTGGCTTCGACAGCACCCACTTCGAAGACCACCTCTACCTACTCGAACTATCCACCTTCCTGGAACTGAGGTCACAATACTCCTTCGACTACACGTTCCAATCGATCGATAGCAAGCTAGCCGGCTACGAGCAGTGGGATACATTCAGTGACGGACCTATCCCTACGCCCTACCAAGAAGGCGACCACGAGCCCTGGAACTGGTACACGCAATACTGGCTCAACTGCGCCCACAGCCACAAAAGCTCCGACTTCACAGAAGACGAGCTCCAAGATCTCTGTGACTACTATTTCACCGACGACGAAACAATCTACACAGGACACTTCCTTGACCTCTATTAAGATGTCCACCACTTCCGATTACAACATGCTCCGCCTGGAAGCACCCCGCGGGCTGCTGCAAATCACCAACGACGAAGAAACCGAAGAAGAAGCCCTGGAGATTGCCAACCCGGTCGGATGGATGCGAGCGATGGCCAACCACCAGCAGCAGGCAGAGCAAGACCTACGCCAGCTAATGGATGTCTGCGGCAACACGTTGGACCATACGGACCGGCGCATCAGACGGATCGAAGCCGCCTATAACCGACTCGCCCAAGGGGCCCAATACGTCTACGAGCAGATGGAGGCCAAGGAGCAAATTTCAGGAAATTGGGTAAGGAACGAGTTGATGGTGTCCGCTAATGCGTACCAGATGTTTACCAGACAAGTCTGGGAGGCCATTATTGAACACTCCACAACGAGTGATTTACATCGGATACACGAGGCGACGCAGGTGGCCCGAATGCACGACGCGGTGTCTTTCCTATCGGAAGCAAACCTGGCGCAAAACGTCCACCTAATGGAATTCCAAGGCAATGTGGAAAAGTGGGCTGCTGACCACCAAAAGAAGGTAGAAACACTCGAACGACAGCGAAGCGAGGACCAAAACCGAATGGCCGGACTGGAACAACGACTGGCTCAGGCACAGGACGAACTATTGCGGGTAGCAACCGCAGTCCCCCTACCTACAACACCGGTCAAACGAACCCAGCCCACTCTGAACCCAGAAGCACTGCCGACCCCGTTAATGCTGGGGAGCGCCTTGTTCGGAGGGGCCCAACATCGACGACAAAGGCCCCCGGCAGTCCCAGCTGCGAGCCCACCACACAGACCTCAAGGCACGGGGGGTGCAGGAAGAGGTGGTTCACCACCAAGACCTCCGCAAGAAAGGGCACCTCCCTCGCCCTCGCCTCCTCCTAGCGAAGACAACAACGACCTATACGAACGGAACCTACCAACCGGAAGACCCCCACCAGGGGCAAGGGAACCCACCCAGGACCGACTGCCAACCATGCTCACGCCAGGAGAAATAGCCCAGCTAGTGGGAGCCGGAATCGCGGCAGCACAAGCGGTAGGGCAGCCGGAAAGAGGAACCCAAGGGTATACCTTGAGGCTCAAGATGGAAAATCCGGAAAAATTTGACGGGAAAAGCTCGTCCACCTTCAACCAATGGTGGGAATCGGTCACCATGTACCTAGGATTCTACCCAGAAATGATCGACCGACAGAAGATTGCCTGGGTCGGAACCCTTCTAACCGACACCGCCCTGGTATGGCACCTCCACCAGTACCGAGAACTGGGAGAAAACGACTCCTGGGTTAACTATTCCACGGCTATCCGAATGGAATACCGGAACGAACGAGAAGCAGCGAACGCCCAACTCAAGCTAGGGCAGCTCAAGTACCAAGGGTCCATCCGGGCCTACCTAACAGAGTTTCGAGCACTCAATAACTTCGCACGGGCTACCGGGGAAGCATTGAGGGAAAAAGTGGACCTAGCCATGCCTGATGCGGTACTAGACATGCGATTCGCCCACTACCTGGAGGATTTTGCAGACGACGAGGGCTTCTTGCAAGCCACCCACCAGGCCAGGCTACAGGTGGAAAAGAAAAAAGCCCTGAAAACAGCTAAAGAAGCGACGCACGCCAGATCCACCCCAACTAAGGACGGAAGAAAGGACGACCGACACAAGGACACCATGGGAAAACAACCGCCCAGGCGAGAAGAGGCCCGGGAACCAAGACGAGACGAAGCCCGGCCACCCAAGAAGGACTGGGGTTCCACGGGAGTGGCGCTGAAATGAGTACCTCAGAATGAGGTGGACAACCACAAGAAGGACCGAGACAACTGCTGGCGATGTGGAAGGCCCGGACACAGGACTTACGACTGCTTTTCCTTCCAGATGATACAAGGGACCATGCTGCCACTGGCGCCATGGAAAGCGGCAGCAGTAGCCACCACGGCCCCCACGACCGCACCTTCCGGGAAAAGGACACGAGAGGAAGAGCCAGAAATCGTCCCAGCCCCCAAGCACCAGAAAGTAGCCACGGCCGAAGAAATGACCATGGACCTACCACTTTGGGCCGACTCCGAGGAATCGGATTTTTGAGAAACTCTGTCTCGGTGCCGGGCAGAGTCGCAAAACAGATATGCAGCGCCTCCAAAAGGAAACGAGAAGACCCGGATGGGGGAACGGCGGAGCCAAAAAGGAAGCGGCAAACCTGCCCAGTAATTCCCATGGTACTCCTTCTAGATGGGAAACAACACCAGGTAAAAACACTCCTGGACACAGGATGCTCGATACCCCTTATCAACCAACGAACCATCGAAAGACTGGGGATCGAGCGCAAAACTTACAAAAACCCTCGAACCATTGAAAGCTTCACGGGGGAAACGGTTGAAAATGCAGGCAAATATTACACAGGACCCCTACGATTACGGCATCGGGACCACTATACCAGCGAGCGGTTCAGTGTGGCACCAATGGAGGAAGCTATCGACCTATTCCTCCCGTTCGAATGGATCGAACGACACCCACCGCAAGGGGCCTGGACACCAGAAGAAATAAGGTTCAACAGTGCTCGGTGCCTGGAAGAATGTACCAAGTTTGGAACAAACCCCTTCTCTCTAACCTGGGACGAGTCGGTACTACACGAAAAAGAGGCCTGGCTCATCGGATACATATCAACGGTCGAAGGAAACACGGACCCCATAGCAGAGGTGCCAAGGGAATTCCGACAGTATCTGGGGATCATGGGGAAGGAAGCAGCCGATGCACTACCACAGCACCGCCCGTATGACTGCAAAATCGAGCTCAAGGAAGGAGCCACAGCGCCCTGGGGACCAATTTACCCACTCTCCGAGGAAGAACTTCAAACCCTCAGGGAATGGCTAAAAGAAATGGAGAAAGCAGGCAAAATCAAGAGATCCACCTCACCAGTGGGATCCCCCATCCTGTTCGTACCCAAACCTAATGGTCGAGGGCTGCGGTTGTGCGTCGATTATCGAGGATTGAATGCTATCACAATACCAAATAGGTATCCGCTCCCGCTAATGCAGGAGCTACAGGACCGAGTGCAGGGCGCTCGATGGTTTACAAATATGGACCTAAAAAACGGATTCAACCTCATCCGAATCGGAAAAGGAGACGAATGGAAAACTGCCTTCCGAACCCGCTACGGACTATACGAATTCCAGGTAATGCCGTTCGGCCTGACAAATGCCCCGTCGACCTTCCAGGACATGATGAATCACGTCCTGTCCGATATATTGGAGGTTGGAGTTTTAGCATATATGGACGACATCCTGGTATACGCCAAAACGGAGGAAGAACACGACTGGCTCGTCAGAGAGGTTTTGGAACGACTACAACACAACGGACTCGCCATCTCCCCTGAGAAATGCGTATGGAAAGCCGAGGAAGTGGAGTTCCTGGGATATGTCATCGGACGAGACGGGATTCGAATGAGTCAGGACAAAGTGGAAGCGGTGCTATCATGGCAACAACCAACGTCGCTCACAGAAACCCAGTCGTTCTTAGGTTTTGCCAACTTCTACCGACACTTCATCCGAGATTACTCCAAGGTAGCCCGTCCATTAACCGAGCTAACCAAGAGGACGAAGCAATGGGCCTGGAACCCAGAAGCAGAAGCCGCCTTCCAAGAATTGAAAAGCCGGTTCACCCGGGCACCAATCCTAGGCCACTTCGATCCTACGAAACCAGTCATCATTGAAACCGACGCCTCGGACTTCGCGATAGGAGCGGTCTTGTCCCAGCGAGACGATAACAACGGCTTGCACCCAGTGGCATTCCACTCCCGGAAATTCCAACCCATGGAAATCAACTACGATATCGATGACAGGGAGCTTCTAGCCATCGTCGACGCCTTCAAACATTGGCGGCGATACTGTGAAGGAGCGGAGAATCAGATACAGGTGTTTATGGACCACCACAATCTGGAGTACTTCACAACAACAAAAGTACTCAATCGACGGCAGGCCCGTTGGGCAGAATAACTAGCCGGCATAAATTTTCGGATCTACAACTGGCCAGGCGCCCAAAATGGGAAGCTGGATGCGTTATCCAGGCGTCCAGAGTACCGCCCAGGGAAGGGGGGGGTAGAAAACCACCCAATAACAACGGTTTTGAAAAAAGAACACCTGGAGGAACGCTCGACACGATCATTCGTCTGCTCGTCAGCCAGACTAATGTCTCTCCCGGCCAGAAGGTGGAGCAGGGACTTCTTGACTCAACTCCGAGAAGGGGTACCAGCGGACGGAAACTACCAGCAGGCGTGGGAACAAGCAAAACAGGACGTGGCGGCAAGAGAAAAGTGGCCGAAGGACCGAAAGGTCAAGGAAGGAATACTGGAAATCTGCGACAAGCTACTCTATAGGAAGGGCATGCTCTGGGTCCCGGAAAACGAGCGTCTGATCAAAACAATCCTGGAATCCGAACACGACTCCAGGGTTGCCGGGCACATGGGGCAGGACAAAACGATCGAGCTCATCCGGCGGAACTTTTGGTGGCCAAAAATGAACGAACGAATAATTGATTTCGTCAGAAGCTGCCCGGAGTGCCAGCGCAACAAGGCTTCCCGACACCAGCCATACGGACTAACCTCGACGCTGGAGCTACCTTACGCCCCATGGCAATCGATAGCAATGGACTTCATCACAGAACTACCGCTGTCAGAAGAATGCGACCAGCTTTGGGTAATCATCGACCGATTCACTAAAATGGCGCACTTCCTCCCGCTCAAAGAAAAAACAGCGGCCGACCTGGCAAAAATCTTTGCAAAAGAAATCTGGAGGCACCACGGAACGCCAACGGACATTGTGTCCGACCGAGACTCCCGGTTCACGTCGGAAATCTGGAAGGAATTCCTAGGACTATTGAAAATTCGACCCCGAATGTCAAAAGCCTTTCACCCGCAAACGGACGGACAAACGGAACGCCTCAACCAGACAATTGAGACCTATCTCCGGGCATTCGTCACCCGAGAACAGAATGACTAGGTGTCCCTCCTACCAATGGCCAAATTCGCTTACAATAATTCAGTCACGATAGGAAACGGGATGTCACCATTCTACGCCAACTACGGGCGACACCCAGCCACGATCGATCCCCCAGACAATAAATCAGAACCGCTAAATCCAGCCAGCACAGTCTACGGCCATTGGATGCAGTCAGCACACGAGGAATCACGGAAAGGGTTGGAAGCAGCGCAGGAGCGGATGCGCCGTTACACCAACCTGGACTGGAAGGAGCCTCCAGCATATCAAGTAGGGGACTTGGTTATGCTCAATGGGCGCCACATCAGAACACACCGCCCCTCGAAGAAACTGGACCACAAAAACCATGGCCCTTTCCAGATAGAGAAAATCATTTCCCCCCTGGCCGTCCGCCTCACGCTACCTCGGAAATGGAAGATCCATAACGTCTTCCATGTCTCGCTTCTCGAACCCTACCAAACCAGCGAGCACTGAGCACCTCCGGACCCATCGAAGGTGCTGCGAGAAGCTGACGACATTGAGCAATCGGAGGAATACGATGTCGATGAAGTTATGGCCTCGGTCGAACACGGCCGGGGAAACAACAAGAGAATCCTCTACCTCGTCAAATGGCTCGACTATCCGGAATGCAAAGACTGGACGGAAGAACCATTTGACAACTTTTCGGTAGGCGGTCTGGAGAAACTCCGGGAGTTTCAACGACGCAACCCGGACGCGCCAAGGGACTACCGACTCGCCGACGCCTAAAGAATCGGGAAAGACCTGCCTCTCAGGCGCAAGAACTTGCCAAGGGATAGCTCGGGTTCGGTCGGACAAGAGCCGTAGGCATTCGGTACGGCACACCTCTGTATGTACACCTACGAGGGACAAAAGGTAGCACCCAGGCACGAACCACTAGTCGAGAAGGTCACTCATTCCACGTGTCCCATGTCTGGAAAAACGTCATATGCTCTTGCCCGCGAACGACCAACCTATCTGGAGACGACCGAAACGATTCCGCGCTGGGGTAAATCGCTGCGAGAACGAAACCACCCACAGGCAGCGGACCCTGGCGACCAACGGACACCTCTGTGTGCACACCATTGGCTCGTCCGGCTTGTTCGAGCTTGTTCACTCCTTCCACGTGCCCCAGCCAGAGGCCGCCAGGATGCGCACTGGGAAAACTGGTGCTTTCGTCTCTACAAAAAACAGCTGCCCAGCGGGGATCATCGACAGTATGAGTACGCACCGGCCTACTCAGAGGGCCCAGCCATCTCGACGGATTACAGAGGGTCTCCGAAGAGACTACATGCCCTGATCCGGTGGCTAGGAGGGCTGCAGGGGTGGAGGACTGCAGTCCGTGACGCTGAAGGAACTTCGGCGTTGAAAAAACCTTATGGTCAGAAAGAGATGGGCTACTCAGAGAAAAGTGTTAGCGCTCAGGACGAGGCTAAAGGGGAGGGGAGGTAGTGTTACACCCGAGTATCTAGAGTACATAGCGATAAAGCAGAATGGGGCTAGTGGGTGACCAATGATGATCACAGAGTCGAGGCGGGAGTTAAGGAAACGGAGGTTAGCTTACGGCCGGGAGAATCGGTTGTAAGGGGTAAAACTCCGGGATGAGGGGTCAAAATGCAAACGGGCGGGGGGAGCCGGGCAGACACTGGTTGGGCCCTCGAAAGAGGGGAATCACGTACGGGTGGGTCTGGGTCCCTGAGGGAGAGGCCACATACGAGCGGTCTGGGGCTGATACCCTGCTCAGCTGCATGGAGAGCTCATCTCCCTTATCTACACCCTGGCCATGACCAATGGATCACCCACGGGGTCTCTGCGCCTCGGGGGAATTCAAATCCGAGTCACCACTTCTCATGCCACTACTCTCAGAATAAAAAGAGGATTCTCCCTCCCGACGAAGAAAGAATCCTCAGCACAAACCTCACCAACCCTACCACATCAGGAAAAAAAATAATTGCGTCCTTAGCGTCCGGACGCACTAGACGCTCTGGACGTTTCAGACGCAACCTGCTTAACTCGGACGCAGATCGCCACGGCACCGTGCGTCCGGACGCAGTACGCCATGGCATTTGCTTACCGGACGGAGCGTGGCAGGGCATTTTCGTTCTGGCCGCACGGTGTCAGGGCATTTTCCTTCTGGACGCAGCCGTGTCAGGGCATTTTCCTTCTGGACACAGCCGTGTCAGGGCATTTTCCTTCTGGACGTAGGCGTGTCAGGGCATTTTCGTTCTGGCCGCACGGTGTCAGGGCATTTTCCTTCTGGACGCAGCCGTGTCAGGGCATTTTCCTTCTGGACGCAGCTGTGTCAGGGCATTTTCCTTCTGGACGTAGGCGTGTCAGGGCATTTTCCTTCTGGACGCAGCCGTGTCAGGGCATTTTCCTTCTGGACGTAGGCGTGTCAGGGCATTTTCCTTCTGGACGCAGCCGTGTCAGGGCAAATGGCATCCGGACGGCGCGTGTCATGGCACCGTGGTTACGCTACACTGGCTGTCAAGGCACGGAACATCGCAGCAAATACTCGCGTCGCATTCACAAACACGCAGCGGGTTCCAGGCATAGTGACTCAGTCCAGTTCTATTCTCTATATCTAATGTACATCTATATATGCTACTACCACACTTCGCGTTTCCAGCACAAGCACCCAGCGTCACATCCATCGCCGCTGTTTTTGACGCGCGTAGCATTGCTGAGTGTCGGAAACAAAGGAAAGTTGGCAAATACGACACGACGTGATGAGCCCGACGTGATGAGCACGACGCGATGAACACGACGCGATGAGCACGACGCGATGAGAACGACGACTATGAGGAGGATGGCAATGAGGACGCCGGCGGCGTGGACGTTAGCGAGTAGGACACGGCGAGTACGAGAGCGAGTAGGACGCGGCGAGGACGATAGCAAGTAGGACACGGCGAGTATGAGAGCGAGTAAGACGTGACGAGTATGGGAGCGAGTAGGACGCGATGAGTATGAGAGCGAGTAGGACGCGGCAAGGACGATAGCTAGTAGGACACGGCGAGTATGAGAGCGAGTAAGACGTGACGAGTACAGGAGCGAGTAGGACACGACGAGTATGAGAGCGAGTAGGATGCGGCGAGGACGATAGCGAGTAAGACGCGGCGAGGACGATAGCGAGTACGACGCGGCGAGTATGATGGCGAGCTTTATGGCATGGTTAGCACAGCTCTCAGA
>Ga0307508_10001875_pt1 | contig 23153 bp, 25 predicted proteins | sample 9_EM_MG_FD_203089 | JGI IMG/M metagenome (GOLD analysis project Ga0307508, IMG submission 203089) | Populus trichocarpa ectomycorrhiza microbial communities from riparian zone in the Pacific Northwest, United States - 9_EM | ecosystem: Host-associated > Plants > Roots > Unclassified | place... | reverse complement strand
GATTGTCTCGGAGTACAAATACAATTGGTGGCACGGAATGAGGCCTCCGCTTCCTGGTAATATTTTGTGGTCCGGAACTGTCATAGAGTGCATTATAGTTTTCATCGGACATTTGTTCAGCCGGTTCAGGCAGTAACATCTTATGAAAAGCTGGCTTACATGTGGCGCGAGATGCGGCAGGCCGCTGGGGAAGATTGCATCCTGTGTCCACAAGTCCTAGCAGTGGCCATAGCGGCTGGTGAGCAGCTCCAGACACTGCGGCAACAAGTCGACGCATTCGAAACTTGTTATGACATGGAACGGGAGCTAGCCAATCGTCGGGCGTCCGGTTTCAACGCCCTATTCGGTTCGGCCGTGATGAAAGAGACAGACGACCTAGCTCAGCCGTACGATGCCGAGTCGGGCATCCGGGCTCCGGCACCTGCCCCAGTAGACGTCAGCGGAATAATCAGAAAACCGAAGAAAGGGCCGGAAATTGTTGAAGGAGTGAGAGCACAGAGGCCCTCAGCAACGATATCATGGACGTCCCGGCTCTGACCGAACACCAAATTCCTGCAATATTCAATTATTATCCCCTCGCACGGCGCGTGGCAGCTGAGGATGCCCCCGAATTTTTGGAGACCTTGGAAATGCATCATTCGAAGCCATGCAGCATGGGCCGGCAACGTATGGAATCAGGCGGAGTAGTCGCCAGGCCCGTCACGCCGGACATTGCCATTCGGTTATATACCGTACCAACGCCCCCAAGTTGTCGACGTATTTGAGGTTCAAAATGAAGTGGCCGAGTGCTCTGATAGCGACTCTGTTCCTCCACAAGCAGACGATCATCATGTTGCCGACCAGCCCAGGATGAAATGGACATTAAAAATGCTGGTTGACCGCCATGATTACACTACCACGATGTTCGAGATTCTACAGGAGTGAGTACGATGGCTTATATATAATTTAGTTCTGACGGAAACTAATCACCCCGGTGATTACAGTGACAGACAAATCTCTTTTCCCAGTTCAGTCCGACAAAGTCGTACAGATTCGGAAGAACTTTTGGACATGATCGAGTCAAGTCCGCCGTCGTAATCGGGCGACCCCCGTGTTCTCTGAGAGTGATCATGAAAGTCCGGATTGTATACCGGTTCTGTTTTCTTTGCTGCAAATGCATTTCTCAGTTCACCCTCGCACTCCCCACCTACACTTTCTCACATCGGCACTGAATTCCGCGTCGATTACAAGGCTGCTGCCGCCGCCTGGGAGTCTGCCGCAGACGGTCCAAACACAAACGAGGCCCCCGAGGACTCGGATCCAACCGTATTGGAACACAGGGATATCAGTGATCTGTACGGAATCTTTAACGCCGACGACGACGCTGAGGTCAAGGTCTTCTCGCCATCTCCAGTAACTCAACCGCTTTTGACCAATCTGGCCGCCTTGTGTCCTTCTGATGATGATACTAGTGATGCCGGGGGACCAATTGTTGTTTCTCCATCGGCCGATGATGTTGTCGTCCCGCCGTTCAATATAACTGACGTTAGTAGTTTATTCCTCTCCGATGATGATGACGAGGACCAAACAACGCGACCATCCAGTGTGGGAAAGGGACCGTACACATCATCTTCGTTTGCATACATTCCTGACGACTGGCTAGCCGATGTCTAAATTTTTCTTAACAATATTATATTTTTTGCATTCTGGCGAGCTGAATGTGTTACCGCGACCCTATCTACTTCATCAGTTTTGTCACCTCCGTTCGCAAATGTTTCGGACGGTTCCCGGCCGAGCCGAATGGCCAACATCAATCCAAATGAACAGGATGCTTCCGACGCAGGCAGGAAGAATATCAATCAATCTTCTTCTTGTCTGCTTTTCGACTGGTCCGGGCTGACATAGAACTGACTGGCCGGGAGGGTTGAAGTGTACGGGGGTGCCGATATATGTATTGCATGGAGGATTTGTCTTCGATTCGCATCCGTCAGTTCAGCTCTTTTACATTTTCTTTCTTTCTTATTGATCTGTTTTAATTTTGATTACAGTTGTTCAAGGATGCGATGGAGGTCAACTCCCCAAGTCTCCATCGTGTCCTTTTCGATTTCTTGCACAACAGGGTTTCCCTCCCCTCGTCGTTTCGTGTTCGTAACCTGAGACGCGACACAACAATCACAGCAATACATGATGCAATGCGACAGGTCGGGTGTCGACGATCAATACGAATGTTACTGGACTGCCGCGAAGGGCAAAAACTACTGCTGTGTAATGCCGGTTTTCGACACAAACGATGCACTTGTCAGTCCCGATCGTTTTGCCAAGAAGCTTGTTGATGCAATGTGCGAGGTAACCTTCACGCTCAAACACTACGCGATTGCTAGCCATAGAAAGGCGGGCGGAAGGGAAATGGAGTCAAACAACATCTTCTCTGCCCAAGTGGAAACCGTCTTGTTCTGAAGAAGCCGCCGACCATTGCCTGTAGTCCCTACAAAGGTCGTCCGACCAGGCCACCTCATCATAGACCTCAGCTCCCAACGAGAGGAGAGCAGGTCAACCCCGCTGTGGCATTTGTACCTCAGACCGATTTCGGACCCTGATCACTGACACATCTACAATTCCAGCTCTCGTCACTCATACCCAAACTGCTGCAGGTTCTCAGCCTGCTGCACATGGAACCCTTTCGCCTGATTCTGTTGATGCCAACCCCACTGACAGTCCCCGTTGACTCGAATGCAGTGTCCGAGGAACCTGTTGCTGTTTGCCCAGCTACGGACAAAGATAGAACTGGCAGGATTAAACCCCAAGGTAATATCACGAGTAAGTACTCTCAAAGCACTCGAATGCTTATTTTTATACCACACGCAATGTGTTTGTCCCCCACAGGGTCTACGTCATCGATCGCCATGCTGACCTCTGACGATGACAAGGATGTGGATGGCTTCGTTGAGGTTGCTTCCTCAAAAAAAAGGCAAATTCGAGGGTTAAGTTGAATCGTGTACACTATGTCTTGTTTCCCTTGTCTACTCTACGATGTACTACATATGCTGCTATTGCCTACTCTATGTAAACCATGACGGAGTCGTCCCAAAAGTAGTAGTAAAAAATAATAATAATATAATATCTACAAAGCCCTGGCCGGGCCAAAAGCCAACTCAGGCCAAAGTTTTGGGTTCAGGCCGGAGCCCTAGCCAGCTGGCACCAGCTTACTTAAACGAGAGTTAGAGCTCGGTCACCAGCTAGGTTGACATACTCATGGTTGGCGAGCACTGATCAGGAACGACGTATGTGACACATGTGACAGCTCATCAATTGGAGTTTCTTTCAATCTCCGCAGGCTACGTTCAGAAACGGCTGGGGTTTGTCGAGGTCACATTTTGTCACACCGGACTTAGTGAAATTTCGTAAAATTGATACATGTGTCAGCAGTAAGATCACTCTCCTTCCTCCACATCGATATCGCACCTTTTCCATATCCGTATTATTACTACCCCACTAGTACCCCTTCTGGACAACCAAATATATACTACAATTATCAGTATCTAGAAACCCTCCCAGACCTCCTCCTAGTACATAGTTCTGTCATTCATGAAGTCCAATTTATTTTTTTTTGAGGGTAGTGTCATTCAACTCCATTTTTTTGCTAATCTCATTTAAAATATGTCTCTGGAGAAAAAAATTTTTTGAGCATCTTGCGAAATTTCACGAAGTCTTGTGTCACCCTAAACGGACCTCGACAAAAATGGCTCCGTTCTGCCCAGTCCTAGAATCTGTGGTGATCTTACCTTTCATACTCCGTCTGATGTTTGCACCCACAACAAAACACAAATAGATCACCACAGAAGGTAACTCTTCCCATCAATTTGGAGGTGTGATGGAATGATTAGATAGATCTACCACGTGCGCGCTACGAGGTCACATGCCAGTTCAACTTTACGTTTTAACTTTTAGGAAACTCGAACCTCATATCCCGCGGTTCAACATCCTATTTGGTCGATTCATCATCATGTACCATTCAGAACAACAGGCCCGTGAACTCCGAGGCAAAATTGAGGCGTTTGACGAGGCTGTCCAGGCTGCCGTTTCCGATGGGACCATAAGAACATTGATGGCGAAGAGGGGGAAAGAACTGGTGAGCAGCCTTAAATACACGCAATTCCTTTGTTGAAAACCGTTCCAGAGGGACCTGTTTAAGAGCAGCCAACAGATTAGTCAAGAATGGTTCCCGATCTTGAACGAGCCGCGCCTTTTCATTAGTGCGTTCGCGATGCTTTGGAGGAAGATGGAAAAGGAAGGGAAGTCCGAGAAGGAGGTCCTGTCCAAAATGCAGACCTTATTGAAGAGGTGGAATGCCGAATACGGTGTCATTCGCGTCAATTCACGTCCCGTCCCGGCCACGCCTAGCCCCTCGTCGAAAAAACTCATCGAACAACCAACACGTTCGGCCGGACAAATACACCTGAAATCAACCCCATCCATTGAACGACGACCGCTGCCGCCTGATGCTACAGCCGGCCCTTCCAATTTGCGACCCCAAACAGTAGGTGCATCTACAGACGAGGCTCTCGCGAGGCGTCTTCAAGAAGCATGGAATGAGCCATCCGGAGGGCAGACATTCGAGATGTTGAATAGGGACGAGGAACAGGATCAGATGTCGACTCCGGAGGACAGTCCAATGCAGCTTGAAGACGAGACCCGCCCGGGGGCCGAAGAACCTGTGGCCGAGCCCGAAATCCGGAAGGGGAAGGGGAAAGCCAAATTCGACGACGACGACTACATCGAGGGCGCGGAACAGTCAAAGAAGAAAGGCAAGGGGAAGGGGAAGATGAAGGGAAATTCTAGGTTCCAGCCGAGGTCGAAAGGAGAAAAGACAGATGCCGAGAAGAAACATACCCGCCCACCGCCCATACCGATGGGCAGTCATTTTAAAGACCCGTGCGAGAAATGTGCTGCGTTGAAGGAACGGTGCGAGATTGACAGACATGCCGGGGAACATGGGCCCTGTTCTCGATGCCGGCAGAAGAAGATCAGATGCAGCAAACTTCCCCCGAGAACAAACCTGCGGACTCCTGGCACAGGGCTAAGCAAGCCGGTCGCCACCGACACTGAAGACGAGGCCGAACCACGGGTGACGGGTAATCCACCTGGAGATCGACCGGCACGCCGAGCTGCCGAAGAAGCGAGGCTGAAAGCGAGGATTCTCCTCGCAGCCGAAAATTTGATTGACAAGAAAGGTAGAAAGAAACCCGAGCTGATGACGAAGAGCCGGCTGCTTGCCCAAGACGCCCTCACCGAGCGTGTGGAAGAAGTTGTCAAAGGTGAGAGCCGGATTTTAATTATTTTGACACTTGTTTACTGTTGCCTTTTCCGACAGGATATTTGCAAGGTGTGGCCGATGTCGACGAGAAATCCACCAATTTTCGCCGACTCTTCACTTTCCTCGGTGGTTCCCTAAGTCACCACCATGAATACCTTCGCGAGCGGGCCGACTGGCTGAACGAAGTTGCCATTGGTGTCATCGAGCTCGCAGAAGAACGAATCATGGAAGTAAGTGCCCTGCAACGGCGCCAAAACCTGTTGTTCGAGATGCTGATCAAGATAACGACTCACGGCATGCCCCAACTTGATCCAGAATTGGGCGGCCGGGAGATGTACCAGGCTTGGGATGAGCTTTTGGAGCAGGAGCGGCAGGCTTTCGAAGATGCGCAAGATCAGCGCCAGAGGATGTTGAGCCGAATGAAACAGCGTTTAGATCGCTTCCAGAAAACCCCTGACGTAGGTGACGAGAAATACGACCTGGAGGAAGAAGCTGCCATGGAGGAACTTCTGGACGAAGCTCGAAACGCCTTGCCGCAGCGCCAGGGAGGCCCGGAAGATGGTGGTGACGCAGACGTCGAGAACGGCAGTGCCGAAGAAGATGAAGCCTCTATCCAGGAGATGCCGATGGAGGTGGACAATGCGCTTGTCAGGGACCGGCCAGCCGACATCGATTTCACAAGCGCGGAGCCTGCGGACATAGAAGTCCCGCCACATGTTGTGGGGACCGTGATTGACATAGTGGACGCAGCCTCTGACGATCAGCCGGTGATTGGAAATAACCCTACCCAGAGCATCACGCACGCCGACAAGCCCTTGCGCACTCTCACCTCTACAACCATCGAACTTCCCCTCCAAACAACAATTGCTGAAGGACGTCGGCCGCTGGATCCGGCTTCCCCAAGAGTTGATCAGCAGGGCTACACTGAGGGTTTCCCATCAGCCGTCGCAGAACATCGGCAAGACATTGGAGAACAGCCGGCACGAATAGAACCAAGATTAACAGAAGGCCATGCACACACTCCTACTCCGGCCGTCAATCTCATTTCGGGCACCCCTCAAACATCACATGACGCTCCGGCCGGAACCATCACCAACCTCGTCGTCCCTCAGGGGACTCACCACGCAATAAAACCCAGATCACGAAGTCGAACGCCCGTCCCACCAGAATGTCCGACGCTCACACAGTCCAGATCAAGAAGCCGAACGCCGGCTGCCTCGTCCGGCCCATCCCTGGCCCCGGCGCATGTCACTGACGACAGGGTCAGAAGTAAGAGCCCTGTGAATGTCGATATGGACCGAATCCGAGGCGCAAAACGCAAAGCAACGCCTGACGAAGTTGGGCCCCACAAGCGGAAGAAGGAGACTTAGATCGATAGGGCTTTAACATTTTATATAATTTTGTATTTCGGTATAACAACCCTGAATTGCAAACAATATATATATACCTTTATTCTGGGAATCCTGTACTTTAATTAAGGAAAAGCTAAGACCGTTCACGGTTGACATTATTGGTTGAGTGCCGGCGCCCGCCCTCTGGACCGCAGCTTCCCCTTGTTCAAGGCAATCAGTTGTCTTTGTACGTTTACGATTTCCGGGAAGGGCGCAGTACTGTGGTTGAATACCTAAGAATCATGACGGCCGGGGAATATTTACAGCCAGGTCGTTATCGGGCTATATATTAGAGTGCAGTGCCGAAACGCAGTTAAGTGCCGAGAGCCATTGGGAGGCTGCCATATTATATTCGTTGCCGAGCTTTGGCTGCCGCAAATTATTGACCTAGGTCAATAAATAACCCTCGGCTACGAACTGGGTCTCGGCAGCTCAATGTGTTTCGGTGTTTCAAAATTCACACAAGCTAGGACCCTCCTGCTTCTACACTGGCTGACATGATTTAGCCCCGGGGGGCTAAATCATCGACCTTGAGCATTTTGTCAGTGCAGAAGAACTTCGAGTCTGTGCGGAACGCCGAAACACAGTGGAGTGCCGAGAGCCAGTGGTGGGGTGCCGAGTATTGGACTGCGGAGGTTGTAGTAGGGCTGGGGATCATGCCCGAGCGGACGCGGTAGCCCGTTTACAACCAGTGTATGGGTGGTGGTTGGCTACGCTACACTGTAGTTACACCACCTGCCTCAGGCCAAAATTTAACCCTGAGCCGTGGCCTGGCTTCTTGTGACAGTGACAATCCATCCTCACGGCCATCAACTACAACAAACGCTAAGAGAGAACCCAGGAGAACGAGGTACGTCCCCTATCTTTTTAATTTATCTGTCGCTCTAACCCTAATGTCCAGGCACCAAGATGAGGAGGGTTGTACGCTCTTCACATTCGTTTCGATGTGACCGGAGAGGTTCGTTTTCTGGCCAGATCCGCATAATCCATTCGGTCTCACGTGGACGCTTTCGCCAGAGCATTACTCTGCGGAAGATTTGTCGCAGAGCTCCTCGCTTGGGTACACCATCGAGGACTGCTGCCGCCAACGCCGTTTCGTTCCACAACACGAACGAGAGAATCAAGCCTCCTACACTATTATTTCTCACCCCAATTCAACAACGCTTGGTCCCAGGCTGATTTTGAGCAGGCAACGTTCACATCCGTCAATGAGCCGGGTTTTGATTGGCATGGGTAATCCTGTTATACGTTCCCTTTTCCTGCCTATTCTCTGCATTGCGCGCTATGAAGTTGGGAGTTTCATTTGTCATTCTGATCACAGGCGTGAGTCCACTCCGAGTCTCTACCTCATCCAATGGGCTCAACGCCGATAGGTTTCGACGTGACGGGGGGCAGGGTTCAACTAATTTTCAAAGGGTTTCGATGCCAACGAACCTGACTCCTATGTATATGATTAATGTTAATATATTTAGGTGTAAAGCTGCTGCCTGAGCCCCGACGTTGATCTCGCCTTGCACATGACTTGCCTAAGTGTAATCACTCTGGGTTACTTCAAGAGCTGACCTTGTTAAGATTGTGGGGCCATTTTCTGTGAACAAAGTTGACGGCACATAAAAAAACATGAAGCTTGGCTGAACATAATACGGCTACAAATGAAGACATCTCAGCCACCTGCTCTGTCATCGAACCCAAATTTGAAGGAAATACACCCTGAACGAAACTAGAGGAAACGCACGAAATAGCACAATTTAAAAAACTACGAAGAACCATCGCAAGAGCACACCGGAAGAGAGAGAAACCCAAAGGACCATAATAACCGAAAGAAGATCTAGAAAGCGATACTGGAGTGAAAAAGAAACTCAGTGTTTAATGATCAATGACTTCTTCGTGGGTCGGCTTCAGATACGGGGCATGCAGAGTTGATGGAGAGACAGATTCTACGTATTTTCCAAGCCGTTGGAAAGCCTGGATTGCGGTGGGCCTATCCTGGACTAGCGGGGCATTGAGGTCCTCCCATAATTCACGTAATTCTGGGATAGCTATCTAAGCACTCAATTAATTTGAAACCCGACCAGAAGGTGGTTTTGAACACACTGGAAAGTAAGCCTTCAGATCGAACCCCAATTGCCACATGTCAAGGCAAAATGGATCGTAAGGAACTCCGTCCTTGACCTCTTCTGGGAGCTGTCGAGCATACAGCTCCTTCGGAAAAGGTACACCAACGCAAAGTCGCTCAGATTCCAGGGAGTCTTCTGGGAACTCAACCGCGCACTCAAAATCGATCAGATATACGCGAGGTCGAGTGACAGTTCGGCCATCCTTTATGGATTCAGGGCACCATTCGACCATGAGATTGCTCGCAAATAGATCCTAACATTGTAAGCGCAGCTATTAGGAGTTTCTGGGTAGAATATCAAAATCCTTACACGATGAGCAATGCGGTTAGTGTGAATATATACTATGCCCTGTCACCCAGTAACTAAGCACATATTAGCGTAGGTATCAAAATATTGAAAACTCACTTCTAAGGCCTGAAGGACTACATATAAGATGTCTTCAATGGAAGCTTGTTTGTCGGGAAACCCAACCTCCTGAATGTTATAATTGAGCCGAGGGAACAAGCCAATGGCGATGTCTTCGAAGGTGATCTGGTCCACCATGGGTAGAATATGATTGTTGTACTGGAATATATCTGGCGGAGACGATAAGCGCTGGATAATACGGAGGTGGTCATGACCTTGTCCACCAGCAGTAATGATGCGTAGAATGAAGTCGCGGTTGTCCTTGCGGCTTGCGGCATGGGACAGACCGTTCCAAATGCAGAATTTGTCGACATTAGCCATCGCTTCTTCCTTCGCCGGGCCAATTAAAAAATAGAAACTATCGATGGCTGGAAACTCCTTGTTGCCTTTCAGTTGGACTCCCCAGCCATTATTCCAAAGGCGTATCCCATATTTCCCGAGGAGAGGCCCCAGGGAATGCCAAGCGAACTTATACACATCGGTAATGGCATTGTTATCATCTGTATCGCTAACTTCGCAAAGGTTTCTCCACGCCAGCAAGTCATTCGGGAGCTTTGGGTTTATCAGTGCCACTAAGCAGCAGTAAGGGCGCAAGACTCTTACGGTGTTGCGGATAGGCTGCCTCGTTGAAATGAAATGATAAAACCATAAAAAAGTTGAGTAGAGAAGAGCACCAGCTCGTTGTGCAGCATGTAGAGCCATGCGTTGAGCGTCACTGCTGGTGGTATATTTTAGAATTAGCTCCGGGACCTAAATTCGCTGAGCAAATTTGCGACCCCCGGTACGGGATTCCCGGGCCGGTGCCCCCTCAATTGCAGATTGTAGTTTGAAGTCAGTCTATCCAGCTCTTTTACTACTAGGACTACAAATTTGAAATTGCTAGTGTACAGAAGTCCCAATAGGGAATTAACTTGATGTGAGCAGAAAGGAAGAGAACTTGTGAAAAATGCCGATGCCGTGGTTGATGTTTATTCAAATCAGGCCAGATCCCGAGACACCCCGGGCTTCTCTCGCTTTGCTGAGCCAATTCAAGTTGTTTGTATGACCTCCATCAAATACTCAACCAAACAAAGCTCACGGTAAACCCTAATTTTGCGCCAACTATTGAAGTCACGTGATTAATACAAAAATTTGCGGCTGTCGTTATTTGTAGATGTTTGTCCCCATATAAGATAGCGGCCACTCCTTTTTGAGTCCATGGCGCTTCCTCTTGTGCTTTTGGCCTTGAATTTTATATAGCAACATCGATTGTATTGTAATGGTCGGAGGAATTGTCAAAATTCGGATTTTTGAGGAGTCATGTTTCAGTAAATCAACAATCGTGAGGGCAATTTTTAAAATTTTTGGAATCCATCCGACCATTACAACCAGAATGCATCCTTGTAACTCTACAAATAAAATTATATGCATCCATTTGTTGTGTCTTTAAACCGTTGACGAAAGTTGTAGGGCAAAATGTGATTACAATCAAGCGCGTCGCGGCTTATGAGATTGCAGGCACCCAGGCTACTCTCATGTCAAATATGTTGGCCATGGTGCAAAACCACTTTCAACACATTTTAACACACCAACAGTACTTATCACATTTTATTTTTGTGCCATTGTAGTGTGCAAGCCGCAAAACCGCAAGATGTCCCGACCCAGGTTTGGCGGAGAACAAATAATATGTACAACTAACGACAGGCATTGCCGAACCCCACCCCAAATCCTCGTGTTTTTTTTATCTCAAAATTTACAACTAAATTCAAATCGATAGAGCAGCTCGATTCCTGCTGCAGTACAGTGATTTGTTTGGTTTTGATGGATGGGTGACGCAAAAATACACAGATATCGAAGGGCAGGCGAGCTCGGTTTGCTTCCACATCACGGCAATCCATCAAAACCAAACAAAAGTGCTGTACTGGAGCAAGAACCGAACTGCTCTATCGATTTGAATTTAGCTGTAAAATTTTCGGCCATCTCGGCGAGACAAAAATCAAATTTTTCGAAGAGTTTTGGTGAATTTAGCACAGGAGATATAAAGACCTGGCCAATTACATAGGGCAACACACGTGACCGGCAACTGAAAGTTGTGCCAGCGGAGTCCGGACCTAGAACTTTGCGTCGGTAGTAGAAATTGAAGCCATGTTCTCCGGCATAGAATCTATGTGATAAGTACGCTGCACCACATGAATCAAGGATGCATACCCAGGAACCAAGGAATTGGGTCCGAGAATACGCTCTTGTAATACTAATGCCTTCATCAAAAATCATACGACGCGCATCCTCAATATCCTTCTGGCGTGCTTCGTCGTCAATGCGCAGAAGAGACTGAGTTCGAACATCAGATTTTCTACCCAGATATGCAATTTGTGACTTGTGAACATGACATCTGGGACACGGACAGGATGACAGATACTTGAGACATGCCATTAGGACTCTAATAGAAGCATCAGCCTGCCGAATATGTCAGAAATCTTGGAAACATCAACCGCCATCAATGAGCTGAAAAACCAAGCCATGAATGTACGCATGCATGATAGGCTGCATGGGCAAGTTCCCGCTTCATATGTCTGAGAATATCGGCTGTTGCAGGTTTACCAAAGGTTTTCATGTAGAATTCCTGAATATTTAAACGGCCCAAGTTAAATCCCATCAGCATAAGCCCTTTTTTACTGAATGAAACATAACTCAATAGCATACCTCCGTTGCCGAGCCCGGCGGCGTACTTAACAAATTCAAACAGTTGGACCGAGCAGATGTGAAAGCTAGTGCGCTTGTTGATCCCAACACGCCCGGAGCATCGTCTGTCCGGCTGTTATGGATTTGGCAAAACACCGTCCATACTGCCGCCTCATCGTCACCCCATTTACGAGAGTGTGCTTCCTTGGTCAAAGTTGTCTTAGTACTTACATAATGATGTCTATACACAGTTCAACGTGTTCATTGGCTGGGTGCCCGAGCTCAGAAAAACCGATGGTCGGAAGAATGTACTCTCGTTCAGAATATTTCATTAACCTCTCCGACACCTGTAAAATACCCGCCGAGGTTACGAAACAAGCCGGCAAAGATGGTGCCGCTGCGAACACTGACTTTATCATATGACTTTCTTTGTCCTTATTTGTTTGATGTTGAATATATGCTTGTTCTTTCTTTCTTCTTGAAGTTATAGTCCGAGTATGACATTCCGCGACATTTCTCTATTCCGCCCTTTCAATTTGAAGGCGGATATCTTGAAGGAACAAAAAATTGCTCAAGAGGTGGTTTATTATTGCGAGTCGCGCTTTCGATCAATTTTGCTCTCATACAACCAAGCCGATGACACGAAGAAGAGGCAATGGATGATGAAAGGGATTCAGAACGAACTCGAAAGTTGTCATTTGTTTCGTTTTGATGGTCTCTTATTTTCCTTACAGGGTTTTGATTTGAAATACATCGGCATGGCAGCGGCAACGGGATTCCCTCTTGAAATTCCCATAATAACGCGCTCCATCATTGCCAGCCTTTTCCAAACTGAGGAACAGGAGCAAACGCCGGGGCACCTCGACTTGAACATTTTGTTGGTCCTTGATGCCGGAACGACTCCGAATGATCCCTCGTCGGTTGTCTCGGAGTACAAGTACAATTGGTGGCAAGGAGTGAGGGCTCCGGGTCCTGGGAATATTTTAGGGTCCGGAACACTCCAGGAGTGCCTTGATTTTCATCGACGACTCATTCCAGCGATCCACCCCGTAACGTCTTATGAAAAACACGCTTACATGTGGCGGGAGCTGTGGCAAGCCGCCGGAGAAGATTGCGCCCTGTGCCCACAACTTCAGGCAGTGGTCATAGCTGCTTGTGAGCAGCTCCAGACCCTTCGCCAACAAGTCGATGCATTTGAGACTTGTTACGACATGGAACGAGACCTCGGCAATCGTCGGGCATCCGGCTTCAACGCCTTGTTCGGTTCGGCCATAATCAAAGAGACAGCCGATCGAGCTGAGCCGTACGATGCGGAGACTGGCGTCCAGGCTCCGGCAACTACGCTAATAGATGTCGGCGGATCAATCAGAAAACCGAAGAAAGGGCCTGAAGTCGTTGAAAGAGTCAGAGCACAAGCCGCTCGCGAACTTCTGGAATTTCAGCGCCGGCCGAACCTCAAATGGACTTGGGGCGCCGATTTAGACATTGCAGATTTGCCAGACATGGCTGGGGCCGTCTATAACAACCGACAGAATTGGTCTCATTCCGGGTATGACACCGACCTAGCTGATGGTTCGGTCACCGGAATGGCTACACCCCCACCCAGCCCACCTGGCGAGCCGTGGAAGTGTGAAGCCCTCAGCGGCGATATCATGGACGTGCCGGCCCTAACAGAAGATCAAATTCCAGCAATTTTTAACTATTATCCCCTGGCGCGGCGCGTCGCGGGCGAGGATGCCCCCGAACTGTTGGAAACCTTGAAAATGCAATATTCAAGGCAATGTCGCTTCGGCCGGCAAGATATTGCTTCTGCCCCGGTCATCGCAAGGGCCGCCACACCCGAACTGCTCATTGCTTCCTATACGGTTCCAACACCTCCACATCCAAGAACCCTCACCAAGGGGGAAGGTCAAAAGCAATCTGATAACGAGTGTTTTCCCCCAGGGGCCGAAGATGATCCTCACTTTGCTGACGATCTCACCGAGGATGAAATGAAGATCACATTCCCGTTTGATCGCGATGCTTACCCTACTGCAATGTTCGAGATTCTGGAGGAGTGAGTCCGATGTCTTATAATGATATTTATTATTGCTGAAACTCATGATCCTGACGATTTCAGTGACAGACCGATATCCTTTTCCAGTCCGACTAAACCAACAGGACGAAACTCAGAGGAACTTCTCGAGTCCAGCCTTCATATTCGGACGACTCCAGTCTTCTCGGACAGTGTTAAACGAACACGAACAAATTCCGAGGAACTTTTGGATATGATAGAGATATATCCCGCCAGCCGTCGTGTTCGGGCCACCCCAGTCTTCTCGGACAGTGATGATGAAAGTCCGGACTGTATACCCATTCCGTTTTCCTTCACTGATGCGGCAAATACATTCATCAAACCTTCGCCCTCTCCACCCCCGATCGACACTGAATTCGTCATTGATTTAACATCCGCCGCCGCCGCATGGGAGTCGGCTGAAGGCAGGACCAGCCTATCCAATGATGAGGAGGCCCTCGCGGCCCCGGACCGAACAGAGTGGGAACTCATGGCCATTAGTCAGCTCCATGGACTATTTGATGCCGATGACGAGGCGGATGTGGACGTCTTGTCGGCACTCTCGGTGACTCAGTCCCTTTTGACTGATGTGGCCGCCATGTTTGATTCTGAGAATGAAACCACCGAGCCATGTATGAGGAATAATGTTACTGAATCTGCCGATGAGCTTTTTCTCCGGCCGGTCAACATTACTGAACTAGGTGGTTTATATGGGTCTGATGATGACACAACAGCGTCTTCCCTCATGGGGCAAGGACCATATACATCATCTTCGTTCGCACAGATTCCTGCTGGTGATATCTAATTTTGTATAGATCCCTTATTTTTATAAATATTGAAGCACAGAGTTTGCCGGTCCACACTGTCCATTGAAAAGTTTTTCAAACCATTACAATACACTTCGGCTTGCCGGGCCAGCGTTGATCATCGTGGTCCGGGCTCATTAGGTCACGATCCCTCTGCCCTCCATTGACAAATATCTGGATATTTTTCCTCCAAAGTAAGAGGAATAAATAGAATCTTTGCTCGGCATTCAGTCTTCATTGCATAATCACTCTCGGCCGGTGATTTGTCCCGTACTCAATTCGATACGGACGGGCCGGGGAATAAAAAATGTGCAATACATATATCGGCAGCCCCGTACCCTTCAACCCTCCCGGGGGGTGAATTCTTGAATTGGGGATGCCCTTGTCGCCAATACGATGACTCAGCTGTGATGATAACTACCGTAAAGTATTTAATTTCTTTCGGCAGCTACTGAACTGAATGATCTGGCGTGTTCGTCGTCGTTTGAAGTATATGATGCTGCGGCCTATTGATAATCAAGTCCCACCGGATCGATTCGATTGTGGCCGGCCGAGGGTCATTCGGTGAAGCAGACGATGCTAATTTGCTTCGGCAGCTCACAACGTAGTTACTCCTAAAGGAATGGACTGCCCACTTACTCGTCCTGCGAAGGCCGGCGCCATTTTTGTGTCAGAGGTATATAACGGCCCGCCGCGTGACATCATTCCGGAAGGGCGCAGTACTGTGCTTGAATACCTAAGTCTCATGACGGCCGTATAGCCAGGTACCATTCATCATACTCTCTGAGATTTTCGAGCGATATTCCTCGTTATTGGGCTATATATTATAGTAGATGCCACGGTGGCCCACGGGCAGTGCCAAAACGCAGTGAAGTGCCGAATAATTTACTCGTTGCCGAGCGACTTCGGCAGGCCGATGTCTGGCTGCCGTGAAATGATGACCTCGAGGTTAAATCATGTCGGCCAGTGTAGAAGCTTTAGGGTCGACCTTGTGTTAAACACCGAAACGCAGTGAGCTGCCGAGAGCCAGTTCGTAGCCGAGGAACATCGCATGGCCGATGGTTATTGACCTGGGCTAAATCATCGAGGTTGAACATTTTCACTCCAGAATCTTCCGTGACGAGCCTTTGCGGAACGCCACAGTGGTGCGGAGAGCCGCTGGGGATCATGCCTGAGCGGACGCGGTAGCCCGTTCACAACGATACACTGTATGAGTTCTCTGGGTGGTTGGCTACGCTACACTGTAGTCACCTGAGGCCTGATCCGTGGCCCTTCTGTTGTTGTTAAACCCATCGGCTTGGATCGGTCTTTCACGGCCGGCTTAGGGCCCTTACATCACACTGCACACTGCGAGGATCCACTCTAACATTGATGAGACACATATAGAAGTTACAATAATAGCCTTATTCTGAACTCTCAGTTACTGACCGCTTGGCATGGTCGCAGAGATGGCGGCCCTGTCGATCTTGTAAGCCATGGAAGAACCCAAACACTTGGCACTTACGAGGTGGCGTGGAATGGCCCGGCGATGACCATAGTGCTGCCATCCCCGAATCTTAATCTATACTTTACCTTCGTGAGGCAGTCCATCAGACCGGAAGTAAGGAGAATATCAAGTATGGTACTTACGCCGGTAGAGGTCTCTACGTTGCATAAGTACCTCCCGACGAACAGCATTTCACCTTGCGTGAATGCTACCCTTGTTTGCTGAGTGAGAACTTAAATCAGAAAAAAGAAGGAGGTAAGGCGTTGAAGTTACCCCAGCAACTAAATCTAGTGTCATTGTCTGTGAAATAAATATAAAAAAATGGTCAAAATAAAAACAGGCTCGGACTTACAACAATTGGCATTCAATGGAAGCGTCTGGAAAGTGGAAATGGTCGATGGTAGCCTTTTATACCATTGAAGCTTGGCATCTCGATCTTGACTGAACGCCGCCGGTTATCATTCTTGTATCTTTTTTTCGGATTTCCGACTTTCGGCCAATCTCGATTAAGCAATTTGCAAAGTATTTCAATTGAATCGCTCATAGCTCAGCAAATGCCCGTCGTGACATTGAATGGAATTCGAATTAGCATTGCGGTTCCATCGCCGAACTTCACTTTACACTTTACCTTCGTGACGGAGATATGTTTCCAGTACCACAAACAATAGGGGCGCCGGCGGCCGGGAAGTCTAAAATTGTTCAAAAACCAAAATACCGGCCGTGCAACCCTGGTGTAACAGTCCCATTGTAGACGCTTTGGCTAACTCCTGACGAGAAAGGACAATGTATCGTAAGAAACCTCCCATTGAATACGATTCAGCTACAAATATGCCTCACATAATACAAATTTGGGCGCCCCTGAAATCGAAAAGAGATGTCACAGAATCGTCATCATATCACTTGTTAAAGTTGTTTCCATTGAAGTATTTCAAAAGATCATTCAAGCTACTTCCACCCTTTCCCAGACTGATGGCACCCTAACGCAGGAAGGTCCCCAAATCAGGGATCTGTTCACCGTCCTTGTTCTATCTATCCCTACCTTTCATTAGCTTCACCGGTCTAACTGTCAGAGTCTATCACCGCTTCCACTGCCTCCACCACCTTTATGGATCTGCACTTGTCCCCGACTTTTGGCATAGGCTGAGACTTTGCAGAGGTACGATCCGTCGCACCGTCCAGTTAGTTTGCTCTCACCTCCATCCAAACAGACCCCTCAATCTAAATCATCATATAGTATATGGAACGTGCAATAATTTTGCTTCTGCGCCCATAAAAAAAGTTACAGGACCCTAATTTTACAACCCTTGTTCGCCCTGTATACAACCTTTTCTCCGTATTGGTTTTTTGGACAGCTTTAAGTTACGCTCGAATAACTTTGGCCGAAATGTGTAAAAGGAAGTGCGTTGCGACCGGTACAGCTGAGTTTGAAATGGGGGTCCTCGCTGTCAACGATAGAAATTTCGAAAGAACCACCCATTATGGGCATATACCAAATTTGGTACGTGGATAAAAATATAGTAGTGGTAGGAATAAAAATAGTTGGATCGCGTTGTGGCGAGAGTCGCGTCTTCTTTTCATTATTGGAGTATGAGTGATTCTGGAACCAGACTTTGACGATCAATTCCCTTGAAACGGCGGCATTGCAAGTTCAAATCATACTTCGTGGAATAAGAAAGCAGTGAATCTACTATTACAGCCATGTACTATGGTGTATTAAGTGCCAAATGTAATTGCCAAAAGAGTATCACAGTGTAGAAAATTAACCAACTAATGTTCATGTGCGCCGCGACAAGTTTGAAGAAGCCCCAGTCTGCCTTTCCCGGTTAAACCGCTCCCTCTCACCAAGCATGAACTTCCTATCGAACGGCGTCGTGCCAGCATTAAGGAAAAATGTGTCGGAATCAACTGAATGGGATTCAAAGCCTGATTTTAGAACGCAGATGTGCATCTCACCTTCAGAAAAACCGCTCCTTCGATGCTGCCATTCAGAATTCCAGCTGATGACATAACCTGCTTCCGCGTTGATGCCCAAAATATCACTTGGATAGGTCGCCCTTTGGTCCCATCGCTTCTGGACGAGTGGGTCGCACTCCACAACGTTCTCGACTTGGGCGCTGAGCAATCTAGAGCTGCAGTGAGGCGCACCTTTGATACCCTCTTCTTCGGCAATTTTCTGATACTGTAGAAGGGCGTTGAGAACCCTTACAAGATAAATGGACGGGAGATCGTCAACAATCTCGCTGCCAGGGCTTTTAACAACGCAACAGTCCCGAACCCACTTGATAATATGGAGGGCCACACCTCTGGCATGGCATATGGCCATCCGCTCATTGCTTGAGATTCCGTTGTGATCGAACTTTGACATCAACAGGGCCTGGTCCTTGTCAGCAGGCTCGTATTCCCCTTGGTTGGGGGCGCTATATGTCCGGAAGTCCAAAACGTTGCCTAATATGACCAAGATACATAGTGAAAGGAGATCTAGGAGGCCGTCTGCCGTCAACACATCAGGAAGGTGGGAGGCTTCAAGCTCTACAAAAGCAGGAGTGAAGATTCAGAGGCGCCTCAGATGAAATAGAAGAAAGAGCTAACCAGTTTCAGAGCCATCACGGTCCATCAAACCCAAGTGGTAAAACAGCAAAATACGGCGAAGCAATTGACGGGATGGGTTGTGCGCGATGTTAGTTATGAAGTCACCTATCACGAAGCTATGGATAAGGCTCTGGAGCGTAGCTTGCATAGTGCAGGTTGAATAGTAGTGGCCGCCGTGGCAGATAGTGTCCTTGGGGCCGTAGACGAAGTGTGGAGTACCAGCCTTCATTAAACTATGATGGGTATCAGAAATGGATAAGGAAAGCCGTCTGGTTTGCTCACAGAAGATTCCCAGGCTTTAAAACCACCGCCTCTAGATCAAAGCGAGTGGTCTCATCTACTGCATTCAGATGAAACGATGGATGGAGAAAGGCGTTGGTGGACGAGAGTGTCGCCGGCAACTTTTCCTTATAAACGCCCCAAACTTTCATGCCACAAACAATTTTGAGGAAGGTATTGAAGCCGTCACTATCGATGTGAACGAACGTCATCGTATTTGCCGTGCCAGCCAAACCCCAACGAGTGTGTTCGGTAGGGTATGGAAATTCGCTGGCGCAGCCGTGTTTGCCCCGGGTGAAGTCCCAGGCAACTAAGTCGACAGCGTAGGCATTGGGCTCAGTACTTGCATTCCACATAGGGAATTCCAATCCGTTGAGGATTTTGCCAGCAGGGTCTCTAGCATTTTGAAGGATATCGTTGACGAGGCCCTTTGTAACAGTTGGAGTGCAAGGGTGTGCCTTCGTTGGCAGGGCAGAATAGTCTGAATGCACATTTGATGGGAGGATAGAAATTATGGGAGTTGCCTGCGTAGCACATACCTTGAATGGAGACTCGGCTCTTGAGTGGACTCAGAGTCCGCAATCCCCGTTCATCGAATGCCATCGTTGAATCATGAGGCACCTCTGTAAGGACGACGATCTTTCTCCGAAGTAGGTCTTGTAATTCGCGGTGGGCCATCTTTTGGAAATTTTCATACTGGACAATTTCAAAAGCGGATCGTTCCATTGCAACGATATGCAGTGGTTTTCCATCGACGTAGCCAGCCTCTATCCTCTCAAAAAATTGCGTAACTCTCGTGTTGTACACGTTATGCTGCAAAATGAGCATGTAAGCCATTAATGTAGTGTAAAGGGGTGGACATACGTGGAAACAAGGTGTGAAAGTAACCTGATTCCCTTCGGCATCAAAAGCTCGCATTGGTTTTTCAGAGGGCATTTTTCGAGGAATTTTACCCATCTTAAATGTAATTTCATCTCCCTCAACCTTAACGAAAGACGTCAGAATGTAACGTTGGCAAGAGAAAATGATGGCACGCACGAATTCCTTTAAACCAACAGGTTGCCAAAGGGAAGCATAGAGATCTACATCAATCGGGTTGTCGGCGCTTTCGCCACCCGGTAGGGAGTCCCTTTCCTCCTCGATTTCGACTTCTTCTTTGGACTTGGCCTTGGAACGGGGTCGCTTTCTGGACTGCTCGGAAGTGGCCTGCGAGGTCTTGAGCTGAGGTCGTGGTAAATTGTCCTTGTGATGGACGTAGAGGCGAGTAGATCTTCTCTTGCCTATAGCTTTCGTTGCCGGAAGCTCGACACTCTCGGTTTCACTCCTGCCTTCATCCCCCTGCAGCTTGCCTTCATCCATTGTTTCCTCTCCTGGGCCCGATTCGCAACCAACTTCCAACGACACACCTTTGGTCTCTTGACTGCTCTTCCCTATGGCTTCCTTTCGACGGTGGTCCACACTTTGCCAATAAGAGTTTTCATCGACATCCATTTGATCAACCTCATGACTCCCACTTCCAGATTCTTCTGCATCTGGAGGCGTAGCCGACCGCCCTCCGCTGCGTTGGGTTGTAACCCCTACCGGACTAGATTCGTCGGTGTCCATGGAGGTTTGATGAGGAAGGGCTGTCATACTTGAATTGGCATCCGGGATTGGTGAATTTTCCTGGCAATTAGGAATGGAAGGCGATGGGTCAATAGTGTCGCACCCGGGTTGGGGCGAATGGCTTGTCGTGAGCAAGCAAACTCTCGGAAATGTTTCGGGATTGGTTGAGGACCGTCCTGGATTAACATAGCTTGCGATGGAAAAGGGGTTGTCTGAGATACCGCGTTCGAAAAGCAAACCAAGTGTCGATTTTCTCCGCCATTCAACATTCCAACAACTTGGACGACGCTCCAGAGATGATCAGCTATCGGAGTCAAGTCTCTCTGTACAACCCGCTTCTCATTTACCTGAGAATCTTTAGCCGAGGGAGTACCTTTGATTTTGGAAGTTGGGAAGTAGTTTTTGAGGATACCACGTCGACACCCCTTGTATTTTACTGTTTTTATTACACTAATATATATATATATGTGCTGTATCAGAGTCCATAATGCCACAGACAACTTGCAGTCATAATTATGCATTGCGCGACGCGTGCAGCGTGCTTTGTTGACAGCATGACTAGTTCAGGGTCGGACAACAGAAATTTGTCACTCATTCTTTACTCAGATCGAAGGCGGCCTCGAAAAGTAAAAAAAACTTAAGGTTATTTCCGCAACTGTCTTCTAGGCGGACCGGTCGGTGTAGGGACGGGCATAATCACCAAGTAAGTCCGGCTGATTTCTAAGCGGACAGCGTGGCAAATCCAGGTTGAGCGCCTTCTTGAAGGGCACAATTATTATAAGTAGTCTGAAATATGTGGAATATGCAATTTGTAATACCCATGACCGATGCAAGAGAATGCAGGGTTGTTCGAATTATATTCATGCGTTAGCCTCCATTCAGTGTGCGGAGGGGTTTGGCATACTTAGATGACTCGGACTCGCACATGCCAGTTGAGTCTAAATCCGGCTCATTTTGTCACATAGTCACACTGCGCGAGTCACGTCACGATTCTTCCAGACTTTTGCTTACTAATAGTAATTGCTGCATGTTTTAAGCGTCCAAGTTATGCGTGCAGAATCCAGGTCACCTCAGCAATCTAACAACAAGGCTGTTGCTGGTATTTTTTATTTCCTAACGTTTCTTGACCTTGCTGATTCATTCTAGCCTCTACGCCCCCCCTCCGTCTGATTTCTCCTACTCTAAAAAACGTACCATGGTACACAAATGTCCTCTTCGATTTCCCGGCCTTATTAGATCTGGAGCAGCCGCTACAGCCCTTTCAGGTAAGGGCCATTTGGTCGTATATAGCAACCTGACTTAATCTGCCCTAGAACTTAATCCGCGGTCTTCACAATTACGAGGCGCATCTCTGCTGCAATGGGTCCAAAGCTGCAATTGAAATGTGCGACATTCTTGGAATTAAGTTGGACTTTGCGAGTGCCGGTAAAATAATCCCTCGTCCACCTCCTGCTAGAACACTTTCTGCCTCTGACTGCACAAAGTTGTGCAGTCTCATTTCCGCCTACCGCCTGCTCGAAATTGCTGCTTTCGGTGGGGGAAAAACTGTGCGTGCTCCTGTTCGATCGAGGGCTGCCTTTCCTTGCGTAGACAAACCTCTCTATGTAGGCTATATCTCTTTTCCAACAAGGATTTCTAATTTCGTGCTCCGTAGGGCTATGAACGCCTTGCTGATTGGACAATCGTCGCCCTCAAATTTCGGAAAGTGGTTCAAGGGGCGAAGTATAGGGGTGGAGTGGTGGAAAAGGACGGGAATTTTAGTGCACCCATTCGAATCCTTCGCATGCTATCTCGCAACCGTGCAGCTCACACTTATGACGCGACTGAAAGCAACTTCCTGCACGCGGCAATGCACGTTGCTTGTCTGAAGGATTTTTATTATCCTCAAGACCACTTTCCTGATCTTCCAGATCGCATCGAAAAGCTAAAAGAAGCGTATGTATAATCATCTGGGGTGTTCATTTGTCTCACCCTTTCCCTAGCCTTGACGAGGGTGGCCCTCGATTTCGCGACCAGAACCTCTTCTGCCCAGAGGACGATATAAACCTGCAAGAATTATGCGCTTGGGTTTCTGGATCTATCGAGGGACTCACGGCTTTACGCTCCCCATTGCAAATTTCCCTAATGGTCTCGCCACTTTATTTGCTCCTTCCCTTTCAAATTGTCAAAAAGAGTTTCAACAAGCAGACTTTGCTCAATATCTCCAGTCGTCTTGGGAACGGGAAGTCAGATCTCCTCTTATCTGTTGAAATGATTCTATGGGAAGCGATTTTCACCCTCTCCGAGGGGGAAGGCGACGCTCATCAAGTTTTTCAAAAGTTGTTAGTAGACCTGCCATGGTTCAACATAGAATCTGCCAGTAACTTGGAGGAGGAGCGAAGCTGGTTTATGATGGGAAAAGGTGAGTCTTTTAGAGGCCTTTTTGGTTTGCTTTTCGAACGCGGTATCTCAGACAACCCCTTTTCCAT
>Ga0307508_10001874_pt1 | contig 23168 bp, 25 predicted proteins | sample 9_EM_MG_FD_203089 | JGI IMG/M metagenome (GOLD analysis project Ga0307508, IMG submission 203089) | Populus trichocarpa ectomycorrhiza microbial communities from riparian zone in the Pacific Northwest, United States - 9_EM | ecosystem: Host-associated > Plants > Roots > Unclassified | place... | reverse complement strand
AGTCTTCGCTGCAATGTACCGTGCCCTAACAGTCGCGTCTGGATGCTACCACCGTGACCGCTCTATTACCTATGTGTGGTGCGCCATCGTAAGCCTCGTCTGTATCCTATTTGCCTTGCCACACTGCCTCTGTAAGACACAGCTGCGTCCGGATGGCAAATGCCCTGACACTGCGCGTCCAGAAGGCAGATGCCGTGGCACGCGTCGTCCGGATGACATTTGCCTTGATACTCTCCGTCCGGAAGAAATTTGCCTTGACAGTCTCCGTCTGTAAGGAACGCGCTGCGTTCGGATGGCAAATGCCCTGACACTCCGGGTCCAGAAGGCAGAAAACGTGGCATGCGTCGTCCGGACGACATTTGCCTTGACACTCTGCGTCCAGAAGCGAAATGCCCTGACACTCCACGCCAAGAAGGCAGATGCCATGGCACGCGTCGTCCAGACGACCTTTGCCTTGACACTCTGCGTCCAGAAGCGAAATACCCTGACACTCCTTGTCCGGAAGGCAGATGCCGTGGCAAGCGCCGTCCGGATGACAATTGCCTTGACAGTCTGCGTCCGGAAGAAATTTGCCTTGACAGTCTCCGTCTGTAAGAATCGCGCTGCGTCCAGATGGTAAATGCCCTGACACTCCGCATCCAGAAGGCAGATGCCGTGGCATGCATCGTCCGGACGACAATTGCCTTGACACTCTGCGTCCGTAAGAAATTTGCCTTGACAGTCTCCATCTCTAAGAACACGCTGTGTCCGGATGGCTAATGCCCTGACACTCCGCGTCCAGAAGGCAGATGCCATGGCATGCGTCGTCCGTACGACATTTGCCTTGACACTCAGCGTCCGGAAGAAATTTGCCTTGACAGTCTCCGTCTGTAAGAAACACGCTGCGTCCGGATGGCTAATGCCCTGACACTCCGCGTCCAGAAGGCAGATGCCATGGCATGCGTCGTCCGGACCACATTTGCCTTGACACTCTGCATCCGGAAGAAATTTGCCTTGACAGTCTCCGTCTGTAAGAAAGGCGCTGCGTCCGGATGGCAAATGCCCTGACACCCCTCGTCCGGAAGGCAGATGCCGTGGCACGTGTCGTCCGGACGACATTTGCCATGACACTCTCCGTCTGTAAGACAGGCGCTGCATCCGGATGACACTCCTCGTCCGGAAGGCAGATGGCGTGGCACGTGTCGTCCGGACGACATTTGCCATGACACTCTCCGTCTGTAAGACAGGCGCTGCATCCGGATGACACTCCTCGTCCGGATGACATTTGCCTTGACACTCTCCGTCTGTAAGGAACGCACTGCATCCGATGGCAAATACCCTGACACTCCTCGTCCAGAAGGCAGATGCCTTGACACTCTGCGGCCAGATGCAAGGTGCCGTGGCAGCTGTGTCCGGGCGTAGATGTCTTGTCTTGTTGCGTCCCGATGCACGGTGCCCTGGCGTGTTGCGTCCCGACGCACGGTGCCCTGGCGGGCTGCCTCCCAAGTAGCGAGATTTCATCCACTGCGTCTTGAGCGTCTAGTGTGTCCGAACGCAGTGGACGCAATTTTTTTTTTCCTGATGCCAGTGTTGAGACTTGAACGTATGCATCTCCAGTACGATTAAGCTAGAGACCGATGGGTTGCCATCCAAGCCGGCCACGGCAGGGTCCAGCCAGCGGATGGTGTGAACCTGGGTGGTAAAGACAGATGTGCCAAACGTTTTCGTGGCTATCCGCTGCAGAGCTTCCCTTTCCCCCTGTGTTAGGCTGTGGATGTGTGAGAGTGGACCGCTCACAGGTGGTTGCGTAGGGGAGTTCATGTGGCTATTCTTGCTCGATGGCGGTGGTGAGGACTCGCAGGGTTTTGAATGATACGATGGTCTGCTGGAGGTGGTGGAGCTGGGGCTTGAAAATCTACCCTGCTTCTGGCTTCCAAATACTTCAGAAAAGGCGCCAACCAGCAAGGCAGTGTCAATTATGCTTGTAGGCCTTGATGGGCTTTGAACAGTATAGGCAGCAATCGGTGGGTTAACTGTCTGAGACATCGCTGACTGTTGCCCTTCACCTGTGAATCGGATGCTTGCGGCCTGGAGATCTCGCGGCTTGACAGTTGACAAAACCAGGCTGTACCTCTTTCCAACACCTGCATGCATTTCGGCGATCGCGGCTGCACCAAATGATTTTGGAGGGATTCTCTGCCATATGAGAGCATCTAGCAGCAAACTGGATCTGTCTTTCTGTAGGTTTTTCACCCAAATTCCCGCTGAGGTCATTAGCAAATGCTCAAGCCACTTTCGGGGTGTACATACTCCGGTCCAGATCTTTATCCCAACCGGTTCCCAAAGTCTCGGTCAACTATCTGGTCATTGCCAAGAGCCAATCCACCTTCCGCATCCTTTCCCAGGCATCCTTTTGAATCATTCTGAACAGTTTGCTCTTCTTTAGGTCTTGCAGGGAAGGCAGTTCCGATTCTTCAATAAGCTTGCAAAGCCTTATTAAAAAGGCATACCAGTCGGTGACATTCTCAATGCCACCAACCAAATGTCGCTGCGCGATGACCGAGAAAATGTTTCCGGGAATGTCCGAAAACAACTCTTGCACCAAGTCATCCGACAAAGTACCTGAGTTGACAAACGATTGCAGATCGACAATCGTCTGCGTACGGTCCAGAGGCAGTGGCCATGTCTTTGTTGGCCGAAGGTACGTGAGAAGACGCTCGCTCGTCAGCTCCATGTTTGCTGGATATTAACCTTGTCGGCTTTTATTGAGGAAACAAGACAAGCAGCAAATGATGAAGCGAGCAGGTTACCTATAAAGGTGGCCCCGAGCAGGTCGACCAGTGAAAATGTGACCACTCATCCGTTAACAGTATCTACATACCACTTGTTTGCAGGAATAACGCCGCCCTCAGAAATAGTTTTCTCCATTAGCATACCTGTCAAGCAGGTCTAGTTGATTGGTGATCGATGGACGAAGGATAATGTTTTGAGTTTGGATTCCACCCGCATGCGGAAATTTCTTCTGTTGGCTAGTGAACAAAGGATACCTAGGGTTTCGAGTTTGGATTCTGCGTGTGCGCGGAAATTTCCTCTGTTGGCTAGCTTACAAAGGATAGTGTTTCAAGTTCAGATTCCACGCTTGCCCGGAAAGTTCCTTGGTTGGCCAGTGCACGAAGGATGAAGTTTCAAGTTGGCATCGTAGGCTTTCGAATATTTCATGTTTTTTATTTCATATGACTTAACTAGATCATGACGATTGTATACATTGTCTGTTTGTCCATGCGAAATCTTGTACAGGCCTGTCGTAAGATATAGAGCGCACCAAGGAATAACAAAGGAAACGAAAGTGCGTCGGGTACAAAGGATAAAGTTTCGAGTTCACATTCCGGGGAAATTGTTAAATACACCAAGGACATACAAAGCATAAGGTTACTAGTTTCATTCCGCGCGCGTACAGAAATTGCATGCCGCAAGGACGGCCAGCGATGAGATTCCGATTTGCTGATGGTTGAGGGCAGGAGAGCAAAAAGAGTGACGCGCAATCCGACGAGTAATCCGACGAGTAATACGACGAGCGAGCCGCCACAAAAGCCATCGACGAGTTTGAAAAAAGTGACGGGCAATCCAACGAGTAATCCGACGAGCAAGCCGCCACGAAAGTCGCCGCGCAAGTCATCGTCGGGTGTATGAAAACAGAGGCGCAATCCGACGAGTAATCCGACAAGGGAGCCGCCAGAAAAGGCGTCGGCGAGTGTGACAAGAGAGACGTGCAATCCGATGAGTAATCTGACGTGCGTGCCGCAGCAAAAGCCGTCGACGAGTGAAAAAAGGGTGATCCGCAATCGGACGAGTAATCCGACGAGTAATCCGACGAGCAAACCGCAGCGAAAGCCGTCGACGAGTGTAAGAAAAGAGCCGCGCAATCCGACGAGTAATCCGACGAGTAATCTGACAAACGAGCCGCCACGAAAGCCATCGACGAGTGTATGAAAATAGACCCGCAATCTGACAAGTAATCAGACGAACGTGCTGCCATGAAAGCCATTGACGAGTGTAAGAAAATTGACACACCATCCGACGAGTAATCCGACGAGTGAGCCGCCGGCTTCGGGTTTTCCTTTGTTCGCGGCAGAGCCTTTCACCATGGCCATTCGAGGGTTCTTTGTTGGCTGAAAGACCTTGTACTGTGATCTGTTTTGCAGGTTTCTTTGTTGTTGATGCAAAGACTTCCACTGGGTCTAGGCCGTCAGTGTCAATTCTCTAGTCATAATAATTTGTCGCCGATCAAGATTTTCGCCCGATTCTATACCAGATGACCACCCGGAATTACTAGGACGTGATACAAGATACTTCCATTATGAGTTATCAAAAAACATAACATGGCTCTTTTATTGGATATTACATTAGTTCTGACCCCAACTGCTGCCGAATGACTCTCTAAAAAACCTTCACTTTACCTGCTACCGATGTACAGCCATCTATCGGCATAGCATAGGTAAATAGGCCACATAAGACTATTAAATATACATTTATAAACAAAAGAAAACACCGTTGTGTTGCACTGCGGCCAAAAGCGGCAGCCCTTGACCGTGACTGTCGGCATCCCCCACACAGTGCTGATGGAAACACGCCTGGCAGGATGTACGATACCTGGCAACAAGAAGGACGCTTGATGTATCGGGCTCGGCGTGCAGTAGGATGCACAGCAGGAAGAAATCGCATAGTGAGAGTGATGCTCGGCAAAACGTAGCGTGCATGGCAGATCAGGCACGGCATGAAAGACGCTCAGCAAAGAAGGAAGCTCGGCAAATAAGGACATTCGGCGTGAAGAAGGACGCTGGGTGTGAAGAAGGATGCTCAGCGAAGAAGGTCATTCGGCGTGAAGAAGGATGCTGGGTGTGAAGAAGCATGCTCAGCGAAGAAGGAAGCTCGGCAAAGAAGGACGTTCGGCGTGAAGAAGAACGCTGGGTGTGAAGAAGGATGCTCAGCGAAGAAGGATGCTTGGCGTGAAGAAGGATGCTCGGTGAAGAAGGCTGCTCATCGAAGGAGTTCGCTTGTCGAAGGAGGAAGCTCGGCAAAGAAGGACGTTCGGCGTTAAGAAGGACACTGGGTGTGAGGAAGGATGCTCGGCGAAGAAGGCCACTCGTCGAAGGAGGTCGCTCGTCGAAGGAGGTCGCTCGGGGAAGAAGAATGCTGGGTGTCAAATGATTCGAATGATGCTAGCCGTGATAATGGACGCTTTGTTGGAGAAAACATCAAACCAACAGGAAGGGAATAATTTTGAAATGTGAATGGAAATAGGGCGCACGGGGACCATCTGGTTGAATGTTGCTGCCAATTCAGCCCATCTTCTCTCTTATAGTCTGATGAAATGCGAAGACCCAACTATAACGGTTCGTACCACTCCACTTGTTTGTCAAGTGTTCTAACCTGTCCCCACGAATGCCAAGTACGCTGCCGGGCTGAAAATTCAGTTTACGTTTCAGCAATGTAATGCAAATTAGCCCCTGTTCGAACTGCCCAAATGGTGTCAACCAGGGCCTGCCATTGGCCCAATCCTTGTGGTCCATATGTGGCTTGGTAAGAAGATTGACCAGAAGTGCTCGAAATGGAATAAGTCATTAGGTATCGTCTTTGAGATTCGTTTCCTTCCGATATCGGCTATCCTCTTGTAGGCTTCCCTGTATTCATCTTGTGTCCGAAAGTCGACGCCCGTGAAACATGCATCTATTGTTTGGGTGATATTGCCACACCAGTCTTGTAATCCGTGGATCATGCCTGACGCATATGTTGGTCAAGACTTCATGTCGCCGGTGAGAACCGCAAGTGTGTCCTGGCCAGTCAACCTCCAAGTACTGAAGTAGTACAGCCCCGCATGAGCTGCAACACCTGTCACCCATGGTTGCGCAGTAGACTCTTTGATCCAGTCAAAGAAGAGACTATGTCTTCGCTGGTCCTTCGGAGGGGAAGGTCGAACAAATCTCGCCAATTTGTCGATGTTCTCAGTGGTCCGCTTGACAATGTAGGCAGCCATATCCTCTATCCAAGCCCGCTTGTACGCATCCTGATACAGGACAACCAATGGCTCTCCGTGACAATCTACCGCAAGATAGCTTTTGTTGGCAGGAATCTCCTCAAAGTCCTCAGCCATCTTTAAAGCCGCTTCCATTGGTGTAGCCTTGGTGCTACTCTTGAGGTCCCTGAGGCTGATCCTGAAAAAAACCTCAACAACCTTGTCTCTTCCTTCAAACCTCCAACTTTCTTGTCCATTGGTCCTTGCTTCTTCCATATTTGCCTTCTGCTGTTTGCTCAGATCAAAAAATCCGTGAAACAGTTTGTCCGGATGAAGGAACCTGGAATTGGTCTTGCCCGGTACAGCACGTTTGTTGGTTGGGGGGGTATCGTCCTTCAGGCAAAACTCTTCGTTGTCTACTCGGAGATCCGCATGCTGGAACTTCGCACTCAACCGGACTGGCGGCATGCAAAATGGATATGGCGGAGGTTCTTGAACGCCCACTTTGTTGGCATGCTTCACTTCGTACATGAATTTGGGAATATGTAACTCGTACGGTATTGCAAGTGAGTCGAGAACTATGCTGCCAATTACTAACGTTTATCATCAATAATGGGAGAAACGTACTGTCAACACTTGGGTCAACACTCCAATCATCATCTTGAATGCGAATGAAACGTCCGAAGCGACTAGGGTGGACGCCGTCATCCTCGAGTCGGGATTTTATTTCATTCGGCTGTACGGATGATGTCGGAACACTTGATCCGGGTTTGAGATCGGAGCCTGGATCTTCACCACCTGCAGGTTTTTTGCTGGCTACCCGATCGCTACATGAGGCCTTGCTGCTCCGCTTCTTTTTAGGTGGTTCGTGATCCTGCGAATTTCCTACGCTGGCTTTGGCCTCCGCATATACCCCCAACTCATGCAAAACCCTTCTCTTCCGGCTCTCCCCTGAAATGAAGCTCCACTTTGTCCCCTGCCACACTGGATACTGGAGTGGCACTGTACCTTCTGTGCTATCGATCCCCGAATTCACAATACGCAAGATGTCATCGTCGACGAATTTGCCAGAGGCATCCAACCTGACAGAAGTGGTAGTCATAAGTTGATCAACGGAAGTGGTTGTGAGTTCAGACAACTTGATTACACGGTCAATGTTGGACATATTGTGTTCAAACCTCCGTTCGTGGACAAACCCACCCTGGATGGAACCAGTTAGTATACCTCTCAGCTTCTCAAGAGATGGTAACCCACACTGGGAGTATACTGAGTACGCTCGGAAGCTAAGAAAAGGTTGACAATGGACTTTACGGTTGAGCAAGGATGTATTCAGTGACGAAGGATGGTCAACTTGACGAAGAATAGTCGTTGTCACGAAGGACTTTGGAAGAAGTACAAGTGGCGATGTGGCATGCGAGGGGAAGCACCTGGTACAATAAAGAATGGCAGACAATCAGAGAGGGGCATTCGGCAATAGATGTTTGTGATTGACCTACCAATGCAACTGGTGATTTTGACGACTGGTTAGTATGCCATGTGAAGCGTGGTTAGGAGCCCCTGAAAAGGTGAGGCTGGCAATTAGTATCTGAATTCTTGCAACCAGGTTGCCAAGCCGCTTCTGTGTTTGCACTAATTGGTCGCCTGTGGCAGTAACCACCAACCTTAGGTTGCCCAGGGAGACAAGCTCAGATGAACCGAAGTTGCAGGTGGATGTTATCGGCTTTTACTGGGGCTCGCGTGTCGGATTACTCGTCGGATTGCACATCTCTCTTCTCACCCTCATCGACGCCTTTCCCGGCGGCTCCCTTGTCAGATTACTCGTCGGAATGTGCATCTGCTTTCTCACTCTCGTTGATGGCTTCCACTCCGACTCCTCCATCGGATTACTTGTCGGATAGGACATCCGCTCATTTGTGAGTACTCTTTTCTTCCGGTTGGCTATTGCTTCACTGACGTTTTGTGCACTGCAGTACGGGTCACTGGCTGTCCCTACGATCCGCACGCCCTACTTATCGAATTGCATCTGGTTGCTGGATGTCTCTTTTCTTACACTCGTTGAGGGCTTTGGCGGCGGCATGCTCGTCAGATTACTTGTCAGATTGCGCGTCATTTTTCTTACACTCGTTGACGGCTTTCGCTGCGGCTCCTCTCATCGTATTGCTCGTCCGAGTGCGCATCTCATTTCTTTCACATATGGACAGCTTTGGCAGTGGCTTGCTTGTCAGATTACTCATCACTTTTCTTATACTGGTCGACTGCTTTTGCGTTGGCTCACCTGTCGGATTAATTATTGACAGCTTTCGCTGGGGCTCGCTCGTCGGATTACTCGTCGCAGTGACCGTCTCTTTTTTTTCACCTGTCAACGGCTTTTACGGCGGCTCGCTCCTTACTCTTCTGAGAGGACATCCGCTTGTTTGTGAGTTCTCTTGTCTTCCGATTGCCTATGGCTTCACTGATGTTTTGCACACTGCAGTTATGTTGATGGCTGTCCCTACGATCTGCATGCCATGCTTATCAAATTGCAACTTTTTACTGCGTGTCTGCTTCCTTACACTCGTCGACGGCTTTTGGGGCAGCTTGCTTATCACATTACTAGTTGGATTACTTGTCAGATTGCGCGTCAGTTTTCTGGTACTTGTCGACAGCTTTCATGGCGGCTTTCGCGGCGGCTCACTCGCTGGTTTACTCGTCGGATTTCTTGTCACATTTCTTACACTTGTTGACGAGTTTCCCGGCATCTTGCTCGTCGGTTAATCGTCAGATTGCTCGTCTGAGTGCGCGTTTCTTTTCTTGCACCCGTTGATGCCTTTTGTGGTGGCTCGCTCGTCAGATTACTTTTCGAATTACTCGTCGGATTACCCATCGGATTGTGTGCCACTTTTCTTACACTTGTCGACGGCTTTCATGGTGGCTGGCTCGTCAGATTACTTTTCTGATTAGTCATCAGATTACTCGTCAGATTGCCCTTCAGTTTTCTTACACTCGTTGATGGCTTTCGCGACAGCTCGCCTGTCAGATTACTTGTCCGATACAACATCTGCTTATTTGTGAGTACTCATTTCTTCTGGTTGGCTATGGCTTCACTGATGTTTTGCACGCGGCAGTTCTCGTCGATAGCTTTTCCTACAATCCGCAAGACGTGCTTATCGAATTGTGTCAGATTGCAGTGCGTTTCTTTTCTTATACTTGTTGATAGCTTTCCCGGCATCTCGCTCGTCGGTTTACTCATCGGATTACTCGTCGGATTGCGGGTCACTTTTCTCACACTCGTCAACCGCTTTCCCAGAGGCTCCCTCATCGGATTACTTGTCGGATTGCGCGTCCCTTTTCTCACACTCGTCGATGGCTTTCTCAGCGTCACGCTGATTGGATTACTCTTCGGATTGGCGTCTCTTACACTCGTCAATGGCTGTCGCGGCGGCCCGCTCATTGAATTACTCTTCGGATTTCCCGTCACTTTTCTTACACACGGCGAAGGCTTTCGCTGCGGCTCCCTCGTCGGATTACTCGTCAGATTGCAAGTCCATTTTCATAGACTCGTCGACGGCTTTCACTGCGTCTCATTTGTCGGATTACTCCTCGGATTACTTGTCGGATTGCATGGTTCGTTTCTTACACTCGTCGCCGGCTTTCGCTGCGGTTCGCCTGTCGGATTCCTTGTCGGATTACCCCTCACTTTTTTCACACTCATCAATGGCTTTCGTGGCGGCTTGCTCGTTGGATTACTCGTCGGATTACTCGTCGCATTGCATGTCACTCTTGTTTCACTCGTCGATGGCTTTTGCTGGGGCTCGCACGTCGAATTACTCGTTGGATTGCCTGTCACTTTTTTCACACTCGTTGATGGCTTTCATGGTGGCTGACTCGTCGGATTATTCGTTGGATCGCGCGTCACTTTTTTCTCACTCGTCGACGGCTTTCTTGGTGGCTCGCTGGTCAGATGACTCGTCAGATTACTTGTCGGATTGCAGGTCACTCTTTTTTCACTCGTCGACAGCTTTTGCTGCGGCTCGCGTGTCGGATTACTCGTCGGATTGCACCTCTCTCTTCTCACACTCGCTGATGGCTTTTCCGGCGGCTGCCTCATCGGATTACTCGTCGGATTGCACGTCTGCTTCCTTATCCTCATTGACGCCTTCCACTGTGACTCCTTCATCTGATTACTTGTCAGATTTCCCGTCACTTTTCTTACACACGTTGATGAGTTTCCCAGCATCTTGCTCGCCGGTTAATCGTCGGATTGCTCGTCTGAGTGCGTGTCTCTTTTCTTGCACCCCTCAATGCCTTTCGCGGCAGCTGGCTTGTCAGATTACTTTTCGAATTACTCGTCGGATTACCCATCGGATTGCACGTCACTTTTCTTACAGTCTTCGACGGCTTTCGCCGTGGCTGGCTCATCAGATTACTTTTCGGATTACTCGTCGAATTACTTGTCGAATTACTTGTCGGATTGCATGTCACTTTTGTTTCACTCGTCGGCAGCTTTGGCAACGGCTCGCCGGACGGATTACTCGTCAGATGTGACACTCCCGTGTTTCACCAACGGCACAATAGCCCAGGTGGCCACCAACAGTCTGTCACCCTTGAACGGGCAACACTTGTATGATGGCAGCTGAGCGACTGTGTAGTTCTGAAGGATTCGCACGTGAGCGGATGGGAAAATTCACTAAGAGATTCACGTTCGAAATATCACTAGAGAGTTGATCCCAGAAACAATGTAATATTGTTAAGGCTCAACTTCCGACTGATCGTTCTGATGCCTCTCTACGTAGGAAACTGGCGCTCTTTAAATGTCATGCTGACTCTTTGGCTGTCCTCCCTTGGGCTAACTCGGGAAGCGCAATACCTCGGTATTACGCAGCAGCGTCTCTCCTCGTCCGAGGGAGATATGGTTGATTGGGACATGGCACTGATTGATAGGTATGGATCCAGAAGATCTTCGATCTGAGAGCTTGCGAACAATCTTCGTTTGCATCCCCTTGTAGGCGTCGTCACCCTCATACTCCTGATCGCAGCCCATACTGGCTAAATGCTTCTCAGGTGCATCTGTGGTCGCAATCTATGAGTCTAGATGCTTCCAGGAATGTCTGGTGACGTCGGTACAAGTGCCGCAGTATCAAAAACCTGACCCCGACTTCCGTTCTCTGTCTTGGGCTCGACAGGCAACATAGCTCCTTGGCGTGCCTTTCTCAATGGCGAGGCGTCGTGCTCCCAGCCTTCCGTGCAGCCGTGCTAGGTTTTACGTGGTCTTGGTCTACTGCCACCCAGTGGTCTTTACTGTAGGACGGTATCATTCTTTCATTGTACTTGAGCATTCTCGGATCGCTACTTGTGTCTCAGTGTCGTTTGGTGCAAGTGATTTCCACTCACTCGTCGTGCTCATCCTCCTTTATGCCCGGTGTGGCATCGTGGTTGTCGTCTTTCTTCATGCCCGGCATGGCATCGTCGTTGTCGTCTTCCTTCCTGCCTGGCGTGGCATCATCTTTGTCGTCTTCCTTCCTGCCCGGCGTGGCCCATCAGGAAAAAAATTCAGCGTCCGGATGCAGGGGCAGCGTCCGGGCGCAGCAGACGCTCAGGATACTAAGGCCGCAAACTGGCGAGGTATTCTGCACCCGGACGATGCATGTCAGCGCACAGGTCGCTCCGAACGACACACACCACACCATCTGCCTTCCGGATGCGAAGTGTCAGGGCATCTGACATCCGGACGCGAAGTGTCAGGGCATCTGCCATCCGGATGCAGCGCGTTTCTTACAGACGGAGAGTGTCAAGGCAAATTTCTTCCGGACTCAGAGGGTCAAGGCAAATTTCGTCTGGACGACGCGTGGCACGGCATCTGCCATCGGGATGCGAAGTGTCAGGGAATTTGCCATCCGGACGCAGCGCGTTCCATACAGACGGAGAGTGTCAAGGCAAAGGTCGTCCGGACGACGTGTGCCATGGCATCTACCTTCTGGATGTGAAGTGTCAGGGCATTTGCCATCCGGACGCAGCGCGTTCCTTACAGACGGAGACTGTCAAGGCAAATTTCTTCCGGACGCAGAGTGTCAAGGCAAATGTCGTCCTGACAATGCTTGCCATAGCATCTAGCTTCTGGAAGCAGAGTGTCAGGGCGTTAGCCATCCGGACGCAGCGCATTTCTTACAGACGGACACTGTCAAGGCAAATTTCTTCCGGACGCAGAGTGTCAAGGCAAATGTCGTCCGGACGATGCGTGCCACAGCATCTGCTTTCTGGACGCGGAGTGTCAGGGCATTTGGCATCCGGACGCAGCCGTGTCTTACAGACGCAGTGTGGCAAGGCAAATAGGATACAGACAAGGCTTACGATGGCGCACCACACATAGGTAATAGAGCGGTCACGGTGGTAGCATCCAGACGCGACTGTTAGGGCACGGTACATTGCAGCAAAGACTAGCAAACACGCATTTGCTTCCTGGCATTGTTTATTATATCTAATCTACTTCTATATACCACGTCACCGTAGATAGCATCGCTCTGCGTGACAGAAACAAAGGCGGTTTGCAGGATGTGACACGACGCAATGAGAACATCAATGAAGTGGATACCAATGAGGATACCGGCCGCAAGGACGATAGCAAGTAAGACGCGGCGAGAAGATCGACGAGCTTCGTGAGATTGTTAGCGCAGCTTTCAACGGGACAGACAGTGGGAAGTTGTACAATACGATGCGATAAGTACAATGTCGATGACAATAGCGGTGTGGATGCCGGCGGCAAGGACGATAGCAAGTAAGACGTGGCGAGAAGATCGACGAGCTTCATAAGATTGTTAGTGCAGCTCTCAAAGGGACAGACAGTGGGAAGTACAATATGATGCGACAAGTACAATGTCGATGAGGATGGCGGTGTGGATGCTGGCGGCAAGGACGATAGCAAGTAAGACGTGGCAAGAAGATCGACGCGCTTCATGAGATTGTTAGCGCAGCTCTCAAAGGGACAGACAGTGGGAAGTTGTACAATACGACGCAACGAGTATGATGTCGATGAGGATGGCAGTGAGGAGGATGCCGGCGGCCAGGAAGATAGCAAGTAAGACGTGGCGAGAAGATCGACAAGCTTCATGAGATTGTTAGCGCCGCTCTCAAAGGGACAGACCATGGGAAGTTGTACAATATGACGCGAGGAGTACGATGTCGACGAGGATGGCAGTGAGGAGGATGCCGGCGGCACGGACGATGGTGCAAGTAAGACGCTGCGAGAAGTTCGACGAGCTTCGTGAGATTGTTAGCGCTGCTCTGACAGTGACAGACAGTGTGAAGTTGTACAATACGACGTGACAAGTACAATGTCGATGAGGATGGCGGTGAGGAGGATGCCGGCGGCAAGGACAATGGTGCAAGTAAGACGCGGCGAGAAGATCGACGGACTTCATCAGATTGTTAGCGAAGCTCTCACAGTGACAGACAGTGGGAAGTTGTACAATACGACGTGACGAGTACAATGTCGATGAGGATGGCGGTGAGGAGGATGCCGCCAGCGTGGATGATAGTAAGTAAGACACGACGCGTGCTATGGTGGCGCATACGATGAAAGGAGAAGAAACAAGCGGTGGAATTGCGGCCCGTGCCATCGTATTTAGCAAGCTGAGCAGTGGTATGTAAGGAAGCCAAGCGGCGGTAAGTGCACCGAGCTGCGGTAAGCGAGCCAAACCGTACGAAAGGGCTGGCATTAGCAAACGCTTGGCACCTTGCAAGTTGCATCAGAAATCACTCGCAATGCTCGAAACCTGCGAATACCACTCCCATCGTCATCGATACCCCGGAACCCGCCGTTTAAATTTGCCTAATTATTCCCTATCGTATCAATTGAGTCTGGCCGAAAGTTTGTGCCTACTGGCCCCTGCTTTCCAACATATCGGTGCTGCTGTTCTGATTCAACTGCTTCTGCTCGGAGAATCTGCACTTTATACAATGCTCCAAATCCATTTATCATTCAACACTTCAGTATCACTACCTTGAAAAGTAGGACTCAGTAGGCACAAACTTTTAGTCAGACTGAATTGATACGATAGGGAATAATTGGGCGAATATAAACATCGGGTTTGGGGTTATCGATGACTATGGGAGTGGAATTCGCAGGTTTCGAGCATTGCGAGTCATTTCTCATGCAACTTGCAAGGTGCCAAGCGTTTGCTAGCGCCAGCGCTTTCGTACGGTTTCGCTTGCTTACAGCAGCTCGGCGCACTTACCACTGCTTTGCTTCCTTACATACCACTGCTCGGCTTGCTAAATACGACGGCATGGGCCGCAATTCCACCCCTTTTTTCTTCTCCTTTCATCGTACGCGCCACCAGAGCACTCGTCGCGTCTTACTTGCTATGATCTAAACTGCCGGCATCCTCCTCACCGCCATCCTCATCGACATTGTGAGCGTCACGTCATATTGTACAACTTCCCTCAGTCTGTCACTGGGAGAGCTGTGCTAACAATCTCAAGAAGCTCGTCGATCTTCTCGCCGTATCTTACTTGCACCATTGTCCTTGCCGCCGGCATCCTCCTCGCCGCCATCATCATCGACATTGTACTCCTCTCGTCGTATTGTACAACTTCCCACTGTCTGTCCCTCTCAGAGCTGTGCTAACAATCTCAAGAAGCTCGTCGATCTTCTCGCCATGTCTTACTTGCTATCTTCCTTGCCGCCGGCATCCTCCTCACCGCCATCCTCATCGACATCGTACTCGTCATGTCGTATTGTACAACTTCCCACTGTCTGTCCCTTTGAGAGCTACGCTAACAATCTCATGAAGCTCGTCGATCTTCTCGCCATGTCTTACTTGCTCTCGTCCTTGCTGCCAGCATCCACACCGCCATCTTCATCGACCTTGTACTTGTCGCATCGTATTGTACTTCCCACTGTATGTACCTTTGAGAGCTGCGCTAACAATCTCAAGAAGTTCGTCGATCTTCTCGCCGCGTCTTACTTCCTATTGTCGTTGCCGCCGGCATCCACACCGCCATCGTCATCGACATTGTACTTATCGCATCGTATTGTACAACTTCCCACTGTCTGTCCCTTTGAGAGCTGCGCTAACAATCTCACGAAGCTCGTCGATCTTCTTGCCGCGTCTTACTTGCTATCGTTCTTGCGGCCGGCATCCTCATTGGTATCCACTTCATTGATGTTCTCATTGTGTCGTGTCTCATCCTGCAAACAGCCTTTGTTTCTGTCACACAGAGCGATGCTATCTACGGTGACGTGGTATATAGAAGTAGATTAGATGTAATGAACAATGCCAGGAACCAAATGCATGTTTGCTAGTCTTCGCTGCAATGTACCGTGCCCTAACAGTCGCGTCTGAATGCTACCACCGTGACCGCTCTATTACCTATGTGTGGTGCACCATCGTAAGCATCGTCTGTATCCTATTTGCCTTGCCACACTGCGTCTGTAAGACACGGCTGCGTCCGGATGGCAAATGCCCTGACACTCCGTGTCCAGAAGGTAGATGCCGCGGCACGCGTCGTCCTGACGACATTTGCCTTGACACTCCGCGTCCGGAAGAAATTTGCCTCGACAGTCTCCGTCTGTACGGAATGCGCTGCGTCCGGATGGCAAATGCCCTGACACTCCGCGTCCCGAAGGCAGATACCGTGGCATACGTCGTCCGGACGACATTTGCCTTGACACTCTGCCTCCAGAAGCGAAATGCCCTGACACTCGGCGTCCAGAAGGAAGATGCCGTAACACGCGTCGTCCGGACGACCTTTGCCTTGACACTCTGCATCCAGAAGCGAAATGCCCTGACACTCCTCGTCCGGAAGGCAGATGCCGTAGCAAGCGCCGTCCGGACGACAATTGCCTTGACACTCTGCGTCCGGAAGAAATTTGCCTTAACAGTCTCCATCAGTAAGAAACGCGCTGCGTCTGGATGGCAAATGCCCTGACACTCCACGTCCAGAAGGCAGATACTGTGGCATGCGTCGTCCGTACGACATTTGCCTTGACACTCTGTGTGCAGAAGCGAAATGCCCTGACACTCCTCTTCCAGAAGGCAGATGCCGTGGCAATCGCCGTCCGGATGACAATTGCCTTGACACTCTGTGTCTGGAAGAAATTTGCCTTGACAGTCTCCATCTGTAAGAAACACCCTGCGTCAGGATGGCAAATGCCCTGACACTCCGCGTCCAGAAGGCAGATGCCGTGGCATAAGTCGTCCGGACGACAATTGTCTTGACACTCTGCGTCCGGAAGTCTGTAAGAAATGCGCTGCTTCCGGATGGCTAATGCACTGACACTCCGCCTCCAGAAGGCAGATGCCGTGGCATACGTCGTCCGTACGACATTTGCCTTCACACTCTGCATCCGGAAGAAATTTGCCTTGACAGTCTCCGTCTGTAAGAAACGCGCTGCGTCCGGATGGCTTATGCCCTGTCACTCTGCGTCCAGAAGGCAGATGCCGTGGCATGCATCGTCCGGACGACATTTGCCTTGACACTCTGCATCCGGAAGAAATTTACCTTGACAATCCCCGTCTGTAAGAAACGCGCTGCATCCGGATTGCAAATGCCCTGATACTCCTCGTCCGGAAGGCAGATGCCATGGCATGCGTCGTCCGGACGACATTTGCCATGACACTCTATGTCTGTAAGATATGCGCTGCGTCCTGATGACACTCCTCGTCCGGAATGCAGATGTCGTGGCACGCGTCGTCCGGACGACATTTGCCTTAACACTCTCCGTCTGTAAGGCACGCACTGCGTCCGATGGCAAATGCCCTGACACTCCTCGTCCAGAAGGCAGATGCCTTGACACTCTGCGTCCAGACACAAAGTGTCATAGCAGCTGCGTCCGGGTGCAGGTACCTTCGCGTGTTGCATCCCGACGCATAGTGCCCTGGCATGTTGCGTCCCAACGCACGGTGCCCTAGCGAGCTGCATCCGGAGTAACAAGGTTTCGTCCACTGCATCTTGAGCGTCTAGTGCGTCCGGACGCAGTGGACGCAATTTTTTTTTTCCTGATGCCTGCGGTAAGCGGGGCAGACTTTCCTCATGCGCGGCAGTCTTCCGTCCTGTCCGGTGGAGCCTTCGGTATGTGCAGCGGTCTTCCATTCTGCCTGCCGTGGCATGCACGTCGGTCTTCCGTTCTGCTCGGCGCGGCATGCGCGGCATTCTTCCTTTCCACCCGGGGCGGCATGCATGGCGGTCTTCCGTTTCACCCGATGCGGCATACGTGGAGGTCTTCCATTCTGTCTGGCTCGGCACGGTGTGCGCGTCGGTGTTCCGTTCTGCCCGGCGCGCCATAGGTGTTCCGTTCTGTCTGGCACAACCCGGTGTGCAAGGCGGTCCTCAGTTCTGCCCGGCGCGGCATGCGCGGCGTTCTTCCATTCTGCTCTGTGCGGCATTTGCGGCGTTCTTCCGTTCCGCCCTGGGCAGCATGTACGGCGGTCTCCCGTTCTGCCCAGTGCGGCATACGCGGCGGTGTTCCGTTCTGTCTGCTGCGGCCCGCTATGCGCGGCGCTGTTGCGGGTGCATCATAGGTGGTCCCGGATCACTCGTCACACTGCCGGATGACCTGGTGATCATCGGCGCGAGTGATCCATGATCCTGGCGCTGCTCTCGTCACACCGCTCAGAAATATGTGAACGTAGGTCAAGGTAGATAGATAATCGTATCTCGATGTCGTTCGTCATAGGCGATCCCAGATCACTTCGTTGCGCTGCCGGATGACCCGGTGGTCATCCACAAAAGAGATCTGAGATCCCGGCGCTGGTTTCGTCACGCCGCTCAGAGATGGGGAAAGGAAGGTCCAGGTGTATAGATAATATATTGCGTGCAGAAGAATCTCCAGACTAGCTACCGTGCCCTTCCTTTATGTAACAGCGGCGGTTCTCCAAGGTACTCGAGTGAGTTCTGATGACGCAAGCAGGAGCGGATACGGAAGCGCGGGGGGGGGAACGGGAACGGGAATGGAACGGGAACGGGAACGGGAACAGGAACGGGAGACAGAAACGGACAGCATCAGACGGATGTGTCGGACCAGAACAGACAACGTCAGATGGACATGTCGGACAGGGAGACGGACAATGTCGGACAGACGTGTCGGACAGAGAGACGGACAGCGTCGGACGGACGTGTCGCAGAGGAACGGACAACGTCAGACGGACGTATGGAACAGAGAGACGGACAGCGTGGGACTGACGTGTCGGACAGAGACGGGCGGCGCTATCTGAGCGTCGCCGATACGGAGATATGGAAATGGAGGAAACGGAGGAAACGGAGACAAGGTTGATATTCCGAATAGAATACAAGAGGTTGCATGAAGAGAAGAAGAAGACAAAACACGGGAGACAGCCCTCCTTATATACACAGTTCTCGCAACTCCCATACGTCCTCCTACTCATACCCACACAACTCACATATGTACTCATACTCACATATGTGCTCATAACCACGCAACTCATACAACCTTCTCTTATGCAACCGGGGCCCGTAACCGACACCCTTTCCAAGATGGAGACATCCGGAGCGAGGTGACGACACTCTTTCCAAGATCGAGACATCCGGAACGAGGTGACGACACTCTTTCCAAGATCGAGACATCCGGAGCGAGGTGCCAGCATCAACAATGAAATCAAACCACCAAACCCAAATCGAGTGCTGGGACCTACGCCGTGACACTTTATACTTTTCCTTCCCTCTGTGGAATCACAGCTTGCCCGTAAGACTGACACAGTTCCTCTGTCTAACATCATGACTCGATCGCCGCACCCAAGGACAACACATGATCACGCTTGGCCGCCGTGCGGCCAACACTCTACTCATGGCAACAGGAGAAAGCACGCGCAAGCAGTAATGGTAAAGGAAAGGAAGGCTGATGTACAACTTAATCAAGGGAAAACAATACTCGTAACGAATATGGCAGAAGGACGCGCAAGCTCAATCAATGGGAGACAACAAACGTAGCAGACAGGAGAAAGGATGCACAAGCATAATCAACAGGAAACGACATACGTAACGATGACAGGAGAAGGACGTGCAAGTAACATAATGGAGACGAAGGAGAGAGGTCTAGACCGGCCAGCAGTCGGGGATATCGCTACCGGAGCGATATGGCGGAGATCGGTCGAGGCGCCTAAGCGCGGCGGATGACCGCGGCTGCGGCAGCGGAAATGAGGACGAGCCACAGGGCGACAAGGGTCAGAGTGGCACCGGCACCGGCGCCAAGGAGCCTGTCGCGCCAGGTTCGTGACATGCAGCAATCGCAGTTAACTGAAGAATACGTCTCTGTAACTTAACAAGTTAAGGACCAATCTTCTTCAAACAACTGACAGATGGTCTGGCTCCCCTCATATTCCCACCGGACCCGTTCCGCCTCGCGCGTCCTGTACGACCGCTCGTGAGTTATATTGTACCCAGAAAAAGTTGACATTTTTGCTGGTATACGGCAACTAGTCGCTTTTAGTATGGGTCTCGTGGAGGATAACCTTGACACCTCCCAGGGATGTGACCAGACACCCGTCTGAGGCTGCCACTCATCCCCTTTCCCTTTGGTAACCTTGAGTTACCACCTGGCTGCTGTTGGGTCGGTAATACTCCTCTCTTTCAGAGCTTGCCCCAGCCGGTGACTTCTACTCATGAAATCTCACTCGGCCTCAATCCTCAGATTGAGTCCGGCTAGTCATACGAATTGTGTGTCTTGGGGTGTCACCAGCGCACTGGGTGTAACATCGGATACAACATCCGCTAATTTGTGAGTACTCTTTTCTTCTGATTGGCTATGGCTTCACTGACATTTTGCATGCTGCAGTTCTCGTTGATAGCTTTTCCCAAAATCCGCAAGAAGTGCTTATCGAATTGTGTCGGATTGCTGCGCATTTCTTTTCTTATGCTCGTTGACAGCTTTCCCGGCGTCTCGCTCGTCGGTTTACTCATCGGTTTACTAGTCGGATTGCGGGTCACTTTTCTCACATTCGTCAACCGCTTTCCCGGTGGCTCGCTCGTCGGATTACTTGTCGGATTGCGCCTCCCTTTTCTCACACTCGTCGATGGCTTTTGCGGCGGCTCGCTCGTCGCATTACTCTTCATATTGGTCTGTTTTTTGTTACACTCGTCGATGACTTTTGCTACGGTTCGCACGTTGGATTACTCGTCGGATTGCGTGTCCCTTTTCTCACACTCGTCCACGGCTTTCGCGGCTTCTCGCTCGTCGGATTACTGTTCGGATTGGCGTCTCTTACACTCGTCGATGGCTTTCGCTGTGGCCCGCTCGTTGGATTACTCTTCGGATTGCCCGTCACTTTTCTTACACACGGTGATGGCTTTCGCAGTGGCTTGCTCGTCGGATTACTCGTCGGATTACTCGTCGGATTGTGGGTCACTCTTTTTTCACTCGTCGACAACTTTTGCTGTGGCTCGTGCGTCGGATTACTTGTTGTATTGCCCGTCACTTTTTTCACACTCGTCGACGGCTTTGGTGGTGGCTTGCTTGTCGGATTACTCATTGGATTGCCAGTCACTTTTTTCACACTCGTCAACGGCTTTCGTGGCGGCTCGCTCGTCGGATTACTCGTCGGATTACTCGTCGGATTGCGGCTCACTCTTTTTTCATTCGTCACCGTCTTTTGCTGCACCTCGCACATAGGATTACTCGTCGGATTGCACGTCTCTCTTCTCACACTCATCGACAACTTTCCCGGTGGCTCGCTTGTCGGATTACCCGTCGGATTGCACGTTTGTTTTCTCAGACTAATCGACGGCTTTCACGGCTGCTGGCTTGTCCGATTACTCGTCGGGATGCGTGTCACTATTCTTACACTCGTCGCCAGCTTTCGCTGCGGCTCACTCATCGGATTACTCATCGGATTGTGCGTCTGTTTTCTCACACTCATTGACGGCTTTTGCTGTGGCTTGCTTGTTGGATTACTTGTCGAATTGCGTATCTGTTTTCTGACACTTATCAAGTGCTATCGCGGCTGCTGGGACGTCCGATTACTCGTCGGATTGTGCATCACTATTGTTACACTCGTTGCCGGCTTTCGCGGTAGCTAGCTCATCGGATTACTTGTCAGATTACTTGTCAGATTGCGGGTCTCACTTGTTTCACTCGTCGATGGCTTTTGCTGCAGCTCGAGCGTCGGATTACTCGTCGGATTGCACATCTCTCTTTTCACGTTCGTCGACGCCTTCTCGGGTGGCTAGCTCGTCACATTACTCGTCGGATTGCAGATTACCTTTCTTCCGCTCATCGTCAGCTATCCGACCGGTTTGTACTCCGCAATGCTCGTCGCATTGTGTGTCGTGTTTCTCATCACTTCCACTCGTCGGCGGCCATCCCGTCGGTTTGCACGCTGCAATACTTGCCGACGCCTATCCTAACGGTTTGCGCGCCGCAAAGCTCGTCGAATAGCGCGTTGGACAGCTCATCGCTTCCGCGCTTCGACGGCTATCCCGTCGGTTTGCGCGCCACAATACTTGCCCATGGCGATCATAACGGTTTGCGTGGCGCAATACTTGTCGACGGCGATCACAACGGTTTACGCGGCGCAATACTTGTCGAAGGCTATCCCAACGGTTTGAGCACCGTAATACTTGTCGACGGCTATCCTAATTGTTTCCGCACCGCAATTCATGTCCATAGCTATCACAACGGTTTCTCCCCAGCAATGCTTGTTGAATAGCGCAATGGTTGGCTCAATGCTTCGGCTCCCCGATGACTATCGCGTCGGTTTATGCGCCCCAACGCTTGTTGAATAGCGTATTGGATGGCTCGATGCGGCTTCCGCTCGTCGATGGCTATCCCATCGATTTGCGTATCGCAATACTTGTTGATGGCTATCCCAACAGTCTACCCACTGCAATCGTCGAATTTCTAATCGTATTCCTATTTTTATTTCTTCTGGACGGCTTTCCCAACTGCTGGCTTATCTGATTGCACTTAGGTGTGAATGTAATTTCTAATGCAAGGTTGGGGTGATAATTTATGATGCTCAATCCGCGTGTCACACTGTTGAAAGTGATGAACGTGTGTATTGTCTAAGTAAGGCTGAAGCCTCGAGAGCAAGGAGAATATAGGGGTAGGCCCATGCCTGCCATGACTAAGCAACGAGTGAGATATTGCAACACTTCCACCCTTGCTGCGTCCCGTATTTCCGTGAAAAACAAAGCAGCAAGCGCATATAAGAAACGAGAGAACATATGCCCAATACCCCACGTTGGCCTCATTAAAACCTACGCAGTAAACCCAGTGGGAGAAACCTGGTAGGAAAGAGTGCCAACTCCAATCGTCCGTACAGGAATAAACAGTAAAACCAATAAAACCAATAAAACCTTCAATTTTTCGAGCGTAGGCCGATACCGGTAGCAAAGCGTTGGTGTTTTTCGGGACCGACAGCCTTGGTCATAATGTCGGCCAGGTTGTCATCGGTGGAAATGTCGGTGAAGTTGACTATTCCGCGCTCTTGCCGGTCGCGACTGATGTGGTACCAGATGTCAATATGCTTGGTCTTAGGGCTTGAGACTCCGGAGTAGATCGTTTTCAACGCGCCGTTGGAATCGCAGTAGATCGTTGGAACTACAGTCTCACTGGTAACGTCCTTGTGCAGTCGTACCAGCCACTCTGCTTCTCTGGTTGCGTCGGAGCAAGCAATGTACTCAGCTTCTGTGGTAGAGAATGCGACTAGTCCTTGCTTACGCGAGAGCCAGGAAATGGGGGCTCCGTACACCTTGAAGATGTGGCCACCCTGTAACTTCCGATCTGCTCTGTCGCCAGCGAAGTCTGAATCGGTATATCCGACTAGAGGTGACACCTCTGTCGAAGTCGTGCTGGGGAAGACGAGCTTGACATCGGCTGTTGCTTTGAGATATCGGAGGACTCGCTTTGCCGCTGTCAGGTGGACACGGTAGGGTTTCACATTATATCGGCTTAGTGCTGCGACCGCGAACGCAATATCAGGGCGAGTACCGATAGCAGCATACATAAGGCTCCCGACGATAGATTGGTAAAGGGCTTGATCCACTTCTTCCTCCGCATCCGAAGCGTCGATATCGAGTCGGTTCTTTGGGTGCAGTGGAGTCGGGGCCGGATTCGCAACTTGCATATTGAATCGGGCAAGGATTGTCGATATATATCCAGGTTGACTGAGGGTAATGGTTCCATCTGCGAGTCGATCGATTTCCAAGCCTAGGAACTGCTTGGCCGGTCCGAGGTTCGACATCT
>Ga0307508_10001873_pt1 | contig 23171 bp, 17 predicted proteins | sample 9_EM_MG_FD_203089 | JGI IMG/M metagenome (GOLD analysis project Ga0307508, IMG submission 203089) | Populus trichocarpa ectomycorrhiza microbial communities from riparian zone in the Pacific Northwest, United States - 9_EM | ecosystem: Host-associated > Plants > Roots > Unclassified | place... | reverse complement strand
CGCCAGGTTCCGTCAAGGGATGTGGAGTCCGGTGGATATGGCGAACCGTGGATACACAAATCCTGCACCGCAGCAGGTTCGTCGCCGCCAGGAGCCCCGGCTTGGGAACCAGCCCTTTCGTCCTCGTGACGGAAACAACCGGAATCCCCCGACCGGTCCACGCGCGAACAACCAGGCTTGCCAGCAGCGAGCCGGTCAGCCTACCCAGCAGGGCAATGGCCAAGGTTGATGGCGTCGCGACCAGCCAGTCGCCGACAATTCCGGCCGTGTTTTTTTGCCTCCCTTCTGCAGTCTAGTATATAAAAAAAATTAAGAGTTCATGAAAGAGCTCTTTTTCTTCCTTTTTCTTTCTTTCTTTTTCTTTTTCTGCACAGTAAATCTTGGATTATTACGTAGATGTCGAGCTCGAAGGTCCAGAGAGTACGCCGAGAAAAGGCAGTATATAAGGAAAGGACTATCTATATACAATACCTCATCGTCTAGAGCACAGATTCTACAACTTTACAAACCCCTGATCGACACCCAAAACCCACGAACATAGCTTCCGCCCGATACCATCGATGAAAAAGGGTGAATTCTCGACATCTTTAAATAGTCGGGGATACCCATCGCTACGACCCATTCTGTAGCACCCAAGGAAGGCCGAAGAAGAGGAAGCGAAAAGTATATGCGCAATACAGACAATTCGACAAGAGGATGCAGCAGGCAATACTCCACACAGCTGCAAACATTGTGATAATGTGGGGAATGGTCGCAACAGGACATTGCATCAACCCACAGCTACCTCCACGTCTATAATAGTTAGCAGTCAAGAGGCATTGAAAGTGGTTGGTTTATTCCAATTCTATAACTTCTGCTACTATTAAGTTAGTTCATGAAGTGGGAAGGTCTATACGAGCCGCAATGTCATATTGCTAGCATGTTTGTATGGGAAACCGGTCATTGTGGCTACCACAGCCACCCCCTATTGGTGTTTGGTGTCGACATGCATTGAAGAACGTTTGTTAGTGTTGGGTAAAAGATCTCATAACCTACCAGAGAAAATGATGAGTTACATGACTGTAGAAGCCGGAATATCACATATCGGCCTGATTTTATCATTTGTAACTATGGGAGACCGGGCATTGCATCTACCACAGGCACCCCACATCTACAGTCGCCACCAGGAGGCATTAGAAGTCGTTCATTGGTATTAGTTCTACAATTTCTCAGGCTCCCAGGTCAAGGTAAGTCGCAGACAGGTTGATGATTCATTCATCGCATGCGACCCTATCGGATCATGGCGATATTATATACAGCCCTGTCCCGTTCGCCGTCCGCGACGCCCTCTCACAGTCCGCTGGCGGCCTGCGGCAACTCCCCCTGCCCCCCGCCTGGCCTATCCCGAAAAACAAAAGGAGAAGAATGAGAAGTAACGACAGGCAACATGTATCGCGACCCAAGGAGAAGACAAGAAAGGAAGAAGACTCTTTTGTTTCCATCCCCTACCCCTCCTCGTCCTCCGCGCCCTTCTCGCCTCCCAGTTCCTCGTCCTCCTCTCGGCCCTCATCCGCGTACTTGCTTCCGCGCTCCTCGACCGCGTCCCCATCTTCGGACGAAACTCATTTTTCCATCCTCCGTGTACACCTATTCCCCGTTGATCGGATGCCACAAAGCTCCTCCTGTTGCGGCTTGAAGCAGAAGCAACCAAATCTCCAAACGAGGGTTCCACCACGGGCGTCATATCAGTCAGTTGGCTGCTTTCACCCAAAACATTTACCTCTAGATCGGGGAAGGGAGGCAGAACCGTCTGGGAAAGCGTAATTGTAGTCGGGGAGCTCGGGTGGTGCATAGGGACTATAGCTGATATCGCTGACTGGCGTCGTGGATACGTAGTGACTGCTGGTTGTTGATGGCAAACCGTGTGGGCGGTTGGCTTACGGTTCTCGGCGAAGTTGATAGTTGCTTGGATATGCGGGCGATTGAAGCGCGGTTCTCTGCGGAGTCACTTGATGAAATCCGTCCATACTACTGTACTACTAGCACGGGTCCGCGGGCAGCCCGTGGGCCGGCCGGATATTGAGACCCCTGCTCCGGACATCTTTGAGCACGCTCGCCACAAACACTAGACGCCCGACGTCGTTGAGCTTGCTGGGTGTAGCTACAGAACTCGGGGCGTCGATGGGAGCGCCTCCCGTGGACGTCCATTTCCCATACAAAGATGGTATCAGTATGCCATTGTGGCTCGTACAGACCTGTCCGTGGCTTACTTGACCTGGGAGCCCGAGAAATTGTAGAACTAATACCAATGAACGACTTCTAATGCCTCCTGGTGGCTGCTGTAGATGTGAGGTGCCTGTGGTAGACGCAATATCCGGTCTCCCATACAGATCGAGCCGGTATGTGATATTCCGGCTTCTACAGTCATGTAGCCATCATCGTTTTCTCCGATAGCTTCTGCGATCTTTTATCCAATACTAATAAATGCTCTTCAATGCATACCTTACTTTTGCTGCCGGTAACTTTTGGAATTCTCTATTCAACCGTCGATCAACAACTTCACCGCACACGATATCTATACGAGCCGCAATGTCATTGCTAACGTGTTTGTATGGGAAATCGGACATTGCGTCTACCACAGCCACCCCTTATTGGTGTTAGGTGTCGAGAGATTAGACTAAACAGCCAAAAAGTAGGGCATTTTAGACTTTTGCGTTTTTTTTTTTTAATTTTTTCATTATTCGCATGCGAACTATGCAATACACAGTCCGTTTCCGCTGCCCTTTCGGCTCGTTGTGGCTCTCCCTTGCCCTCCGCCCTGGTCTGACCCAAAATAAGAATGCGCGCAAAGCTCCTCGCTCCCTCCTATCCCCATTCCTCTCTTGCTGAAAGCATAGCTCCTAATTCCTACGCCTCCTCCCTCCTCCCCCCGGTCTCCTAATTCTGTACCTTCTCGTGCGACCAATTCCACCCCCACTAGGAGGATTGGTTTCCTCCCTATTTCATAGCCGGACTGTGCTTCTCCGTGGGGGAAGCCTCGGTTTGGAGTTATAGGCACGGAACACGGGACCGAGCACGAATGGGACACATTGCTGACGCACTGAATCCCAGCTACATTGTCGGGCACGGAGGTGTAATTGGGTGATTATATGGATATCCCCGTGTCGCACCTGACAGTTCGTAGGAGGAGGACCGACGAGAGAAGGAGAAAACGAGAGTGCCGACGAGCAAATGGCAATCGGAAGAAGAGCATCGGAAGCCAACCTTCAGGATCAGTGCGGCTCGTGTCCGGTCTGAACGGCAACAGTCGTGAGGGGTCCGGTCGAGTAGCAGACGCAGAGACAATCAATTATGCGACAAGCGAATTCCCACGGGAAGAAATTTCTTGCTGAGGACAATGAAAACCTTGAGAGAAGAGCCTTGGTACTAAGGAATTTTGCGTCGAGGAGAAGGGAAACGTTGCGAGCTGAGGAAGCCATTCCCGAACGACCACGAATCATCGACGACATCGGCCGAGCAGACGACGCCTTCTGTCAAGAGAAACCTTGTTCGACGAGAGAAATGCAATTCCGCACGGGCAAGGGATCTAGGCCGGAAGCTTATCCTGGGCTGAAGGTTTTCATTGCGACGCTTGAGTGTGATCAAGATCGCTCAACGGCGCATAGGGCTTTCCGAACGACGTGCAAGGTTTTGGTGACGACGCTCGAGTTCTCTCACGAGAAGTGAACTGTTTCTAGAGGGGTTATTCTGGTGAGCGTGCTGTGATTATGCTGCGTTCAAAATGTATTCAGAGAAAGCGGTTCGCCCGAGCTGAAAGACCGGAGCGCATCATCTGCCAGAGTACCGGATCCGAATATCGAACGAACCCCATAAGATTATTCCGTTGTGGATAAGGTCAAGAATTAATTCTTCACCTTTCTATCTCTCTTCTCTTTTCACTAATCAGACGCCGGGCGCGCGTGGATCACTCGCCGAAGACACACGCCGTGACCGATCGCCGCAGACGAGGCTGCACGCCGAAGTCACATACATTATAGATTTGCGAAAGACCTGACTTAGTTATTTCGTATTAATTATTACCCGGCTCCGACGTCGACCGAACGTCCCAGTCTCACGCCCGCATTGCTACCGCGGTCACGTGCGGTCGCTGGTCATCGCGCGGGTCTGGCTGGATCACTCGGATTGTTCCTTTTGCGAGCGGTCTTGAGTTGGGACAGGCCTGGGCGGAGGCGCTACAACGTGCCGCCTGCAGACTAACGGAGGTCGGGGTTTGAACAGTGGCTAGGAACCGGACAGTTTGTTCATCACCATGATCCGGGTACGTCGCTCGTGATTAATGAATATGCAAGGGAAAAAAGCGAGCGGTCTTGGGTGGGAAGGGGATGTTGTAGCTTTCGCTCTAGATGGGCCCGGTCGGTTCGGCGGTCATCAAAGCCGCTCGGATGGGCACAATTGGCACTTTCTGCGACTCGGTGGATGCGTGTTTAGGGTTTGGTGGTCCGTTCACGACGAGCGGTGTAGGAAGGACGGCTAGACCTGTTCTTACATCTTGCACGTGGAGAGGATACGTCGCCTAGCTAGGCGCGGGACGGATGGGATTGGGCTGCGCGTGCGAACCCGAACGTCTAGACCTGCGGAACGAGCGTTCAGTCATGCCCGCTTGCCGCCTGAGGTGAACGAAATACCATCGATCCGGCCATTTCTCCTACGAAAAATTCACTGTAGATCCCGCTAGCGGAGTGCCCATTCCCCAGAGCCCGCCCTCCGCCGCCCCCAAGGCCTAGCGTACTTGCAAGACGTATCATGATTCGATGCACGCGGAGGCAGGCGGGTGAGAAGACATGCAGTTGGCCTTCCCAGTATCGTGGTGCCCTTCTCTGCGAGTCATCACACACTTTTCCCGCTGGTTATCCATGATCCCTCACCCGTACACACCGGCGCGCTCTCCCTCTTGTTCTCAGCGTTGAGGCATGAAGACCAAGAGCAAATATCATAGCGAGCGCTTCGGTTCTCGCAAACTACTGCAATCGATTCCGCCCGGCCCCCTTGCTCCGACAAGCCAACAAAACCCATACCAGCAACCAACGCCGCCAACAGAAACCAAACCAAGACCGGAGCACAGCTGCTCTTCCAAGACTTCCGAACGAATGAGAAGAATACAAAACAACCATCCAAGTGAATAGCACAGTCGTGTCAAAGCAAGTGATGAAGACAAAGGGGATATTTTAAAGGACGTTCAAACATACGAAAGAAACACCTTGAATGAACTCGAAGGAAACCATGTCACCAACCATCAAAAGACTACTCTCAGCTAGCTCTCGCCGACACTATAACATCCACGACCTTAGCAACCACCTACCCCCCGGCCCCACGAACCCTAGACCTGCCCTGCCACCGAACCCTGGCACGACACTGCCGAAACTGCCCGAGACTAGGTATGCAACGGTGCAAGGGTTTCCACCATCCTGGCCGAAGTCCGAGTGTCAGGGTGGTCCTTTCCAAGCGTCTTCCCACGGCCATCGAGGGCCCTCTGGTGCCATTCGAGTGCCTTGGAGTACTCGCCTTGGTTATTGAACACATTGGCCATGTTGTGAACGGTGTTGAGAGTGCGAGGGTGGCCCTTGCCAAGGGTCTTCTCGTAACCATCAAGGGCCCTCTGGTACCACTCGAGTGCCTTGGAGTACTCGCCTTGGCTATCGAACACCGAGGCCATGTTGTGAACGGCGTTGAGAGTGTGAAGGTGATTCTTGCCAAGGGTCTTCTCGTAACCATCGAGGGCCCTCTGGTACCATTCGAGTGCATTGGAGTACTCGCCTTGGTTATTGAACACACTGGCCATGTTGTGAACGGTGTCGAGAGTGCGAGGGTGATCCTTGCCAAGGGTCTTCTCACGGCCATCGAGCGCCCTCTGGTACCATTCGAGTGCCTTGGAGTACTCGCCTTGGTTATCGAACACTGAGGCCGTGTTGTGAACGGTGTTGAGAGTGCGAGGGTGATCCTTGCCAATGGTCTTCTCACGGCCATCGAGCGCCCTCTGGTACCATTCGAGTGCCTTGGAGTACTCGCCTTGGTTATCGAAGACACCAGCCATGTTGTGAACGGTGTTGAGAGTGCGAGGGTGATCCTTGCCAAAGGTCTTCTCACGGCCATCGAGCGCCCTCTGGTACCATTCGAGTGCCTTGGAGTGCTCGCCTTGGCTATTGAACACTGAGGCCATGTTGTGAACGGTGTTGAGAGTGCGAGGGTGATCCTCGCCAAGGGTCTTCTCACAGCCATCGAGCGCCCTCTGGTACCATTCGAGTGCCTTGGAGTACTCGCCTTGGTTATCGAAGACACCAGCCATGTTGTTAACGGTGATGAGAGTGTCAGGGTGATCCTTGCCAAGGGTCTTCTCACGGCCATCGAGCGCCCTCTGGTACCATTCGAGTGCCTTGGAGTACTCGCCTTGGTTATCGAACACCGAGGCCATATTGTGGACGGTGATGAGAGTGTCAGGGTGATCCTTGCCAAGGGTCTTCTCGTAACCATCAAGGGCCCTCTGGTACCATTCGAGTGCCTTGGAGTACTCGCCTTGGTTATTGAACACATTGGCCATGTTGTGAACGGCGTTGAGAGTGTGAAGGTGATCCTTGCCAAGGGTCTTCTCACGACCATCGAGGGCCCTCTGGTACCATTCGAGTGCCTTGGAGTACTCGCCTTGGTTATCGAACACAATACCTAGGCTGTGAACGGTGTTCAGTGTGTCTAGGTGGTCATTGCCTAGGAGTTTCTGCTGGCCCGTAAACGACCGCTGGAATAGATTCCTGGCTTGGGAGTAAAATCCGTGACCGACATGCATGTGACCGATATGGCAAATTGCTTTTAACCCTACCTCAGCTTGGTCGCAAAGCTGAGGAAGTTCCGTCAGACTCATTCGAACTGCTTCCACATGAGACCATATCCTCTTTTCGAATGCCCAATCATCCACCGATTTGTTCGTATCATTTTTGGATATTCCGCCAACAAGTATAAGTGCCTCCTGGGCCTTTCTTTGCTTTTCCTGGGTGTTGAGCCGCTCGCGGGCCCAGAAGTGCACGACAGGGTGTATCCAAAAGGCATCTAGAGATGCTTTTCGCTTCGCTAGGGAAAACGAAAAGAGTTCCGCCAGCACGACTGTAAGCCAGTCGGCTCCTATCAGATCAGCTAAAAGAAACCAAGCCAGCGGATGGATATGCTCTTACTTTCTTCCACCCAATCAAACTGTAACTTCGTCTCCTGGAGGAAAAGTTTATCTGGTATATCGGCATTCGCCAGAAACCCACACAACAGTAGCAGTTCTTGGGCTGCACGCGAAAGCATAGCAAAAGAAACCTCCCACGTTGTAAAGATGTTTCGGTTCAAGTTCCCAGTCTTTTGATCCGATAACCAGCCAGGACCTCCTTTTTCTGCGACGTTTCCGAATTCTCCGTCCAAGAGATTCAAGTAGTGCTGGAAGGATGTCTGCAAATGTGAAATGTATGATCCGGCCTGAGATAATGCCAGTGGCAGAAACCCCAGTTTCACAGCTACCTGTTTCGCTGCGTGATGTTCTAAGTATCATATTAGCTTATGCTCTTACCGATGGGTCCTCTGGTACTCGCCTTCTCCCTCGAGAACTTCTTTGCCAACACTCTTCGCTAGCACCACCATAGCTGCTTTCTCGTCGATCTCCTCAATTGCCACTGTCTTGCCCAACGATCGAAGATTACTCTTCCTGGAGGTTATTATCACATTGCCGGCATCGCAAGTCGGAAGGAGAAGGCTAATGTCAACTGTGTCAACATCGTCGTAATTATCTAATATGAGCAGCCATCCTTCGTTGTGTCTTGTAGCTAGCCAGTTCTTAACTGCCCCAGTCAATCGTGCCTCTGCGGCGCTATCAGACGAGATTTGTCCATTTGTATTCAGAACGCCCCCCAGCCCCATCATCAAAGCAATATCCTCATACGAGTATCGTTGTTTCGCATAGCTACCAATAATATGTTCGGCAACTGCTCGAGCGCTTCGAGATAATGAGGCCACACTGGTGACATCGATCCATAATATCGCCGTGTACGAATCTGAGTATCGGAATGAATATTCTAGTGCAATGGATGACTTGCCCATTCCTCCGAGCCCGTGAAGCACAACAACCTTGTCGGTCGGCTGCAGGACTTCACCATCAGACGAGGTGCTTCCTTTGAGAGTTGAGTAGATAGTACAGATGATATCCTCCCGACCACTGAATATGCGGTTGCGAGCGAATGGAAGTTGCGGGGCTAATGCGAAGTCAGGCGCGACAGATTGGATCCCTGTTCCAGGTGTGTAAGTCCCTAAACAGCTCGAGCGGGGTAAAATATGGCAAACCTCTCAGAGGCGGTGCCCCAGACCCAGCACCGGCAGTGGGTAGTACCCTGTTTAAACTCTTGTTGCATTCTTTCAACTGGCCGATCAAACCCTCGAACTTATCCTTATCGACAAAAGCCCATCGCAGTTTCTTCAAAGTAGGCAGCGCCCTCTGCAGGCTTTCCGTGCTGTCTTTCAGCCGCTTCACTTCGTTCTCGAGTTCCGGCCTTATCTGGCATAAACTCAACAGGCAAGATTGAGTAAGGAGTTCGACAACTTCCTGGTTAAGTTGGGGCTGGATTGGCTGAGGACTCTTCTGCGTGCGCCGGAGTGAGTTGGAGAATGATTGATAAAGCGCACGAGCGCTATCGCGTTTTCGTGGACCGCGTTCGTTGTCTGGCGTACCGTACTTGGAGCTGTACTCGAGTAGTTCGGCTAATATATTCGAGATTCGTGCCAGGACATTGATAGCAAAACGTTGCTCGCCGTCGCTTCGACCCCCGTGATCCCGCGCCCATTCTTTGACCCACTTCTCCAGACAGTGCTTTTCCGTCGTAAGCCGAAACTCAAGGTTCTCGTAGTCCCGACCGAATGATTGCGCCGTCGCCAGCAGATTGTAACCCGTCAGAAGCTGGTTAGCGAGTCCGACGACAGCGATTCCGAGACCTTGAGCAATCAACGATAATTAGCTATTTGAGTAGTTAAGTTGCGCCTTGCCGGCATTGGGACGCCTCATTACCGGCCGCTTCCATTGTTCGGGTTGGCGTTGTTTGCCCTTATGTAGGTAGCTAGTGCTGGTGATAGTCTCGACGACTGATTCGAACTCCTCAACGTAGAGTTATAATGAGGGGTAACCAAAGAGCCCCAGATATGCCTTCTCCCAAAGATCCCGTGCCAGGTGGGGGTACAGCCACGTCACTCGTTTAGGCAACAGGGCGGCCAATCAAGAGTGCCAAAGGCGAGCAGAACAAAACAGCGATCGCCAGCAGTAGTTTCTACGCCGAACGTTTTCTTCCTATTAGTTAAACGTCGCCCACTCAAGAGGGAAAGAGACTTCATTTATTGCATCCGACCTATCTGCATCATGGCAAATGCAATCGCAACTCAAGCATGCATGTTCGGAGGAATCGAGCCGGTTTGGATGCGTGACGGTTGACGATTGCTATCCATTGTACACTCGCAGTATGAAATCACAGAACTTGTATCGTATCGTGTTATACCTTCGTTAAGGAACCGAAGCATCAGTCGTTTTTCGCTCTTGAGTGGTTATTTCACTGTCTTTCGTTCGGTTATCTTCGAGCTTGTCAATTCATGCACACCTGTCGCTCGTTGGAATATCAATGATTAATGAATCATCATCATCATCGTCGCTCGTTGGAATCGATCTTGGACTTCTTGGGAACGACGAAGGTGGGGGCGAGGGTGGGGCCGGCCGCGGGAGCTGCCACCGGAACCAATGGGGGAGAAGGAGGAGGGCGATATACGGTCTCCTTAGCCACACTCTCTTGTCCTTTCCTTTCTTCCTTTCTCAGTCCTATGTCATTTCCTCTTTGAGTCTTTCTCTTTCTTTCTTTCTTTCTTTCTCTTTTTCTTCTCGTGGGACAGGCCGGGCGGGGGCAGGGGGGGTCGCCGCGAGCCGCTGGCGGACTGCTCGAGGGCGCAGCGGACGGCGAACAGGAAAGGACTGTATATAATATTGTCATGATCCAATAGGGTCGCACACGATTAATGAATCATCATCATCATCGTCGTCGCTCGTTGGAAGAGCACGATTCCTCCAGAGGAACCGAAGATTCTCCCGTTGCAGAAGGAGGAGGCCGCTGCCAAGGCGGAGGCAGAGCACCGCATGCCGGTTCTCGCGATGTTCACCGACGGGCTGCGGCTCGACAGCGGAGCTGCAGGATACTCAGTCGTGTGGCAGAACATTCAGCACTGGGTGGGTCTCAAGAGCCAAGGCTTACATGGGCTATAATCAGGAAGCCTACGGCGCGGAGTGCGCTGCTTCCCAGCTCACGCTGAAGGAGCATCATGCGATCAGGCTGAAAGAAGGAAAGAAGGCCATGGGACGTCTCCGCCGGCTGACCGGACAGATGGGGCTCCCGCCGGCCAACTGCAGAAAGGTCATGACAGCCTGCATCCAGTCGGTCGCGATGTTCGGGTCGGAACTATGGTGGAAGGGAGACAGGGTGGAGGGCACCATAGGGCGAGCCGAACAGCTACAGAGAGAGGTGAACAAGCAGGCCCGGGCGACTACGGGATGCTTTCGAACAACCAACCGCGGCGCACTAGCGATGGAGTCAGGGCTCCGACTGGCAACAGCCCAGCTGGAGAATCGGCAACGGCGGTTCGGCCTGCGGCTACTTAGCTTGCCCGACGGCGACCAGGCCAGAGAGGTGGTGGGAGCAAGGTCGGGGATTGGGGGAAGACTGAAGAATGCACTGGCATTGGCACATCGAGGGAGAACAGAGACGACAGTCCTACTCGAGGAACCCGAAGCGCTAGAGGCCGAGACGATCCAGGAGGACGAGGAGACGGCCAAGGCAGAGGCGGAGCGGAGCAGACTGGGGCTCACCATGTTCACCGACGGGTCACGACTCGACAGCGGGGCAACCGGATATGCAGTTGCATGGCAGAAAGGACAATCCTGGGTGGGAATCAAGAACCACATGGGATACAACCAAGAAGCCTACGACGCAGAATGCGCAGCACTCGCAAGAGCCCTCGAGGAGGCTGCAAAGCGCCGGACGGCTCCGGAACGGGTCACCATTTTCACCGATGCCCAAGCTGCCATTAGGCGAATGGCATCGGAGGATCCAGGCCCAGGCCAGAAGTACGCAATCCTAGCAAGACGGCACATCGCAGCGCTGCGAAGAGCTAGACCGAGCATCACCATCGAGATCCGGTGGTGCCCTGCCCATAAGGGCGTCCCAGGCAACGAGAAGGCCGACGAGTGGGCGAAGCTCGCAGCAGAAGAACCGGAAGCGCGAGGGGTGGAGCGGCTACAGGGAGGAGCGAGGCCGGTACCACTTCCCAGGTCTCTCGCCCACATCAAGCGTGAGATCTCAACGAAGAAATGGGACGAGGCCCGCCAGTGGGCGGGGAAACGGATCTCCGCGAAGAAATACAGGATGCCGCGCACGCAGCAGCCTGACAAGACAGTGGCCGGAAGCAACAAGAGGGTTGCCGCAAGGTTTTACCAGATCAAGACTGGGCACTGCCTTACCGGGGAATACCTGGAGTGGACAAAGAGCCGAGCGTCAGCCCAGTGCTGGTGGTGCAGGTGCAAGAAGCAGACAAGGGAGCACGTCTTCAAGAACTGCGGACGATGGAAGGAACAGCAGAAAGTGCTGTGGAAGGAGGTGTGGAAGGAGACTGGGAGAGGAAAGAGACGGTTCGCGATCCGGGACCTCCTTGCCGATGACAGGTGCAGCAAGGCAGTACTGGACTTCCTATTAACCACGGAGGTAGGAAGGCTGGTCTCGCCCCCGGCTGAGGAAGACGTGCAGAGTGAGGCGTCAGAGTGGGAACTCCGGGAGCGGAGAGAGCGAGAGGAGGAGAAGGAAGCAGAAGCTGAGAGGCTGGGCGCTGAGGTCGAGGATCCGCTGTTCCTCCCCACGCCCGCCTTTATGGCATCCGCGGAAGAGGAGTGAGAACGGGTTTCTGTCTTTCATTTGTCATTTCCTTGGTCACTTTCTATCTTCTGGGTACAGGCCTGGGCGGAGGGCAAAGGAAAGCTTGCAACGTGCCGCCACCGCGCGGACAGCGGCGGGGAAACGGTCAAAATGTACGCCGCCATAGTCTAGATAGGCTTCATGCGAGTATGCTAAAACAAAAAAACAAAAGGAGTGCGCTGCTTTTGCTAGGGCACTGGAAACTGACGCAAGGCGGCAGGCGGCCCCGGGAGCACGTCTTCAAAAACTGCCCCCACTGGAAGGCCCAGCAGAAGATTCTGTGGGCGAAGGCTCGGAATGGGACCGAGAGGGGGAAGGATCGTTTCTAGATCCGGGACCTCTTCGCCGATACGTGGTGCAGCCAGGCGGTTCTGGATTTCCTCTGCGCTACGGATGTGGGGATGATGATGATGATTCATTGAGGGCTGGCCCCAGCCCCGGCTGAGGGAGGCAGGCCGAGTGAGATATCGGAGTGGGAACTCTGGGAGCGGAGAGAAAGAGGAGAGGAGAGAAGACAAGATGGGCTGGGAGCGGAGGGTGAGGCACCGCCGCTATTTCTCCTCATGCCCTCCTTCATGGCCTCTACAGAATAGGAGTAGTGAGTGAGTGTCTTTCTTTTGTGCTTTCCTTTGTATTTCCTTTTGTTTTCTTTGGTGCGTTCTACTGCTTTTTGGGACAGGCCTAGACGGAGGGCAAAGTTGAGCTGCAACGTGCCACTTGCGGACCGATGGAGATCGGGGCCGCGCAGTGGACTATATCGCCATGACACAGATAGATCGCACGCGACTAACAAAAAAAGTCGCTTGCAGGAATGCCCTCGGAATGGCCGAGAAGCCCGAGTCAGCTCTAGTGATGCCGCACATCCTAATGCCCGATACATATCCGTCTCGAGGCACCGCCTTGGATGGTTTGAGATCCTCCGTCTCCCAGCCAAGCCCGTTAAGTTAACAAACCACTAGAGACAGTGCAGTACGAAGAAAAGAATATTGCAGATACGGGGCCACATAAGGTACCCTCTCTTGTGGGCAAATCGCTCGCCATCATAGTACTTTCCGGCAGGCTTCTTCCAAATCGCTGCCCCTACTTCTAGCTCCTCCCGCTCCCTGGGCTCCAACTCCAACGCCTCACTCCTGGAATCTTCCTCAGCCCTATCCAGCCTTTCTCATCGTCCCACATCCGTGGCCGAAAGAAAGGCCAAGATCACCGGACTGCAGCGCTCATCCGCAAAGAGATCCCGGATCTTGAACCGATATTTACTTCCCCCGGTCTGCTTCGTCACCTTAGCCCGCAGGATCTTCTGCCGGCGCTCCCAGTGCGGGCGGCGCTTGAAGAGATGCTTCCAGGCCTGGGTCCGGTACAGGCACCACCAACATCCGGCCGCGGGCCTGCTCTTCGCCCACTTGAGGCACTGGGCCAGTCAGACAACGACTGGTCTCCAATTAATAGAATCTCGCCGCCAGCCGCTTGCCTTCCCCTGCCGGGCATTACTGGTATTCCTTTCCAGTTGACGCGCGAATCCGCCCACATCTTGGCATCTAGACGTTTCCCTTCCGAGACCTCCTGCCTGAGATGCGCAAGGGACCTGAGGAGGGGCACTGGCCGCCTGTCATACCAGTCTGTGTATTGCTTTCCATTCCACGCCTGAGCGTCAGGTCAGGATTCCCTGCTGCGAGCTTGGCCCACTCGTCCGCCTTCTCGTTTCCTGGGACGCCCTTGTGGGCTGGGCGTCATCGGACCCCAATGGCGATGTTCCGGTCGTGCTCTCTGAAGCGTCAAGATGAGCTTTCTAGCCTGTATCGCATACATTGGCCGGGGCCCAGGTTCCTCCGAGGCCATGCGTTCGATGGCAGCCTGGGCATCTGTGAAGATCGTAATCCTCTCCGGGGTTGTCTGGCGTCTTGCAGCTGCCTCCAAAGCCCTGGCGAGGGCAGCACGCTCCGCGCGGCGCGTCATAAGCCTCCTGGCTGTGGCCCCATGTGGGTTTTGATGCCCACCCAGCATTGGCCGTTCTGCCATACAACAGAGTACCCGGAAGCTCCGCTGTCGAGGCGTGACCAGTCCGTGAAACATGGTTAGGTCTGGCCTGGAACGCTCTGCCTCTTCTTCCTGTAGCGGGTCGGTCATGGAGTATCTCCGGCTCGTCCAGTAGGGTCGTACTCTCTCCATTGCACCCGAGTATCCAATCGCGCACTCCAGCCGTTGTCCGATACCCGATGCAGCAACCCACCATCCTTGGCTCAATACTAATGCCCAGGTTAGCCGTTCATTCCCAAGTGATATCTGTGATGCAAGACACCCACACGGGATCCAACAACTCCGAAGTACATAGATGTACGCGCGAGACCGCTCCAAAACAACAGGCTTGGCACCTGGCCATCATCGCCCCGCCGCCAGACGTCGGCGCGTCAACCACTCGGAACCGGCGGACGACGGCACAAAGCAGGAAGCAGCGGGGCTGACTCTCCATTGGGTCTCTCCATTCCAACACATGTATGCGGAGAAGATTGTTCGCTCTCGGGTCGGTAATAATAGCGACACCTGCACACACCCTGCCACCCCCTCCCTATCAACTTTCGTCGCACAACGCCACACCTCTTGCCACACACTTTACCCCGCACCCCCCCTCGCAACAAACACACAAACGTAAACAACGCCAAAATTAATGCATGTGTCTCGCGTGTGTGCGGTGCGCGAGCACCGAGGCAATGAACAAAGTGTGTCCGCGATTCCACATTCGATTGCTTCGTGCTCTCTTCCTCCGCAGGTATGTAGGTGCCAGCCGGGTGGATGAGGCGTCAAATGAACCGCCATCTCCGGCGGCGCCCAACCTGCACCCCCCAATCCGCGACGCGAATGCACACCACGAATCCCAGGGAGCAAAGGGGAAGGAGTAGAGTAGTAGGACGAGTAGTATCGGTGTCAATTGAACTCATATACCCTACAAACCCCCCGGCGGCCGTCCGTCCCATGCCGACATCACCGGAAAAAAAAGGTTCTCATATCTTGTATACAACAAAAAAAAAGCCACCCCCAACCCCCCCCCCCCCCCCCCCCTTTCCTCTCCCCATCCACGCGAGTCGTTAGCAATCGGTTTTTTTCCAAAGTTCGAGCGATAGAAAGAGGTAGTCCAAAAAGAAAAGAAAAAAATATAGGAGAAGGTCCAAAAAAAAGGAATAAAGAACAGGAGATCGAATCATACAAACGCTTCTTATCCTCAAAGTTACTCTTCCTTCTTCAGATTCAGTGCTATGTCTCTGTACGGAAAGAGGAACGGTTGGGCGAGGACGGGGTAGACAGGACGAAAACGGAACAACTGGTAGGACATAACACCACACACACACAAACGGGGTGAAGCCCTCCATGGACGGACAGTACATAGGAAAGAGAAGAAACGGAAACAAAAACGGTGAAATGTGCATAGAGTTCGTCCAAGTACGCCACGCTCATCTCTACACCGTCACACTCGCGCTCCTATCGGCCACCACCCGCCACAGAACACAATGGAACGGCGGAACAAAACACTAAAAATGAGAACGAGAAAAACAAACAGAAAGCAGAAACTCGCCCGGCAGTTGTGGGAATAGCTGAATACGAGCATGCACTGTACTGAAGAGAGGTATCAGGGCGGTGGTCCGGTTGGTGGGCCAAAGCACCAGCCCATCGCTATGAACATATGCCCAGGACAGGTCGCTCGCACGAGACGCCGTCATGTTAATCGTAATCGAGAATCGAAAGCTGTTAGTCGGTTGGGTGCTGGGGGAATCAAAAAAAAATGACAGTAAAAACCGACATGTTAATGTGATCGGTAATGAAGACAATGAACGCCAATCCGTGGGCAGTATGGATGGATGGTTGATCACCACGTCTAGTAGGTTGCCATACGTCGCGAGCGCGGAGGGGCAATATCCAGTCCGCCGGAGCCGCAACTAGGACGTTTACCTGCAAGGCCAGCGCTGGGACTGCCATCGTTTTCGGGGGGGATACCGTAAGTGAAGCTCTGCGTGCGCGAGAAAGCCTTATGGTTGTGGTTGCGGCGGAACCTGTTCATCTCGCGTTCGCAAGTGCGCTTGTGCTTCTCGTCGTCCATCTCGACATAGTGTTGTGGGTCGCACCGGAGCTTGTGCTGGCTGAAGAAGGACGAGTATCCGCCCTCGAGGATGTAGATGTCGGGGAAGTTAAGTGCGGGATAACGATGCTTGTTGATGAGTCTGTCATGCTTGCGCAGATGCAGAGCCCTGGGAGACGATTAGCGATGCATGCAATCCGTGGGGAACGAAGAGATCTTACATGCGTGGGGCACGATGAGCCGAGTATTCGCAGTGGAAGATGATTAGCTGACGCTTATCCTCCTGCGACTCGGCAAAGAACGTCTCCTCCAGTATGTCAACGGAATTGATGTTGGTCGCTCCGGCAATGTGACCTCCTTCAAACTCGTATTCAAAGCGGCAGTCAATAATTTTGTACTCGTCGAAGTGTTCCTTGTACTCTCCGTCCATGATGGAAATAAGGGTGGCCCGGTTGATGCGGCGGAGAGGATCATCCTTGACATTAAACGAAGGGATCACGGTATTCTCACCAGCACCGGTCTTGGGAGACGTGTTTAGTTCCCCGTTCGCGACGTGGTGCACGACCTCCTGTGGATGCTCGAACATACTCATCGTACGCCTGATCTTACCCTTCGGTCTCGCGGCCGGGCGGCACTGACGGGCGGGTGGGGCGACGGGCGATCCCCCAGCATTGGCTATGGCGAATGGCTTCGAGGGTGGGGGACCGAGAAACCCGGCTGCTGATCCAATTCTCTTGCCCTCGGGAGATGCTCCTCCACTGAAGAGTTCTTCTAGGTTTACCTGAGGGGTGGCCGGCGACCTGCCGAAACTAATCGAACCGGATGACTGAGTCTTGAACGAAGCCGAGTTCCCGGACATCCGGCTGCCTTGTCTCAGCAGAGAAGGCCTCGAAATTTTACGTCTAACATCTGTCAGCACATTGCCTTGCCCCGATCGACATATAATCCCGTACTCAACAAGTTTGGGCCTTCCAAGAGGCTTCCTCACGGGGGAGCCTGTTGGAGGACTCGAGCAAAGACGCATTCCCCTATCCCTCCCGCCATAATCAGGAGTGAAAGGCATGCGTTTGTATGCGGCCTTGTGCGGAAGGGGCGAGATCTCCATAGTTTCGTTTCCGGGTGACGAGGGGGGAATTGGGGGAGTAGTAACCATCGCTGCACGGAAAAGATTAACATCCGCTACCGAAGAGAGAAATAGCCCACATATAAGGGGTACTAACAGCGCGCATCCAAGTTCGAGAACAGCGATCTCCTGGGTGTAGGTTGCACTGGACTGTAGTGTAGAAAACAGATTAACACCACACTCGCAAGCACTATCAGATTTAGTTCCGGGTGCCGATGCAAACTCACGTTTGGTCGATATGGAAGCTTTTGGACAGATCCTTTGCGAGACACGTCGTAGGAGAAGTTTGCGACCTCTCCTGTTCGATGATTTCCCCATCTGGGCCGACACTCAGCTTGGGCCCGAACAAACCCCCTGTGGGAGTGCTCTTGCCCTGGGCCGACGGTGACTCGTTCCACGCCGGATGACGGAACACGTGAGGCCGCAACGGCGAAGACCTTTCAACCTCCATCGTTTTGTTTTGCGTGCAGAGCCCAAGGGATATATATGGGATCGAAAGATTGTGTGATACAACAGTACTTCTGACCCAGAGAAGCGACCACTGCACAGCAATGCGGTTTTCTTCTTATCCGAAATGGGAGTAATTAACAATGACACTGTTACGAAAGCAGAATCCAACGCAATCAACGAAACCTCGACAGAATTGAGTTTAAGATATGCGGTCAAAATCGGTAAAGTGTAGTAAACTGAGAGTAGCGATAGTCTGAGATGCTGAAGTAGTAATGGTAGCGTTGCTCCTTCCAGCTTTTCATGTAACAACTGGCCAGGCTTTTGGTTAGAGACGACCTGTATCGGAGAAGTGGTGTCGGACGGCAAATCGTAGTCGTATGGTCGGGAGCCGGGATGTCGGTAAGAGGCGGGCGGATACAGGAGTAGGAGAAGGAGGAGAAGGAGGAGAAGAAGGAGGGAGTGGAGAGGTTGTCGTCGCCGGTAACGGGTGTCGAGGAGTCAGTCGTTGGTTGCTGGGCGAGGACACGCGACGGGGGAGGGTGAGCGAGCGGAGAAGAAGAAGAGGAGTTGCAGCTGAGGTGGAGCTTTATTATGTATCACCAAAGACCGTTACTGGAGCGACGACGATGGTGGAGACGACGGGGGCACACGGCAGCAAAAGAAGTGCTTGGCGTCGATGGATTGAGCTTGGGGTGGTGAGCCGGGGGAAGTGGAGCAGAGGGGGACTCGCGGACTTGCTGGGGACAGGGATCAGAAGAATTGTACCTATCCATCCTTGCCTTCCTCTTCTCATTTTCTTCGCGGGAAACCGACGCCACAACCACCCTCTACCGAACCTGTGCCCCCATCCTTCACCCCAACCCCATTCTCTGCATTCCTATTCGCTCCTTGGAGATGCCCTGGGTACTGGATGTCTGCTGCTCTGCTGTGCATCCGCATGCATGGACGAAGCACACCAGACAATCAAATCCCGGCCTTTTGCCCTTTTTACGATGGCAACCGATACATATATAGATATCTATGTAGAGTATGTATATACGTGATTCATGGAGGTCCACACCCAGCAGCCCCAGCAGCAGGGCAGTCATGGGATGGAGCGGATTGGTGTGGGCTGGGTTGTGGTTTCGGTGACGAAGGGAAAAGGTGCATGGATGGGGAGGACTGAATTTGGCTGATTCTGTCGTGGGGTAAATAAAAGGCGGGAGACTCCAGCCACAGAGCCAACGACACCAACATCCAGATCCGCACGGCAGGAACAAATTCCACGCCAGACACCCGAAACAAACACAACCGCATTATATTATTTGCACAACCGCATAATTTTGCACTTCCGGCAGCCGCCAAAAGTCAATACACAATATCCAATTGCGCGATGGACTGGGACGAGTGTGGGGGACGCGCCAAAACGCCCAAACAACACGACGACATGTGACCCCGGGTTTGTTTACGGCTCAACTTCAAAAGCGTCGTACGGGCAACCGCAGTCGGGCAAACACTGCAACACACGCGGCCGCCTGTTTTGCAATGGAGTAAAACAGACGAGTCCCAGTCTCGGTTCCACAATCTTGACCGGAAATCCACTAGAACGATTCTTTGCAGCCGATATCATGAAAGTAGTGGCGGAAAAAGGCAAGGACTCGGTTCAAGCTTGAGTATTTCTCCTTCCTCCATCTTTGCTTTGTGCTCGGATCGTCCGCTGAGTATCAGCTCTGCGTGCTGCGCTGCAGATGATCCGGTCGTCAACGCGGCGGGAAGGAAGAAGTCCGTATTGAGGTATCCGCTCGTCTCTTCGAGCTTTCCTTCTTCACGGGGATCGTGACTGAAGCGCGTTGAGTGTTTGTTCTCGCCAAGGGGGTTTGGCTTGACCAACCAGGAAGGTTTCGTCATCCAGATTTGCAATCGCGAGGAGTGTGGCTCCTGAGCAATGAAGGACCCCCTTAGTTTCTGAGACACAACCTGTTCCGTGCGCTACATACAAATCTAAGGATGGCCCAGCTTGGTCCGGCCAGGAAGACAAACCCTTGCCAGGTCCAAGATGTAAGTAGGTAGTACTCTACACTATCTAGTGCTGGCCGAGGGAAGTGCAAAGGGGGGGGGGCCACTGCAGAGACACAGAGAAACCATCGCCCTCCGCCGGCTGCCACCAGACGGGGCAGAACGACGGATAAGGAACCTCCTCTTGCTCTTCGGATTCTTCACTGCGAAGGTGGAACAGCCGGCCATCTCGCTGGGTACATGGGTACATACCTATATATTCGCCGTTCGGGACTTGCATGAATACGGTGCCAGTGAACGAGGAATGCGCTATCAATGGCTGGACAGCCGCCAGGGAAATGAACATCTAACGATTCAGCAGCTGAAGGGCTATGTAGCTGCCGGTCCCACTGTCCCAGTCACCGGCTGGCCGTCAGTACGTACTGAGTACCTCGATATTTCCAGCCACCATGACCAACGCAACTGCAGCCGTCGACAGCCAAGCGGACCTTTTCGAGACGGCTGACGCCTGACATAAACCCCCCAGAACTCAGATGGCGGCCTCCAGGCATTGTTAGAGTATGCTCGTCGAAACAGACGCACAGCTTTAAGACCACGGGCACGGTCTGCATCGACTGGATGGGCGGAACGAAGCGGCAACTTACCTGCAAGGCTGGGAATCAGCATCTCCGTCCCCGATGTCGATCACCACCGATCTCGATGAAGGTCACGCGTTCATGTATGTAGCGTGGACAAGATTGGCCCCGCTTGCGTGTTGGGGAGCGGGGGCCTCCGATTGCGAACTCCACTTGTTTTGTTTTTTTTGCTTGTGCGGTTCAGGAGGTTTGTTTTGGTTTCTCCCATTCTGGAAAGGCCAGCTTATTGCTGGACGGCAACGCGATTCCCAGGCCCGTCGTCACGTTCTCAACATGGCCACTCGACGCGCAGTCACGGGACTGCAAATTAATGTGAGAGACAAATTAAGTAATGGCCTTCGAGTCAGTGTCTCCTTTCTCCCAACAATTGCCATCCGCGGAGCCCATCTCACGCGAGGCGGCAGTTGATATCTGCAGGCTTCTCCAGAGACCACAATTGGGCTCGAAGCTGACACGGAAGAAGCATCGCTTGAAGGAAAATCTCTTCCTTGTGCACTTTCTGTAAGAGGCAATGCTGGAGCACTTCGGACTTCAGTAAGCCCGCTCCTGGATTTGTTTGTCCAGCAATCCGGGCAGGACAGGCAGGCTGCAGGCAGAATATTTCTTTCTTGAAAGAAAGCAATAATGGGGAGAATGCGACGTGTACATAATCGACCACAGACGCCGAATTCCATTCCTTCATCTCGGAACCTGCATCCTTTGGCGCGAATAGATATCATAAATACGCGCTCTCCGCCAGCCAGACTGGATGGCAACTAGCCCAACCAATCCTGATTGCAACCGGAATCAGTCATGTTCACATTATTGTCTTGCCTCGTCTCAGTCGACGACAGCGCGCGCCGCCCAATCTCCCGAAACCACATTGTGTACGGCATACAGCTTGGAGACATACCTACGTGAATCACCAACTGCTCGCGCCAGCCAGCGAAGCACCGGAGCCAAGTGCAGAATGTATCTGAACAATTGAATTTCGCTTAGGTCCAGGAAGGCGTTTCGATTCGGCGGTTCAACAGCGGCGAGCGGAAGGCGGGTCCCTGCATTCCAACCAAACCAACAAACGTGGCCGCATACAATCGCTGATATGGTCGTCGGCGACGCTCTACATACATAGATAGAAAAAGCTCCTTCACCGCCGGTGCGGCGGGCGACACGCAGAAGAATCGATAAGCAAGGGACTTCGTAATAAAGAAAACTTGGTCGGGCCGTGCTCTCGGGGGCCGGCGGAACCGAAAGGGAGCATCATCGGACATCCCCAGCCGCCGCGTCTCTGACTTGTATGTAACTAGAAAGAAAGAAAAAAAAGAAAAGAATCTCACCTCATCGTCTCACACTTCTACTCTATATAGCTCCATGTTGCCACTGAGGGAAAGTTCTCTGCACTTGCGAAACGATGGGGAATTTGGAGGCATCGCATATGTAGCCTTTCTGCCCTGTCAGCTCGAAAGACAAAGGACGATGAAAGCCAGAAACGGGACAGGGTGCTAGTCACGTTTGTTTATTGGCAAGGAACATTTACCTACGGGGCAGGCGACGAGACAATGACAGCGGAGTTGGGGCAACGAAGATCACCCGCTGGATCCATACTCAACCTATCTATTCTATGTATCCACTCGGATTCGAATGCTTTCTCGCGGCTAGCTTGCAATTGCGTTGTCGCCGTGAGGCCGGGTTAGCTACCGTTGTGGGACTGGAAGACCCGAACCCAGTCTTTTGTGCAATCGGGGCGAGTCGGAGGAGGACAACGCCGAGTAGTTAAGCGAGGTTGAGGAGCGAATGAGTCGGGACTCGACATTATGGTACATAACACATGAATGGAACTCACTGTCCCCCGGCCATACGTCCACCGTGCGCGTTAGGTTAAGCAATCCAATTGCGCCATGAAACCCAACATAAGCCGGAGTTGAGGGGGACTGGGGTAACGCTGGGTCGATAAGTGGGGGCGGTGGACGAGCACACCTGAGGTGACAACGTTCCGTGGTTCCTGATGGACCACTGGCACGTGATGTCATCTACGGTACAAAGCTTCATGAAATATCACTTGTACAACCTTGAACCAAACGACAAAATTATCTGCAGCACGGTGAGTTAGGATGTTTAGTCATCCAAGAAGGGCATTTCCGGGCTCCGAGCGGAATGTGCGTTTACGGTTCATCCTGTGAAATGATTGGGAGTTTATCACACCAAAGCCTTTTGCACTTCAACCTGTTAGAGATTTTTGCTTGAGGGAGAGCGGTACGAATCGTTCTGGTCAAGTGAACATAAGTACAATATGTACATACAGAATATAGAAGCGAGAATGTTCAAAGTTTTTAAACTACGCTGTAGGTATTGCTTGTGCGCAAATTCCGTTCAGTCATTTCCGATCTGGTGCCTTTATCAACGTGCTCTCCGGACCTTTGAGCTCGGCATCTACGCAATAATCCAAGATTTACTCTACAGAAAATGAAAAAACAAAGAAAGGAAAAGAAAGAAAGAAGAAGGAAGGAAGAAAAAGAGCTCTTTCATGAACCCTTATTTTTTTTTATACTACCGGCATAGTTACTGTGCAGATGGGAGGCCAAAAAACACTAGCCGGAGCTGTCACCGACGACAAAACCAGCCAATGTTTGTTTTTTTGGCTCCTTTCTGTATTTCAAACATCGTTGGGATCAGACCGGTCCTGACGCTGTCCGTTCTGACTACCGCCCAGCTGGTCAGGCTGGTTGGATCGCTGCTGGTCAGGCTGGTTGGATCGCTGCTGGTCCCCGCGTGGACCGAGAGGGAGATTCCGATTGTTTCCGTGACGAGGACGAAAGGGCTGGTTCCCAAGCCGGGGCTCCTGGCGGCGACGAACCTGCTGCGGTGCAGGATTTGTGTATCCACGGTTCGCCATATCCACCGGACTCCACATCCCTTGACGGAACCTGGCG
>Ga0307508_10001872_pt1 | contig 23175 bp, 22 predicted proteins | sample 9_EM_MG_FD_203089 | JGI IMG/M metagenome (GOLD analysis project Ga0307508, IMG submission 203089) | Populus trichocarpa ectomycorrhiza microbial communities from riparian zone in the Pacific Northwest, United States - 9_EM | ecosystem: Host-associated > Plants > Roots > Unclassified | place... | reverse complement strand
TACCTCGCTTCGCATCGGGCGCGATAGCGTAGCCGAGCCCTGGTGCCGATGCGCAGCGAGGTGTGTCTGGTGTTCGTCTCCCCCTTCGGACGAGCTGAGCAGCGCAGGGCTTTGCGGCGCGCTCGCAAGCGCGCATCAACAACTGATTTCGCGCCGTTTCGATACCTCAGCCCGAACGGGTCGCGTGCGGAACCTCGTGTAGTCTTCTCTACGGACTGCACCTTTCATGCTTCAGATTGATGGCTCCGCATCGCTCATCTTGGCGCCTTCGCCGTTGCAGGACTGGGGAAATCCCTTCGCATTTCCAGCGAGCGGATGCCGCTCACATAAAACATTAGAAACCAGGAGAATTTCTTGAAGCACGAGTCCCTTCGCCTTTACGCAGATTCTCAATTCGCGAGCCCATACGCAATGTCTGCGTTCGTGGCGCTGCATGAGAAGGGCCTGCCATTCGAGATCGTGACCGTAGACCTCGCAGCGAGCGAGAACCAGGCGGCCGGTTTCGCCAGCATGTCGTTGACGCGCCGAGTGCCGACCTTGCTTCACGGAGATTTCTCCCTGTCAGAGTCATCCGCGATCACCGAATACATAGACGAAGCGTTTCCAGGCACTCCGTTGTATCCAGTCGACTCCCGAAACAAGGCCAGAGCACGTCAGGTTCAGGCTTGGCTTCGCAGCGATCTGATGCCTATCAGGCAAGAGCGGCCCACGGAGGTTGTGTTTTACGGAGCAAAGAGGCCGCCGCTTTCCGCGGCCGCACGGGAGTCTGCGCAGAAGCTTTTCTCGGCTGCCGAGTTGCTGCTGCCCCGCGGCTCTGAAAATATATGTGGTCAGTGGTCCATTGCCGATGTAGACCTCGCGCTCATGCTCAATCGCCTTGTCCTGAACGGTGACTCAGTGCCCGAAAGACTGGCGGCGTATGCCAAGCAGCAGTGGCTTCGGCCAACCGTACAGCTTTGGGTGAATCAAAGGCGGCCACCACTGTGAGCTCGAAGGCTCTCCCCGCGCCGCCGACTGCCCGCGCGAAATAGCCATCCGACCGAGCCCATGCTCAGTGGTCAGAAAATGGCGACGGGATTGATGTTGACTTGTGTGGAGCCCGTGTAGAGCGGTTGGCCCAATACGAACAAGAACTCGTGCACTCCAGCGTGCAAGAGGGCGCGGGTGTCGATCAGTTCCAGGTTGTAGATGCCATTTTTGGCAAGCATGAACTGATTGACGGGGAACTCCTCGCCGCTTGGATTGGGATAGACCTCGGAGGCCCAGGTGTCACCGCCAAACGCCACGATCTTCTGGCGTGCGAGCCATTCCGCCGCTTCCATGCCGATGCCCGGCTCTGCCTCCAAGAAGCGCTGATCGTCTTTGCCGACGAGTTCCAGCCAGCCGGTGTTGAACAGTACGACGTCGCCTTCGCGCACGGCCAGGCCGTGCTTTGCGAGCGCAGCTTGAATGTCTGCAGATGAAAACTCGGTGCCCTCTTTCACGATGGGTTGGGCGAAGTGTTCGCACATGTCGACGACCAAGCCGCGCGTGACGATCGGAGGCACCTTCTCGATGCCGAGTTTCTTGACGCCCTCGATCGTCACGAAGTCGGCCGCATCGTTGCCGTTGTAGTAGATGTTGTCGATGCCGATATGGCCGATGCCATTGAGCTGAGTGCCGACGCCTGTCCAGCCCTCCACCAATTCGTCGTTGAACGTGAATCGGTTGGGGCCCGTCGTCTTGCCGGCCTGCTGGCCCGGCTGCACGTTGAACAGCTTGAAGCTGCGGTGGCGGAAGGCAGGCGTTTGCCTGTTGACTTCGACGGCCAACGGGCAGGTTCGCCCTGTCTTGATGAGCTTTGCCGCCTTCAGGACAAGCTCAGGCGTCAGGAGATTGGCGGCGCCGATCTCGTCGTCGGCACCATAGGCGGAAGGAAACCAGTCCGCCTTCCTGTGGGAGTGATTCGGTTCAGTCTTTGCCATGGGGGGTACTCCTTCGGTGAGACTTCACTGCCGTGGCTTGCTTGCCCGCAGTGGTGTTGCCGCCCCGTTGCGCGGGGTTCCTGAAAGAGTACAGACGAAAAGTATCTGCGTTGCGAGTCGGGGCGGGTCGGGTCGGGAGGATGCGCGCTTCAGCGCGCCAGACCCATGCGAGCGGTGGGTCTCACGCCTCAACGCGGAGGCGCGCCCGGTCGTGATCCATCGCTCTTGAGGGTCGACCAGCGCATGCCCGACAAGTGCTCCGCCACGAAATCCAGGAAGCACGCGATGCGTGCCGCGAGCTGGGTGTTGCGGTAGTAGACCGCGTTGATCGGTTGGCGCACATCCACCGACTCGCGCACGAGCACCTGAACCAGATCGCCGCGCTGTTGGTCGCCTGCGGTCATGAAGTCCGAAAGGCAGGCGATGCCGGAACCCTGCAGCGCCAATTGGCGCAGCGTCTCGCCGCTCGAGGCGGTGATCGTCGGCACGATCGGCCATTCGTCTCCTGCTTCGCTGCGCAGCGGCCAGCGGTTGAGCGACTCGGGCTGCGTGAAGCCGAGCAGCGCGTGACGTGCAAGGCTTGCCACCGTCTTGGGCCGCCCGTGTTCTGCCAGGTAGGCGGGGCTTGCCAGCACGCGGATGCGGCTGGTGGCCAACGGCCTCGCGTGCAGGGTCGAATCGCGCAGCGTGCCGATGCGGATCGCGACGTCGGTACGCCGCTCCAGCAGGTCGATGTTCATCTCGTCGGTGTCGAGCTCGAGCGTGATCTGCGGGTAGGCGCGGCGGAAAGCCGGCACCAGGGGGACGATCGCGTGAAGCATGAACGGCGTGGCCGCGTTGACCCGCAGCCGGCCGGCCGGCTGGGCGCGGCGGGCCGCCATCTGCTCCTCGGCGGCATCGATCGACGCCAGGATCGCGCGCGTGTGCGCGAGAAACGTCCGGCCTTCTTCGGTGAGTTCGAGGCGGCGGGTCGTTCGGCGCAGCAGTGTCGAGTCGAGCTTCTTCTCGAGGCGGCCGAGCGCACGGCTGATGCCGGAGACGGTCTGGCTCAGCTGCGCGGCGGCGGCGGTGATGGAGCCGGCGTCGACCACGGTGACGAAGGCTTGCAGTTCTTCGAGTGTTGTCTTCATGGGGCATCTTGATTATTGATCAGTGGTCAACATTCATTGGACGACAACCGGCTTTTTCTGCAAGAGATCGTGAACCACACTTCAGTCCACATCGACAAGGATTCCCCATGAACACGAACACCATGACACCCCTCGGCCTCGGCACCTTTCGCCTCACGGACCAAGTCGTCATCGACTCGGTCAGGACCGGCCTCGAACTCGGCTACCGCCTGATCGACACCGCCCAGATCTACGGCAACGAGAAAGAGGTCGGCCAGGCGATTGCCGAGAGCGGCGTCGCGCGCGATCGCCTCTTCGTCACCACCAAGATCTGGATCGAGAACCTTGCGAAAGGCAAGCTCGGCGCGAGCCTGAAAGACAGCCTGACCAAGCTGCGCACCGACCATGTCGACCTGACGCTGACCCATTGGCCGTCGCCCGGCAACGCGGTGCCGGTGGCGGAATACATGGGCGCGCTCGCCGAGGCCAAGGCGCAGGGCTTGACGGCGCGGATCGGCGTTTCCAACTTCAACGTCGCCCTGATGAAGGAGGCGATCGCCGCGGTAGGGGCCAGCGAGATCGCGACGAACCAGATCGAACTCCACCCCTACCTGCAGAACCGCAAGGTCGTCGAGTTCGCGAAGAGCCAGGGCATCCACATCACGTCTTACATGACGCTGGCCTACGGCAAGGCCTTGCGAGACCCCGTGATCCAGTCGATCGCCGTGGCGCACCACGCGACACCGGCACAGGTGGTGCTCGCCTGGGCGATGCAGCTGGGGTATGCCGTGATTCCTTCGTCGACGAAGCGCGAGAACCTGGCGAGCAATCTGCTGGCCGCGCAATTGCATTTGAGCGAGAACGACATGGCACGCATCGCGGCACTGGATCGCGGCGAACGCTTGACCAGCCCGGACGGCCTGGCGCCGGCCTGGGATTGAGAGGAGCGAACATGAACCAACCCACCACACCCACGGCCCAACCCTTCGTCGGCCATACGTTCCGAATCCAGTATGGCCCGGCGATGACGGTACTCAATGCCTACGCCGAAGACGGCCGCACGATGCGCTACGAGGTGACCGAGGGCGAGTACGCCGGTGCCACGGCCGAAGTTCAGTACACCGCCGTCGAGCTCGCACCCGGGCTCTTCGCGTTGTCATGGCAAGAGGCCGACAAGGGGACGGTCGTCCACATCGACAACTTCACAGCCGGAACATCGCGCACGTTCTACACCACGGCCGAGTTGGGCTTTCTGCGCATGGAGGGCAGCTTGGCGCAAGTGCGCTGACATCCCAACGCCGTGGGTGACATGTCGATCAGAAGGCGGCGATGCCGGTGATCGCCCGCCCGAGGATGAGCGCATGCACATCGTGCGTGCCCTCGTAGGTGTTCACCACCTCGAGATTCACGAGGTGCCGCGCCACACCGAACTCGTCGCTGATGCCGTTGCCGCCCAGCATGTCGCGCGCGGTGCGTGCAATGTCGAGTGCCTTGCCGCACGAGTTGCGCTTCATGATGCTCGTCAGCTCCACGGCGGCCGTGCCTTCGTCTTTCATGCGGCCCAGCCGCAGGCAGCCTTGCAGGCCGAGGGTGATGTCGGTCAGCATGTCGGCCAGCTTCTTCTGAATCAGCTGGTTGGCGGCCAGGGGCTTGCCGAACTGCTTGCGGTCCAGCACGTACTGCCGTGCACGCTGGAAGCAGTCTTCGGCGGCCCCAAGCGCGCCCCAGGCAATGCCGTATCGGGCGCTGTTGAGGCAGGTGAAGGGGCCCTTCAATCCTCGCACGTCAGGAAACGCGTTTTCCTCGGGGCAGAACACCTCGTCCATCACGATCTCGCCGGTGATCGACGCGCGCAGCCCCACCTTGCCATGGATGGCCGGCGCATCCAGCCCCTTCCATCCTTTTTCGAGGATGAAACCGCGGATGCTGCCTTCGTCGTCCTTGGCCCAGACGACGAAGACGTCGGCGATCGGGCTGTTGGTGATCCACATCTTGGCGCCGCTCAGCTTGTAGCCGCCAGGAACCTTGTGTGCGCGGGTGCTCATGCCGCCGGGGTCCGAGCCGTGGTTCGGCTCGGTCAGTCCGAAGCAGCCGATCGAGTGCCCGCTGGCAAGCCGGGGGAGGTACTTCTGCTTTTGCGACTCTGTGCCGAACTCGTGGATCGGCACCATGACCAGCGAACTCTGCACGCTCATCATCGAGCGGTAGCCCGAATCGACACGCTCGACCTCGCGTGCCACGAGCCCATACGCCACGTAGTTGAAACCTGAGCCGCCATAGGCTTCCGGAATGGTCACACCGAGCAAGCCGAGTTCGCCCATCGCTCGAAAGATCGTTGCATCGGTCTTCTCGTGGCGAAAGGCCTCCAGGACGGCCGGTGCCAGGCGCTCTTGGCAATAGGCCCGTGCGGAGTCGCGCACCATGCGCTCCTCTTCGGTGAGTTGCGACTCGATGAGCAAAGGGTCGTCGACGTTGAATCCGGCCCGCATGTGAGGAAGCGTCATTTCGGTGTGCTGTGTAGTCAAGCGTTGGGCGCGACTCTACGCAGGCAAGCCCGGCGCCACAAACGACTTGTTCGCACGAACTTGTGCTGATATCGCACAATTGGGCCGATGCGCCGCAAGATTCCGCCAACCGCCGCCCTGTCCGCATTCGAAGCCGCGGCGCGCCACCAGAGCTACACCAAGGCCGCCCAGGAACTGGCCGTCACGCAAAGCGCGGTCTGCCGGCAGATCGGCTCGCTGGAGTCGTTTCTCGGGGTGGAGCTGTTTCGCCGCAGTAGCCGCGGCGTGGCGCTCACCGAGGCCGGCCAGAGCTACGCCCGCCAGGTGCGGGCACGCCTGGACGAGGTGGAGCGCGACGCGATCGAGCTGATGGCCCGGGGCAGTGAAGGGGCCTCGCTGGAGCTGGGTGTCGTACCGACCTTTGCCACCAAGTGGCTCCTGCCGAGGTTGCCGTCCTTCGCCAAGGAGCATGCAGGAATCCAGATCCACATGACGGCCGAGACGCGGCCGTTCCTGTTCGACGAGCGGCCTTTCGACGCGGCCATCCACGTCGGCACAGGCCCCTGGCCGGGAACCGAGAGCCTGTTCCTGATGGATGAAAGCATGATCGCAGTCTGTGCTCCGGCGATGGCACCCAGGCGCCGTGTCTTCTCCCGAGCCGAGTGGCAACAGCAGACCCTGCTTCAGCAGAGCACGCGCCCGTATGCATGGCGCGACTGGCTGACGGCGAACGGCCTGCACATCGACGGCGACATGGCCGGCCCGAGGTTCGAGCTGTTTTCCATGCTGACCGAGGCCGCGATCTGCGGCATGGGCGTCGCACTTGTGCCGCCGTTTCTCGTGCAAGACGAGCTGGCGCGCGGCCTGCTGGTCTCGGTGGCACAAGGCCCCGTGCCCAGCGGACGAAGCTACTTCCTCATCTACCCGCAGCGCAAGGCGGGCGGAGCCGCCCTGGGCGCATTCGGTGACTGGCTGACGCGGCAGGCGAAAGAAGACCTCGCCCGCCGGTGAGCGGAGCGCTTCAGAACAGGAAGTACTTCTGCGCCATCGGCAACACGGTGGCGGGCTCGCAGGTCAGCAGCACGCCATCGGCGCGCACTTCGTAGGTCTGCGGGTCGACCTCGATCTTCGGCGTGCCGCTGTTGTGGACCATGTCGGCCTTGCTGATCTTGCGGGTGTTCTTCACAGCCACTGCGCGGCGTTGCAGGCCCAGCTTGTCGGGCACGCCGAGGTCGATCGACGCCTGCGACATGAAGGTGACGTTGGTACTGTTCATCGCCGCGCCGTACGCGCCGAACATCGGCCGGTAGTGCACCGGCTGCGGCGTGGGGATCGACGCATTCGGGTCGCCCATCGCGGCCGCGGCGATCATGCCGCCCTTCAGGATGAGCGAGGGCTTCACGCCGAAGAACGCCGGCTTCCACACCACCAGATCGGCCAGCTTGCCCACCTCGATAGAACCCACCTCGTGCGAGATGCCTTGCGTGATGGCGGGGTTGATCGTGTACTTGGCGATGTAGCGCTTGACGCGGAAGTTGTCGTGCCGCGCGTTGTCTTCAGCGAGCGTGCCGCGCTGCTCCTTCATCTTGTGCGCTGTCTGCCAGGTGCGGATGATCACCTCGCCCACGCGGCCCATGGCCTGGCTGTCGGACGACATCATCGAGAACACGCCCACGTCGTGCAGGATGTCTTCGGCCGCGATGGTTTCGCGGCGGATGCGGCTTTCGGCAAAGGCCAGGTCTTCGGCGATCGATGCGTCGAGGTGGTGGCACACCATCAGCATGTCGAGGTGCTCGTCGACCGTGTTCACCGTGTACGGCATCGTCGGGTTGGTCGACGAGGGCAGCACGTTCGAGAGGCCCGCGCACTTGATGATGTCGGGCGCATGGCCACCACCTGCGCCTTCGGTGTGGAAGGTGGCGATCGCGCGGCCCTTGAAGGCGGCGATGGTGTCCTCGACGAAGCCCGATTCGTTAAGCGTGTCGGTGTGGATGGTGACCTGCACGTCGTGCTTGTCGGCCACGCTCAGGCAGCAGTCGATGGCGGCCGGCGTGGTGCCCCAGTCTTCGTGCAGCTTCAGGCCGTAGGCGCCCGCCTCGATCTGCTCTTCAAGTGCGCCTGGCAGGCTCGCGTTGCCCTTGCCCTGGAAGCCCAGGTTCATCGGGAACGATTCGGCCGCCTTCAGCATCTGATGGATGTACCAAGGCCCCGGCGTGCAAGTGGTGGCAAAGGTGCCGGTGGCCGGCCCCGTGCCGCCGCCGAGCATGGTGGTCACGCCGCTCATCAGCGCCTCTTCGATCTGCTGCGGACAGATGAAGTGGATGTGGCTGTCGATGCCGCCGGCGGTGACGATGTTGCCTTCGCCGGCAATGATCTCGGTGCCCGGGCCGATGATGATGTCGACCCCCGGCTGCACGTCGGGGTTGCCGGCCTTGCCGATGGCGCTGATGCGCCCGGCCTTGAGGCCGATGTCGGCCTTGACGATGCCCCAGTGGTCGATGATCAGCGCGTTGGTGATGACGGTGTCGGCGACGTCTTTGGCGAGCCGCTGGCTCTGGCCCATACCGTCGCGGATGGTCTTGCCGCCGCCGAATTTGACTTCTTCGCCATAGGTGCCGGCGGCGAGGGTGAAGTCTTTCTCGACTTCGATGATGAGCCCGGTATCGGCCAGGCGCACGCGGTCACCAGTGGTGGGGCCGAACATCTCGGCATAGGCGCGTCGGTTGATGGTTGCCATGGTGGTTGTTTGTTTGCTGATGGGTGGTTTGGCTCGTTGCCTTCTTCAACGCAAAGGCGCAAAGAACGCAAAGGACGCAAAGAAATCAGAGGGCATTGACGACACGGCGAATGCCGTCCTTCATGAGGGGCGTGTTGAAGTTGAGCAGCAGCCCCAATTTCCAGCGGCCAAGCCTGAGATATGAAAGCAGTTGGGAAAGATGGATAGGTTCGATGTGCTGAACTGCCTTCACTTCAAGCAGGACCAAATCGTTGATCAGGAGGTCTGCTCGGTAGACCACGCCGAGCGGGCGGCCCTTGTAGAAGCCTTGGACTGACACCTCTCGCGCAAAGGAAAGGCCTCGAAGGCTCAACTCGATTTCCAGCGCTGCCACATAAGCGGATTCGAGCAAACCAGGGCCAAGGGCTTTGTGAACGGCGATGGCCGCATCGACAAGCTGTGTCGAGATTTCATCTTCCGTCACTTTGCGACCTTTGCGTTCTTTGCGCCTTTGCGATGAAAGACGGTGGAGTCAGAGCGATCCCTGAACCAGCCCACGAAACCCATACACCTTTCGGTCACCAGAAAAGTCCACGAGTTCCACCGTGCGTTGCTGCCCCGGCTCGAAGCGCACCGCGGTGCCCGAGGCGATGTTGAGCCGCATGCCGTGCGCCGCCTGCCGGTCGAAGCGCAGCGCCGCGTTGGTCTCGGCAAAGTGGTAGTGCGAGCCGACCTGGATCGGCCGGTCGCCGCTGTTCTCGATCACCAGCGTGATGGCGCGGCGGCCAGAGTTGATGACGATGTCGGGGCCGTCGGTGAACAGTTCGCCGGGGATCATCACTTTCTCCGGGTGAACCACACGGCCGCGGCGACCAGGGCGGCGGTGACGACGAAACCCCAGGTGTCGGTGGCATGCCAGTGCACGCCCTCGGGGCCATGCCCCTCGTGGGCCAGGGCCAGGGCGGGCGCCGCAACCAGCGCCAGTGCAGAGAAGAAGCGGTTCATGGGACGTCTCCTGATGAGGGATGTTGCTCTAGCGGTCACGTGATCGGCTGGTGCACAGTCACCAGCTTGGTGCCGTCGGGGAAGGTGGCTTCGATCTGGATCTCGGGGATCAGCTCGGCGATGCCGTCCATCACGTCGGCGCGGGTCAGCACGGTCTTGCCCTCGCTCATCAGCGCGGCGACGGTCTTGCCTTCGCGGGCGCCTTCCATGATGGCGGCGCTGATCAACGCAATGGCTTCGGGGTAGTTGAGCTTCAGTCCCTTGGCTTTGCGGCGCTCGGCCAGCAGCGATGCCGTGAAAATCAGCAGCTTGTCTTTTTCTCGAGGGGTCAGTTCCATGGTGGTGCGGCAGGGCAGAAGGTATGCGACATCTTAGGGCGCGGCAGGCCGTTGTGGCATGGGGCTTGCGCGGGGACAACGCATGAAGCTTGCCACGTCCACACCGCCTGACAACCCGCGCCTCGGGCCGGCCATGGCGCCCGAACCCGCTGACACGGCGCAGACCGATGGCGCCGTTCAACGGGTGGTGAAGGTCCGCCGCGACTACAACAGCTGGGTCGCCCGCGAGACGATGGAAGACTATGCGCTGCGCTTCACGCCGCACAGCTTTCGCAAGTGGTCCGAGCTGCGCGTGGCCAACACGGCCTTCGGTGCAGCCTCGTTCCTCGTGCTCGAAGCGGTGGGCGCCACGCTGCTGGTGCAGTACGGTTTTCTCAACGCCTTCTGGGCCATCCTCGCCACCGGGCTCATCATCTTCCTGGCCGGCCTGCCGATCAGCATCTATGCCGCACGCCATGGGCTGGACATGGACCTGCTCACCCGCGGCGCGGGCTTCGGCTACATCGGCTCGACCATCACCTCGCTGATCTACGCGAGCTTCACCTTCATCTTCTTCGCGCTCGAAGCGGCCATCATGGCCTACGCGCTGGAGCTGGCTTTCGACATCCCGCCGGCCTGGGGCTACCTGATCTGCGCGCTGGTGGTCATTCCGCTGGTGACGCACGGCGTCACGGCCATCAGCCGCCTGCAGGTGTGGACGCAGCCGCTGTGGCTGCTGATGCTGGTCGTGCCCTACGTCTTCGTCTTCAAATACAACCCCGGCGTGCTGTCGGAGCTGGCGAACTACGGCGGCAGCGGCGGGCAGGGTTCGAAGTTCAACATCTACCTCTTCGGCACCGCCATGACGGTGGGCATCGCGCTCATCACGCAGATGGGCGAGCAGGTCGACTACCTGCGCTTCATGCCAGAGAAGACGGCCGCGACCCAAAAGCGCTGGTGGGCCGGCGTGCTGATCGGCGGGCCGGGCTGGGTGATCCTGGGCGTCATCAAGATGCTGGGTGGCGCCTTGCTCGCGTACCTGGCCATCAGCCATTCGGTGCCCACCGACCGCGCGGTCGACCCGAACCAGATGTACCTCGCGGCCTACGAATACGTGTTCTCCCGCCCGGGGTGGGCGGTGGCCGCCACGGCGCTGCTGGTGGTCATCTCGCAGCTCAAGATCAACGTGACCAATGCCTACGCCGGCTCGCTGGCGTGGAGCAACTTCTTCGCGCGCCTCACGCACAGCCACCCCGGCCGCGTGGTGTGGGTGGTGTTCAACACCATGATCGCGCTGATGCTGATGGAGCTCGACGTCTTCAAGGCGCTGGGCGGCGTGCTCGGTCTGTTTTCCAACATCGCGATCTCCTGGATCATGGCCGTGGTGGCCGATCTGGTGATCAACAAGCCGCTGGGTTTGTCTCCGCCGGGCATCGAGTTCAAGCGTGCGCATCTGTACGACGTGAACCCCGTCGGCGTGGGCGCGATGGGTGCGGCTTCGGTGTTGTCGGTCGCCGCTTATCTGGGCCTGTTCGGGCCGCTGGCCGAGGCGTTCTCGGCCTTGATCGCACTCGTCACGGCCATGGTCGCCTCGCCCTTGATCGCGTGGTGGACGAAAGGCAAGTACTACATCGCCCGCGAGCCGCAGCGCAAGCCGGGCCTCTTCACCGGCCTGCAGAGCTGCGTGATCTGCGAGCGCGAGTACGAGGCCGACGACCTGGCGCACTGCCCGGCCTACCTCGGCAACATCTGCTCGCTCTGCTGCTCGCTCGACGCGCGCTGCAACGACCTCTGCAAGCCCGACGCGCGCTTGTCGGCGCAGTGGGCCGGCGCCTTGCGCGCGATGCTGCCCAAACGGGCGTGGCCCTACATCGACACCGGCCTCGGCCACTACCTGCTGCTGATGGCCATCGTCGTCCCGCTGCTGGCCGGCATGTTCGGCCTGCTGTACCACCAGGAGGTGCGCACCCTCGGCGAGCAGGCCGCGGCCTTCGGCCCCACGCTGCGGCTCGGCTTCCTCAAGGCCTTTGCGGCGCTGCTGCTCGTGAGCGGCATCGTCGCGTGGTGGCTGGTGTTGACGCACAAGAGCCGGCAGGTCGCGCAGGAAGAGTCCAACCGCCAGACGCAGGCCGTGCACGAGCAGACGCTCGCGCTGCGCCGCGAGATCGACTCCCACCGCCGCACCGACGACCAGCTGCAGAAAGCCAAGCGCAGCGCCGAACTCGCCAACCAGGCCAAGAGCCGCTACATCACCACCGTGAGCCACGAGCTGCGCACGCCGCTCAACAGCATCCTCGGCTATGCGCAGCTGCTGGAAGAAGACGCGTCGATCCCCGCCCACCGCAAGCAGGCGGTGAGCGTGATCCGCCGCGGCGGCGACCACTTGCTTTCGCTGATCGAAGGCACGCTCGACATCGCGCGCATCGAAGGCGGCAAGCTGAAGCTCGAGTCCAAGCCGCTGCGCTTTCGCGACTGCGTGCAGCAGATCGTTCGCATGTTCGAGCTGCAGGCGGCGGGCAAGGGCATCGAGTTCCGCGCCGAGCTGGCCGACGTGCTGCCCGAGGTCGTGCGCGCCGACGAGAAGCGGCTGCAGCAGATATTGATCAACGTGCTGGGCAACGCCGTCAAGTTCACGCACACCGGCAGCGTGGTGTTCCGCCTGCGCTATGCGCGCGAGATGGCGCAGTTCGAGATCGAAGACACCGGGCCCGGCATTGCGGCCGACGAGATCGAGCACATGTTCGAGCCCTTCGCGCGTGGCAACGAAGCCAGCGGCGGCACCGGCCTGGGCCTGACGATCAGCAAGATGCTGATCGGGCTGATGGGCGGCGAGCTGACGGTGCGCAGCACCGCCGATGCACCGCAGACCGGCACGGTGTTCCGCATCCGCCTGTTCCTGCCCGAGGTGCACGGCGTGCGCCTGCCCGCCGAGGCGCCGCGCAGCATGCGCACCGGCTACCTCGGCGCGCGCAAACGCATCCTCGTCGTCGACAACGAAGAGGTCGAGCGCGAGCTGCTCGTGAGCGTGTTGCAGCCGCTGGGCTTCGAGATCGCTGCCGTGGCCTCGGGCCACGAATGCCTGGCCTGGCTGGGCCAACACCGTGCGGACGCGATCCTGATGGACCTTGCGATGCCCGGCATCGACGGCTGGGCGACGGTGCGTGCGATCCGCGCGCAGGGCTTGAGCGCTGCGCCGATCGCGATCGTCTCGGGCAACGCGTTCGACAAGGGCCTGGACAACGAGGTCGGCATCTCGATCGAGGACTTCATCCTGAAGCCGGTGCGCGTCAACGAGCTGCTCGACTGGCTCGGCGTGCATCTGCAGCTCGAGTGGGTGAACGCCGTGCCTGCGCTGGCGGCCGCGGAGCCCGAGCACGCCGTCGATGGCGTGTTGCCCGCTGCCGAGCAGCTGCAGGCGCTCGACGAACTGGTGAGCCTGGGCTACTACCGCGGCATCGTGCGCAAGCTCGATGAGATCGAGGCCGACGACCCGGCCCATGCGCGCTTTGCCGAGCAACTGCGCGGCCTGGCGCGCCAGTTTCAGCTCGACGCGATCAGCCGCATCCTGCGCCAGGCACTTCAAAAATAGTTCCGACGAGCGGCACGGTTTGTCGGACGAGCGGCATTTGTGTCGGCGTTGAAAGGCAACCGATAAATTTGGCTTACGCGGTGTCACGAGACTCCATCCGAACCGTTCCCGACACCCGCTTCGTTTGCGGTGTGGCGGGCCCAGATTTTTCGGATCGAGAGCCTGATGAACCCACCCAGCAAGAACCACGCACTGCCGCCGCGACAGCGTCAAGCAGGCTTCACGCTGATCGAGGTGATGATCGTGGTGGCCATCATCGCCATCCTGTCCGCGATCGCGGTGCCCATGTACACCGACTACGTCCGGCGTGGGCGGATTCCCGAGGCCACGTCCAACCTGTCGTCGCAGCGGGTGAAGATGGAACAGTGGTTCCAGGACAACCAGAGCTACTACAAGTCGTCGACCAACACCGACTGCGGCGTGGCGGTTCCGACGGGGACTTACTTCACCGTCGTCTGCAAGGCGACTTCCGCCACCGCGTACGTGCTGACCGCCACCGGCGTCACCGGCACCCTGGTGGCGGGTTTCGTCTACACGATCGACGAGAGCGACAACCGCAGCACGACCATCACGGGCACCAGCGGCTGGGCCGCGACATCTAGCACCTGCTGGATCACCAACAGGGGCGGGGTCTGCTGATGAGGCCGCGGTTGTCTGCGGTGTGGGCAAGCACCGGGCGCGAGCGGGGCATGACCCTGATCGAGCTGATGGTGGCCATTGCCGTGCTTGCGGTTGCGCTGATGCTCGGCATCCCGTCGTTCGGCGAATGGCTGCGGAACACGCGCATCCGCAGCACCGCCGAAGCGCTGCAGAACGGCTTGCAGTTCGCGCGGACCGAAGCCGTGCGCCGCAACACGCAGGTGCGCTTCCAGCTGGTCGACTCGCTGACCAGCTCCTGCATGCTGAGCACCACCGGTTCGTACTGGGCCGTCAACCTGACGGCCTCGACCACACCGGCAGGCGCCTGCGGGAAAACCGTGAGCGACACCACATCGCCTTATCTGCTGGCCTTCAGCCCGGTGGTCTCCAGCGCCGTGGTGACCTCGCTGACCGGCTCGCGGTCGGCCATCGGCTTCGACGGCCTCGGCCGGCTGACCACCATCACCAACCCGGACAGCGGCGTCGGCACGCTGACCATCAAGGTGACTTCGAGCAGCGCCACCTGCGTCGCCGCCGGCGGCACGGCGCGCTGCCTCACCGTGGTGGTGAGCCCGGCCGGCGAGATCCGCATGTGCGACCCGTCGCACGCCAGCACCTCCGATTCGACCGACCCGATGAGCTGCCCGGCCTGACAACATGAACCACTCCAAGACTTCTTCCCATCGCAGGCACCGCGCAGAGCGGGGCTTCATGCTGATCGAGGTGCTGTGCGCACTGCTGATCTTCGCCGCCGGCATCCTCGCGATCGTGGGCTTGCAGGCCACCTCGGTCCAGCAGGCCAGCGCCGCGCGGTTCCGCGCGGTCGCGGCATTGCAGGCCAGCGACCTGATCGGCCGGATGTGGGTCAGCGACCGCACGGCCGCCACGCTGCAGGCGTACTTCGCCAGCACCTCTGGCAGCAGTGGCAACACCGGCTACACGAATTGGTACACCGCGCTGCAGGGTTCCGGCCTCCCGCTGGTGTCGAGCCAGCCGCCCACGGTCACCTTCACGACGGTTTCCGGTGGTGGCTCTTCGGCCGTTGCCAGCAGCCTGGCGACCATCACGATCTACTGGAAGGCCCCCGGCGACACGAGTGCGCACAAGTACGTCGCGATGGCGCAGGTGAAGTGATGGATCAGTCCCTCCGCTTGCACCGCAAGAGGCTTCAGCGCCAGCGCGGCTTCAGCCTGCTCGAGATCATGGTGGGCCTGATCATCGGCATGTTCGCGATCCTGACCATGATGCAGATCTTCGCGGCGTCCGAGGCCAACAAGCGCACGACCACCGGCGGCAACGATGCGCAGGTCAACGGCTCGATCGCGCTGTATGGGCTGGAGCGCGACATCCGCCAATCCGGCTACGGCATCAGCGCCTACGGCATTCTCGGCTGCAGCCTGTCGTACACCACGACGAGCGACTCGGCCAGCGTCACGCTCGCAGCGCTTGCGCCGGTCACCATCAACCCGGCCGCCAGCCTGGTTCCGGCGGGCGATGCCAACACCGATACCTTGCTGGTGATCGGCGGCAACTCTGCCAGCCCCTCGGAAGGCGACGCCACGACGGCGGCCACCACGAGCACCGCCTACACGATCACGACGCCCACCGCGTTCACCGTTGGCGACCGGGTCATCGCGGCGGCGGCCACGCGGCCCACCACCTGTGCACTGGCGCTCGCCACGGTCAAGAGTGTTTCCGGCAGCACGCTCACCGTCACGTCGGGCACCGCCGGCGTGGCGTCCGGTGGCGCGGTCTACAACCTGGGGGCGGCCCCGATCGCACACGCCTATGCCGTGCGCAACGGCAACCTGACGGTGTGCGACTACACCGCCTACGACTGCGGCAGCACGAGCTACACCAGCACGCTCAACAACGACGTCTGGGTGCCGGTGGCGAGCAACGTCGTCAGCCTGCGCGCACAGTACGGGCGCGACATCACCGGCATCTCGGGTTCGACCTCGACGATGACCGGCGTCGTCGGCAGCTACGACCAGACCACGCCGGGCAGTTCGGCCGACACGACCAGCATCCCGCTGTACTGCGGCTGGTCGCGCGTGGTCGCGGTGCGGCTGGCGATCGCGGCCCGCAGCCCGACCTACGACAAGACCGTGCCCACCTCGGCGGCGCCGACCTGGGACGGCTCGACCGCCAACACCGCGGCCACGAGCACGCTGACCACCGTCACGCCCACGGCCGCGGCCATCGACCTGAGCGGCAACGCCAAATGGAAGTTCTACCGATACCGGACCGTGCAGGCCATCGTGCCTCTGCGCAACACGATCTGGCAGGGCTCGCAGTCAACTTACCAGGGAGGGTCCGGCGGATGCTGACCGTTCGACATCGACACGGTGGGCACCGCGCCGCGGGCGTTCGCCGCCAGCGGGGCCTCGTCCTGGTTCTGGCGCTGATCGTGCTCGTGGCCATGGCGCTCGCGGCCATCGCGTTGGCGCGATCGACGTACACCTCGAACGCCATTGCCGGCAACCTCGCGTTCCAGCAGGCTGCCACGACTTCGGCCGACCAGGGCACCGAGGCGGCCGTCGCCTGGCTCGAGAACAACAACGGCCAAAGCAGCTCGACGACTGCCGCGACCTGCTCGACCAGTGTCGGCAGCGCCGTGCTGGCCTGCGATCAGGCGAGCCGCGGTTACCTCGCATCTCGCACGGACCCGAGCAGCGCGCAGGCCTGGCCCGACCTCTGGGCCGCACTGGTCGCCGCCGGAACCACCCCGGTCGCGCAGAGTGCCGACAGCGCCGGGAACACGGTGTCCTACATCATCCAGCGCATGTGCAGCGCCGCAGGCGATGCCGCCAGCACCACCTGCTCGACGCCGCCGGCGACCTCTTCCTGCACCAACTGCAGCAAGGCGTCGGACAGCGAGAACCTGACGGCCGCGACCCAGTTCTATTACCGCATCACCGTGCAGGTCAGCGGGGCGCGCAGCACGCGCAGCTACGCACAGGTCATGGTCGCGCTGTGAACAGCCCGCACCACGGCCACATGCCTTCGCCATCAGTCGCTCCGCGGAAAGCGCGGATTCTGGAGTCCACCATGTTCAAGAAAATCAACACCGGCAGATGGGCGTTCGGCGCGGCCCTGCTGACTGCCATGGCCCAAGTGCCGGCGGCGGTGACCGACCTGGCCACTTCGCCACTGGAAACCTCCACCGCGACGCTGGTCAAGCCCAACCTCTTCTTTGTGCTGGACGATTCGGGCAGCATGGCAAACACCTACCTGCCCGATTGGGCCAACAGCAACACGGCGGGGCTGTTCCGCAACAGCCGGTACAACGGCATCTACTACGACCCGGCCGTCACCTACTCGCCGCCGCTGAAGTACGACGGCACGAGCTACACGAGCATGACCTCGGCCAACACGTCGACTTGGGCCAGCGTGCCCGACGACGGCTACGGCGTGCAGTCCACCAGCACATCGAACCTGGTGACCACGAGTCCGTTCTTCTACACCTTCGTCGCCGGCGAGTACTGCAGCGATGCCCATCTGCGGACCTGCAACACCCAGACGGCGGCAACGACGACCTATGCGTACCCGGCCTACCTGCGCTGGTGCACCTCGTCCGCGCTGTCGAGCTGCCAGGCCGTCTACATCAACACGGCATCGAGCACGGGCGTGACCTACACCAACCCGCGCTACCCGGGCGCAAGCATCTCGACGGGCTCCGGGCCGAACGCGACGACCACGACCGTGCCCGGGTCGAACATCAAGACCACGATCTCGTCGAGCACCACCAGCTACCCGTACCCCAACACCTCCGTCAAGGCCAGCACCCGCACCGACTGCGCGGGCACCACCTGCACCTACTCGGAGGAAATGACCAACTACGCGAACTGGTGGGCCTACTACCACACGCGCATGCAGATGATGAAGACGGCCGCCAGCCTCGCGTTCTCGGTGCTGACCACCAGCTACCGCCTGGGCTACATGAGCATCAACAACAGCACGGGCAGCGACTTTCTCGACATCGCCGACATCACCACCACCAGCGGCGGGCAGAAGGCCGCCTGGTACACGAAGTTCACCGCCGCCAAGCCCGCCAGCACCACGCCGCTGCGCACGGCGCTGTCGACGGCGGGGCGCTACTTCGCGGGCAAGCTGACGAGCGTCAACTCGGTGACCGCGACCGACCCGATGCAGTACGCCTGCCAGCGCAACTACACCATCCTCTCGACCGACGGCTACTGGAACGAAAGCGCGACGCCGTACAAGATCGACGGCAGCACCGCCATCGGCGACCAGGACGCCAGCGAATCGCGGCCGTACCTGGACGGCAATGCCACGTCGAACACGCTGGCCGACGTGGCCGAGTACTACTACGCCACGGACATCCGCACCGCCGCGCTGGGCAACAGCACGAGCAAGACCGGTGTCGACGTCGCCAGCAACGCCTACTCGAACAAGCAGCAGCGCATGTACACCTACACGGTGGGGCTGGGCGCTTCGGGCTACATGCAGTACCAGAGCGATTACGCAACGGCCACCAGCGGCGACTACTACGACGTGCTGAACGGCACGACGACCAGCTCGACGACGCTGTCGAACGGCGTGTGCAGCTGGCAGAGCTCGGGCAGCTGCAACTGGCCTGCGCCGACGAACAACACGCAGACCACCATCGACGACCTGTGGCATGCCGCCGTCAACGGCCGCGGCACCTACTACAGCGCCACCAACCCGAGCGAGCTGAAGACCGGCCTGAGCAGCTTCCTGAACAGCGTGAGCGCCGCCACCAGCAGCGCAGCGTCACCGACCCTCAGTGCCCAGAACCTCTCGGCCACGAGCACCAACTACGTCTTCGGCACCACGTTCTGCTCCGCCAAGTGGTTTGGCGAACTGGCGCGCTACACGGTGAATGCCTCGACCGGCGCGATCTCGAGCACGCCCGACTGGTCGGAGTCGGGCGCAGGCTCCGACTGCACGGACGCGTCCGGCACCCTGGTCACCACCCCGCTGCTCGACAAGATCACCTACACCTCGCGCAGCATCTACACCTACGACCCGAGCGCCAGCACGACGCTGATCCCCTTCGCGTGGTCGTCGCTGACGAGCACGATGCAGGGCTACTTCAAGATCGCGGCGATCTCGTCGCTGTCGCAGCTGTGCGCTTCCGGCAGCACCTGCATCAACTCGGCCCTGCAGATCGACAGCACGACCGCCGGCACCACCACCGGAGCCGGCGGCATCAACCTCGTCAACTACCTGCGCGGCGACCGCAGCAACGAAGGCACGGCCAACACCGCCTACTACTTCCCGCGCACCCATGTGCTGGGCGACATCGTCGATTCACAGGCCGTGTACGTCAAGGCACCGTCCTTCGGCTATGCCGACAGCGGCTACGCGAGCTTCAAGACCGCCAATGCCAGCCGGCAGGCCATGGTCTACGTGGGCGCCAACGACGGCATGCTGCATGCCTTCAACGCTGATTCAGGCGCCGAGGTCTGGTCCTACATCCCGTCGATGCTGCTGCCCAGCCTGTACAAGCTCGCCGACAAGAACTACGCCTCGAACCACGTGTTCCTGGCGAACGGCCAGGTCACCAAGGCGGACGCCTATTTCAGTTCCGACTCGGCCTGGCACACCCTGCTGGTGGGCGGCCTCGGGGAGGGCGGCCGCGGCTTCTACGCGCTCGACGTGACCACGCCTTCGTCGCCCAAGGTGCTGTGGGAATTCACATACAACACCAGCGCCAACAGCGCCTACATCATGGACGCCGACCTCGGCTACTCCTACGGCAAGCCGGTGGTGACCAAGCTGGTCGACGGCACCTGGGTCGTGCTCGTCACCTCGGGCTACAACAACGTCTCGCCCGGCACCGGGCACGGCATCCTGTGGGTGCTCAATGCGCGCACCGGCGCCGTCATCAAGAAGATCGACACCGGTGTCGGCAGCTCCAGCGCCACCGTGACGGGCTGCTCCACCGCGCCCTGCCCGAGCGGCCTGGCGAAGATCAGCCTGTGGGTCGACAGCGCCACCAACAACACGGCGACCCAGGTCTATGGCGGCGACCTGTACGGCAACCTCTGGCGCTTCGACATCAGCGCGCTCACCGCCAGCGGCGGCACGGCCACGACGCAGCTGCTGACCACGCTGACGGACACCAGCGGCAACCGCCAGCCCATCACCTCGCGCCCGGAACTGGGCTACACCAGCAGCAGCCACGTCGTCTTCGTCGGCACCGGGGCCTACCTCGGCGTGTCCGACATCTCGACGACCCAGGTCCAATCGATGTACGCCATCAAGGACCCGCTGACCGGCAGCTCCACCACCACCGCGCTGTATGACAGCCCGCGCACCAAGCTCTGCAGCAGCAGCGTCTTGACCAGCTGCTTCGTGCAGGTGACGCTCGCCGACAGCTCCGGCGTGCGAACCGCCACGAGCAGTGTCACGGCGAACTTCGCGACCATGTACGGCTGGTTCGCTGACCAGCCCGAGAGCGGCGAGCGCATCAACACCGATGCCACGCTGCAGCTCGGTACGCTCGCCTACGTTTCCAACATTCCCAGCACCTCGGGTGCGTGCAGCGTCGGCGGGACGAGCTACCTCAACTACGTCAACTTCGCCACTGGGCTGGCGGTGCCCGGGGCGCCGAACGCGGGCGTGCTGCTGTCGAGTACCGGCCTGTCCAGTTCGGCGACGCTGGCGCTGACCACCAGCGGCAAGGTGGTCGCCTACACGAAATCGTCGGACGGAACCACCAACACGACGACCGTGCCCACGTCGTCCTCGTCAATCGGCACGCGGCGGCTGTCGTGGCGCGAATTGATCGTGGGGCAGTGACCTGAGGTGATGCCGGGCGTCTGAGCTACGCTTGCGGTATCGCCCAGGTTGCTCCACCCCGCATGACAGACAGACTCCCCGATCGAAGTGCCAGCAACGTCGTGCTCATCGTCGACGACGTGCCCGACAACCTGTCGGTGCTACACGATGCGCTCGACGAATCCGGCTACATCGTGCTCGTTGCGACGAACGGCGAGAGCGCCCTGCAGCGCGCCGCGCAGGCGCTGCCCGACATCGTGCTGCTCGACGCGGTGATGCCGGGGATGGACGGCTTCGAGGTCGCGCGCCGCCTGAAGGCGCAGCCAGACACCGCGCACATCCCCATCATCTTCATGACCGGCCTCACCGAGACCGAGCACGTGGTGGCGGCCTTTGCGGCGGGCGGTGTCGACTACGTCACCAAGCCCATCCGGCCGCAGGAGGTGCTGGCGCGCATGTCGGTGCACATGCAGAGCGCCCGGCAAGCCCGCCAGGCACGCAACGCGCTCGACGCTTTCGGCCACGCGACCATGGCAGTGCACATCACCCATGACACCAGCGCGAACCTGCGCGCCGGCCGCGCCGTGTGGCAGACGCCGCTCGCGCGCCAGCTGATGCACACCTACTTTGGCGTCGCGCCCGGCCAGGTGCCCGAGGTCTTGCTCGAATGGCTGCGCGAACAGTCGGAGCTGGGTTCGCAAGGGCGCGAGCCCAAGCCGCTCACCATCGCGCGCGAATCGAAGCAGCTCGTGTTCTCGCTGCAAGAGCGCACCAGCGACGACGACTGGCTGATGGTGATGCGCGAGGTGTCCGACGCCGCCGTCGTCGACGCATTGCTGCAGGCCTTCAAGCTCACGATGCGCGAGGCCGAGGTGCTTTACTGGGTCGTCAAAGGCAAGACCAACCGCGACATCGGCGACATCCTCGGCAGCAGCCCGGCCACCGTGAAGAAGCACCTGGAGCACGTGTTCGAGAAGCTGGGCGTGGAAACGCGCAACGCGGCGGCCTCGCTCGCGATGAAGAAGGTGCGCCTGTTGGCGGGCTAGCGATTGCAGATGCGCCGAGTGCTGTTCGTGTGCGGCAAGAACCGGTGGCGCAGCCCGACCGCCGAGCAGGTGTTCAGCGAGCACCCCGGCATCGAGTGCTCATCGGCCGGGCTGAGCCACGATGCCGAGACGCCGCTGTCCGTGGAACTCGTCGAGTGGGCAGAGCTGATCTTCGTGATGGAGAAGCAGCACAAGGCGAAGCTGTCGGCGCAGTACCAAGCGCATTTGTCCGGCAAGCCCATCGTCTGCCTGAACATCCCCGACAACTACCGGTTCATGGATGCTGCGCTCGTGAAGCTGCTCCGGGCGAAGGTCACGCCTTTTCTGCCGTAGCTGGCCACTGCTGCGTGGTCCGACGGCCGAGGAGGCCCAGGCGCTGCGATGCGCGAGCCATCTACTTCGAAGTCCCGCGAACAGCAGTCTCCCCATGCCTTCATGGCCTTCGATTGGCAGGGGCCACGTGATTGGACTGGAGCCTCGATGAGTGGTTCGCATCTGGGTCTACGAGCGCGTTCCGCCAAACCCCGGGCGCTTGCTGTCATGCTTGACAACGAGGATCTTGATTTCGTCGGCGCTCGCGCGGTAGATGACGGTAAAAGGAAACACGCTCATCGAGAAGCCACGCCGCCCATTTGAACGCGGTGAGCCGATTTCCGGATGCTCAAGGAGCAATGTAGCGAGGCGCTTGAACTCGGCAACGAAACGGGCCGCCACAATGGGCGAGCCTTCCCGCTCGTAGAAGGCGGCAGCTTCTTGGATGTCTTGTTCTGCTGCTGGATGAAGAGTTACCTTCATCCGGGGAAGCGAGCTTCAAGCCTTGCGACGACAACCTCAAGTGGCACGGCAGTGGCAGCACCACCTGCAAGCTCTTGTTCGCGCTGGTCGGCCAATTCATCCCAGGCAGCCTCGACGCCAGAGTCCACGTCTAGGCTGGCGATCAGGCGATCAAGCAGCTTTGCTCGGTCGGCTGGCGGTAGGCGTAGTACTTCTGCTTGGAGGGTTTCAAGAGTGATGGACATGGACATCTCCTAGGGCATGAACCCGGTAGTTCGCTCAGCTTGCCACAACTCCGAATGCAAGTAGACGCCGGCATGGGCTAACGCTTGAAGTAAGAGGCATCTTGCGGCTTTCCGAAAAACACCCCCTTGACGGATGGGTCAGCCAAAGTACGCGGGATAGTACTTCGGACAAATGCAATGCTGGCTGTCAGTGGGTGGATCGCGATGCTGAAGCGGAGCATGTGCCAGGGCCTTTTCAACGACCTGCGCTGATGAAACGTCGTCTTCCGTCACGGCATAGTCGGAGCCAATTGATATTCTGGTCACGCCACGATCGCACCAAGCGAAGACGTTTTGGCCTGCGATCTGACAGTGGCCAGGCTGGCGTAGCCATTGTGTATTTGGGCTCTGTTGAATTTCAAGTGGGTTGCCGGGCGTGAGGATTGATGGCGTGGAAGTCGAGCTTGCCGGCGATCAAGAAGATGACGACCTTGATGGTGGAGAGCCGGCCGAAGCC
>Ga0307508_10001871_pt1 | contig 23190 bp, 22 predicted proteins | sample 9_EM_MG_FD_203089 | JGI IMG/M metagenome (GOLD analysis project Ga0307508, IMG submission 203089) | Populus trichocarpa ectomycorrhiza microbial communities from riparian zone in the Pacific Northwest, United States - 9_EM | ecosystem: Host-associated > Plants > Roots > Unclassified | place... | reverse complement strand
GCGGCTTTCCAGCACGACACTTTCGGATTGGTAGGACCGTCTCTGAGCCTCCCATGCTTATGGGAATCTCATTCAGCTTCATGCGATAAAATTCACGGCAAACAGCCAAACGACCGAACACAACCGCTTAACCGCAATGTTTTGTAAATCCCTTGGGAGCAATGCCGGCAATGGGAACAACCGAATAAATCCATCTGCCTCGCCCGAGCCGTACAGTGTATCTATGGGCGTTAATTTTATCTGCCCCTGTTTCTCTTTTGACGCGTCCTCGTGGACTCCGTGAGGCCTTGGCGCTCCTTGATTCTGGCTTTTTCAGCCTTCCACAAATAGACTTCTGGGAGAAGCTGAACGCGTCAGCGTTGACCCTTTGGCACTTACAACCGTCTTGGTAAATGCCTCCCCTTGAACACTCTACAAAAGACACTCTCGAATTACCCACTATCTCCGTAACTGATGGGGAGCCACGGAGTTTGAACAAGAATCCCGCCCACGAGGAAGTGACTCCAACGTCAAATCAACTCCATGCGCCAATTCACCAGACTAGGGTAACAGCTTTTGCTCTCGGCCGCAGGCACAATTTCTGACTTCGCGATTCAGGAGCACACTGGGAAGCTGGAAGCCCTGACCGTTGACGTCAGAAACAGCGATGAGGAAAACATCGTGCGCCAGGCACGCTGCGTGCAACAGAAGATATACTAATGCTGAGCACTGTAGGGTGACTTCTTCGCAGAGGACACTGAAGCTCAACCATATCACTCCTTTCCTCAGAGAGGCCTCCGCCGTTCGCCGTCTCAACAGTCGTTCGTGTCCGCACGGAGCAATGGCACGATTGTGTCATATGGAATTCTTCGCCTTCTGATCAGTGATTTCTGCGAACTCATCCGCACCCGGCGCTCCCTGCACGACGCGGAGGTAGTGTCCACAGAATGTTATTATAGGCGTAGACGAGCAATATATCATCGGTTCCTGGTACTCGAGCTGCGACGGACAGGCAAAAAGGACCTGTGGCTACGAATCGATCGTCGGAGGAACAAGGAGTATTCGACCTTGCAATTTCTCGTCAAACTGCGGACTCCTGCAAATGATCTGGTGCGTCCTCACTGAGTCGTTGTTCGCTGGACCGACCACTTCATCCCTCCGTTTGATCACATAGGCTAGAATGGCCTCCCGTCGAGAAACATTACTTAGTGACAACGATGTGTTGGAGAACCGCCAATTGTTCGAGAGAAACCCCAGACTGCCTCAGCTCGAAGCTCTGCTCAGGGTGATGATGGAGGAACTCCCGACATATGAGCTACTTTCCGTAGGCGCCCAGGTGTACTCCCGCAGATTCCGCCTGTGGTGCTTACACGTTGTTTATCCGTGCAGGCCAACTGTTGGTTTTATACCTCATTTCTGCAGGAATACCTTGCAACAAACGGCAACCGAGGCTACTTCACGAAAAACGGCGCAATAGGGACCAAGCTCGATGCCCCGTTGCGTACGCGCATCCGCCAAGCACTGCAGCGATATGAACGTGTGGAGTCAATGGACTCCCGCCAAGCGTTGGGCCATTCGCTCCAGCGAGTGAAGAGCATGGACGCAGTTTCTACAGTGCAACCCTTGCACACATTATATGCTTCTACCAATGATCGAGTGCGGGTGCGATCACGGAGCGGAACGCAATCTAGTCAACCTGCTGGTTTTAATGATGCGGAGAGCATCTCCGCATCTACAAGTGCCAGTCAAATTTTCGAGCAATTCAAGGCGCTCAATCGTGATATTCGCGAGTTCTGCGATGATCTGGCAGAGCGCATTGGAGCATCGTATACTTTGTTGTCGGAGGGAACATCCTCGACCTTCCGCGAAGGCAACCCAGTCTGGAAAGCGGCGCACGAATTCCGATCCTTTGAGGACTACATATATTTCAACTTGCTTTCGATTGTGAGCACCCAGATTTATGTTCAGATCTTCTCCCCCTTTCACCCGGCAAGTACGGATGAGGAGAATCACGCGCAAACTACTGAATATGAGCGCAGTTTAAAGATTGGTATATCATCTTGCCAATCCCGCACCCATGTAATCACTGACGCAGTGCCCGTTCCAGACTCCGCCGGCGGCGGCAGCTGGCACTGTTTTCGATCCATGGCCGCGGCGACCAATCACGACGGCATAATGGGACTCGTCCGAAAGACCTCATCGTCCATCCAAAGTGGTCTGCAGCGGGCGCTTCAGCTTGGGGCAAGTGAGAAAATACTCCTTGATGGTTCCGCCGCTCGGCTTGAGATGGTTCTTAGGGCGGCGTATACCTGGAGTCGGGCGGCAAAGCGAGAAGCCGAGAAATATCCTTGCACTCCTTATCTCGTCAACCCGGGGACCAGGTGGGATCCATCGCTCATGGAATCGTTTGAAAGATTACGCGTTCCCGTCTCGCGTGACAGCAAAATCATCTCTCCTGTATCGCTTGGACTTATGGCCAATGTGGTTCGCTCCGGTGAATATGCGCCGCATGTGCAGCTGAAGGCCCAGGTATTGTTGGAGGAATGGTTTCACAAGCCCCAGAAGAAGTCTCGTCCACCCGAAAGCCCCAAACTCAACCCTGAGATTCGCCCGAAGAGGAGTGGATTCTGGGGAAAGAGTGCGGGGGGTCATCCGTAGAAGGTATGGGCCCTGCTTGATGTCTTTCACATATACTATTCTTACGACGTGTCCTTGCTGTTATAGGTTCAGTGCGTTCTGTGAAGTAGCGTTGACGCGCAGGACAAAGTTCCATCTTTTCCGGGATGTAGTTATGCGCATTTCTATCTTTGTGACTTGTGTTTCTGTTATTCATTCGTGTTGCCTGCGTTGTGATAAACGGGGCTATCCGTCTCACAAAATCACATATTTCGCCTGTGCCTTCTCTCGGGGTCTTACTTACATCCACTTCCGCCGCGAGCACAAGGCACATTCTCCGGTTGAATTTGAGGCACTGGAGTCTATATGATCTCGATTTTGGCAGGCATAGCACTATCCTCTTTCAAGGTTTCCTAAATTGGTTTGTTGGCCAAATACATCAGTTCTGTTGTTTCTCCGTAATCCTGCTTATCGACAGGGGACGAATCTGAGAGCCGGGAAAACAGCGTGACAAGATGGGAAGTCTAACTCATCTTTCGGCGCATAAGGCAGTATATATGTATAGTAGAGTGGAATTGATAACATAGCACGTGTAAGGCGGTTTTATGTAATTAAAATGAATTTTCTGATTCGTTTATTCGGTCAATTTAACGGCTCTCCCCATCTACCAGACGTCATTTTAATATTGGTCTGATCACGAGACTAGTCGCCGCTGTCACGTGTATTCTTCGGCACGTGCTCATGCTTAGTGCCACTCGAGTCGCACGACGCGTTTTCCAATGGCGGCCCGATTGGCGACAGGTGCACCTGGCGTGACACCTGCTACAACATTGTAATCGTGTTGACGTCTCCAAAAACGATTCACACGACGACTTCGAGTGACGCAAAGGACGAAAGCCAGGGTATGGATTTGTTGACAATGAGGAAAATTACATCGGAATCATGCCGCCTCCCAGAAGGAACCCCGGGTTCCACTGGAGGGAGTGAGTTGCTGTGAGATGAAAGTTGCAATTAATCGTCAAAACCAGCTAGTGATTTCACGCGTGTCATGAAGTTTGTCGCCCAGGTCCTCCATGTACGATTTTTTCTTTCTACAAGGACTGATCCAGATCCTGCGACCAAAAGGTGGAGCCCTCCGATAGCCACTGCCTTGGAGCTGGAACACAAAACAAGCATGAGAATCCATTTCACCAAGGCAGTGGGTGTGCTCACTTGGTTGGATTAGCGCAAGCGACCTCACAATTATCGCTGAATGTTTCCGCAAGCCGATTTTGAAGGTACCGATTGTCTCCACAACCCCCAGCAAGGATTATGAGCTGGGTGAATTGTAAACATATTGTGAGGACTCCGCGGCCTTTCACATACCGATATTCTGTTGCCTCGCTCAAACCGATCACGGATGGCCGCAATGATATCCGTCACGGACGGAATGAAAAAAGTTTCCACCTGCTCTCTAGTCGCCAAGCGTCAGATGCAACATCGTTCATCAAATGTTGGAGCATTTGCACTGCACCCTGGGATAGTCATAATGCCTCGTTTAATCTGCAATCCATCGTCATTCAAATGTCTTACTCCCACTTGCACTTTGTAAGCGTCGGTCGGAGAGTGGAATTCCAGCTTTGTTGAATGTTGGAAATCACGCAGACCGTCGTAGAGCATTGCGCCAACTTCGTCTTGATCATCGATCATGACTTCCCCGCCCATCAGTTTCTCAACCAAATGCTCCTTAAAGACTTCGTCGACACGGACGCCACCGGCGTATTTACCTAACAATGCGGCAAAGGGAGGAATGAGAATCTCTTGCATCTGACGGGATACTGGGGTACTCGCAGGATGGTACGTTCATCTCGCGCAGCCGAATATTTACGTCGGCTGATATCACCTTGTATGCCGAAATATCCGCGGTGGATCCGCCTACATCACAGATTATAAACTCCGTTCCTCGCTGGAGGACATATATATATGAGCTGACGATCACTCTGAACGGAATCACCACAACGTGCTGACCGTTAACTTGTTTCTCACAGCCGGCTTCGTAGACGTGCAGAACGAAGCGGAGGCTTCAGCCTCTTCAACAAAATGCAATCGTTTCGCGGTGCCGTTCTTCGAGATAGCACCAGCGTTCACGGCGGCCTGCTCTAAAATGTCTTGTTCGCTCCTACCCCAGTGGTTCGGATGAGCCAAGATAATCTCCACTTGATCATAATTTTCCGTCCAAACATCCTTCCCAATATAGTCACACAGATGTTGACGGGTATGGTTTATGAGGTATCTCATATAATCCGAATATACTTGGGTGGTGGTAACGTTCGGGGGTAGGCCTTGTTGTGTTTTGTCGGAACCTGGCGGGAGCGAGATGAGTACAAGCCTCACCTTTCAAAGGCAGTTCATTCTGTTCCACGATTCTCCTGGGATGTAGATGCATTTTGAAGTGTTCAACGTAATACCAATCATTTTCTTCGTCCATCCTTTGATATTGAGATGCGGCTTTCGCGCCACACGCCAACAACTGGTGTCGTAAATATTGGATGGTTCTCCGCGACAATGACAGTAAATGATACATACTTGGCCTCGACCGTCATAGAGAACAACCGAAGGTGCCTTTTGGTCCCATATCCTGTCCTCCTGACCTGGCCAGTTCTCGATCTGACTATGAAAAATCTCGGCGCCTACGCATACAGGCCAATTTCATGATTATCGTACGGGGGGTTGTGCGTCGGGCGAGCTCACCCTCCTGGAAGTAGACGACGACAGCGCTCTGCACTGTTCCAATGTCAATCGAAGCAACAAGGCGAGTCGCCTTCGGCATGTTCGCTGGCTGGGATGTGTGGGCGATGAATGAGGAATGAGGGTCAGATCTTGAAGAATCCAATGAGTGAGATGCCCAACAACACAGAGCAATAAGATAATTATGCCGATCTGTTCCAGTGGAACAAGATGGAAAGAAGCGTTCGCCGCGCAGGTGAAGTCACAATGGAATGATCCACACGATACTGGTAGCAAATCATCCACGCACATGCAACGCCTTTCCCTCGCGGCCCCCCAGCATTCAATATCGAAATTGACTGGAGCAGCAAGCATTGATTTGAATATAGCGTGAAGCAACAGCCGCTGAATTTGAGCGCCCAAGTTACAAACTCACATACTCTGAGAATACTCTGAGAATTGCCCCGTCCTTGAAATGGACACAGCCCCCCGGCCCCGCACAGCTTCGCGGCGTCCCTTCAGCAAGACGAAAATTTACATAGACTCTCTCAAGATAGCATAAGTGCGCATGTTGAACGCGTTGAGTACGCGCCTATCTCCATTTTCTGGCGCTAAAGCTTTCAGTTCGTGCACCGGTCTCCGTCGCAGGGTCTATGTTCTGTCGTACTACTGCTGCACAATTGTAAAAGTATAACAATCTCTTCACGGTCAAACTGAATTAGATTACTCAAGATCTCAGATAATCTAATTCAGCCACCAATTCAGCAGACCCAAAACGTGACGTGACACATTGTTATATCTTCTGCGAAGTGCAGTACGTTCGCTTGCCCTGAGCGCGTTGCTGGACTCCCCCCTTTACTTATCCATTCTTACAGTCCTCGAATGGCCAAATAGCGAGTCGCAACGGGCGCGGCTGCATTTCCCATCGTTCGCAATATTCGTATACGATGAAATAGGCCCCTAACTGGACAGCTCAAGGCGACCTCCTCTGCTTCCTCGCCGCATTTTCAGGAAACATTGCAGCAATGCCTCCATGGAATTAACGTTCAAATGAGCCACTATCTGTCGCTGGCGAAAGCCACGCCCCAGGAACGTGCTTTGCGTGTGCGGCCAACGCTGCTGTTGACCGGAAAATAACAAACCACCATCAGGCCGGCATTCCTCTTTTTCTGTATGTGTCAGCGCCCTCCATCCCCATCTGATGTCTGAATTGGTGATCATCCATCCTTGTCCTAACAGAGCCTGTCATGCCACGTACCCCCGAGTTGGAAGGTGATTTCTATCCGTTTCTGGGCCAAATTTAATATTCTCGCGCGGCGGCGACGCCGCAACGACTGGCTTGGGAAATGTACTCTACACCACATTGCCAGATCGGAATTACCTCGGACAACACGATTTGGCTAAATGAGTCACTCTCAATTCACTGGTCGGCTGTATCGGAGTTGTCGAGGGCACGATGCAAATCCCACGCATTTATCCAAGAGGCTATTCTCCCACGCCAATGGGTAACTTGTACACGCTCATATTCTCGCACGCCACGCTTTCGGCCTTTTCGGACACAAGCATCGACTGCTCGGTGTCGATGTACTTGCAGCTGCCCCTCTACGACCTTGGCCAGCCTTAGCGCACCGGTATCTGGATGAATGTTTTTCGGTCCACCTCTTGTGGCCCAGCCGTCATCTCGCAATGCTCTGCGGGGGGCTTGTTATTCAGTTCTTTGCCTCACACACTATTTTCGAGGGTGCCAGCCGTCCCTGATGATACGTATCGATGCCTTCGAACTGTGACGTCCTTGCCAACACCTTTACTTAACGAGGGGACGTGTCGCTTGCGCCCCGCCTCGTGTGCGCACCGGGCCGATGATTTCAGGCTTTTCAGCCCAAATCGTTCCCCCCAGCGACCTCCATTGTGCTCGTCTTGGACTGGGCCATTTCTCGACTATGTTGTACATATGTACGCGATTCAGCGCAGCGCAAACATTTCCAACGAATGACGCCGCTTAGCGGCCGATACAGTAACCGTTTTCCAGCCCTTCTTTTTCATCCTCGTTTTGATTTCGTGGAGTTTCGGGCTTCTCACCGTCTGTGTTGTGCCAATGAATCCCCTTCCCATCGGATTTATTTCAGAGCCATTCTCGTATCGTCTAACCTCACAATCGTGTTCTTGACGACACGACACATGTATACTCGGCTATACTGTGACCTTGTCTCGCAATTATCACGGCATGAATTCATTTGTTTTGCTTTAAGTTTCGCGTCATGGCGGAATTCCCGATAGCGGAGGATTTGCAAGGAATTTGCAAGGATGTCGCAATCAGAGACGCTGCGCGTGCCTGACGGAGGTTGAAATAGCCCTGTTTTCTGTGCCAGCTGGCGACGCAACTGTGACTTCGTTAGGCTGCGATTCCACTCGAGCCGTTCCCGGAAACCCCGCCTCGAAGACCTGTGACGGTCACGTCGACACCTGTTTGTTTGAATGTTGAATTCGAGCGTTTTTGACGGACGCGTGGGTCCGGGCCGACCGTGAAAACGTTGTCACAGAGCTGCACCTGTGTGATGACTTTCGAGAACCCATAGACACGCGGCGGCAGTAAACGGATTCCTATGAGTGGGCAGGATTTCAGACGCAACACCCACCCTACAGCCGATGTCCACTCCGTTTAAAACTCCCAGAAGCCTCCCTACCCGCGAGTCCTTTCCTTTGGCTTCAATTGTCTTGTTCAGATGTGTCTAACTCGTAGTATTCTATAGGCCCACCACACGCGTTGCCTGGTGAAGCACGCATTCGATCCTCCAGCTCGGGCCAGCGGGATGTCCGTAGACCAGTGCAACCACATGAGCGTCTTCGAGCTACCACATTGGCAGATACCACCGCGAGCCTTCCCCACATTCGAGCAAACGTCCCAGTACCCTCCATTGAAGAGATGAAGAAAGGAATGCTTCATGGAGTCGAAAAGAATGTTAATCAATTTGCTGGGATCAACCGTCAGACTCAAGAATTTGCCAACATATGGGCGGAACATGCTGCAAAATCCAAGGTTCTGCCTAGCAACAGTCCGCCAGTTGATGCGGCTAGTCCTGTTGCATGGCCTGCATCAAAGTTCCTAAACGCTGAGGACTACGCGTTTTTTTCCCTACTCTCGATACTCAACACCCATCTCTACAACAACATATTCAGACCCTTCCACCCTGCGGCGTCCTCACAGCAGAATTCCATATTCCAGCAGGGCTACCAGAAACAGACTCACACAGGTATCGTAAAAATCAACCCTACGGCATGAATTTGTTGCCAAAAAAATAACCCATTTGGGATAGCCCTACAGATAATCGTGGCCGCTTGGCGTTCCAGGGCTTTCGGCGCCGTCGAGGCTTCTGTCAACGGTGCTCAGAAATCAACTCTGTTCCGCGACATCGCCCGTTCCATCCAAGAAGTCTGGCTTGACGCACTGGATGTATTGCCAGGCAACCTCCCTCCTTTGCCCTCGGCCTTCATAGCGGGTATGGAAATTATTTTGAATACGGCATATGAGTGGAACCGGGTTGTGAAGATGGAGGTGGTTAAATACGACTTTGAACCGTTCGTATTTGCCCCACTTTCGCCCTACGATCCAGCAAAAATGGAGCCGTTTGAGCACCTTCATCTACCGGTTCGGGCTGGCGGCAGAATTGTCTCTTCCGTCTCCTTGGGACTCGTTGCAAGCATTGCTTTCGGCGGCGAGCGAGTGTCGCATGTCCAACACAAGGCAGGAGTATTGGGAGAGGAGTGGTTTTTGAAGAAACCTATTACGCAGCAGCCCCAGCGAACGCCCGGTATGGACATATCCGTTCGCCATAACGCTTCAACGCCGGTTCATCAGGATCCGTCCCCCCCGCCAAAGAAGGGTTGCTGTGGATGACACGTCGTATGCCGTATGTCGTATGTGGATGTCCAAATGCTTTTTCCTTTCTCAATATGGCCTGTCCTTAGAGTTGATCGGAGTATTCTCGATTTGGCCACTTTTCTGTCTGTCACAGGTTGACACATTGCTCCATTCATCACCAGGGTTTCGTCCCCAGTTGCATCATATTGGGCTATGGCTGGCTTCCTCAAGCCCGCCACCTACCCCAATCACGTTTCGTTTCGCCCGCATGGCCTCGGGTTTTGATTTCCTAGAGACGCCTCGCGTGATTCGCATTCCTAATGCGTAATTTACATCAACTAACATCTAATTTCACATAGTATCTTCGTATCTAGAGTATCTAGGAGGTACGCCTCGGATACGTGAGTAGGAATATTGTGCCAACCTTTAATATGTTTGGTTCCGATACGTGACAGAAAAACACACGCGCGAAAGACGCGCGAAACAGTGAGCAGTCAAGCAGTACTAGATACATGTGGCACCGATGATCAACTTAGGCTATTCCCCGGCGGCGTAACGATGTAAGAACTAGGGACGACCATACAATGTGTCGCGTTTTGGCGAGTGCGGAAAGCACCAAGATATCTAAATATGCGCCCCGTCCACTTAGGGGATCCGGGAAAAAGGCAGACAGATGTACCAGGCGATTGGAAGTACGAAGGTGGAGCCCGGTCATTCTTTATCCCACTTTCATATAATAAAGCCATGCTCGGGATTCTTTCTACAGCCCGCTGAGCGAATACGGCCACGTAAACATGTTGCGCTCGAATTGGCCGTTCTTCGCGTTCCAGGTATGGTTTCCTTGCCTCTGCCTGCAACAAATTTCGTTGCTTGTCTCAATATATGAAATTTTGGTTCTTGGGCAATTTTGGGACGTGCTGGAGGGGAATTTGTAACGGCCTCGCAAATCATGAATCGTATTCAGGAGCGTTGACTGGATGGTGAAGTCCACAAAAAGTGATTAGTATACAAATGAGTGATCAGATTTCGTCGTGGAGTAGTCATCAATGGTTCACTTAATCAAACGCGGGATATTGAGGTGTGGAGGTAGATGAGCAACGATATGCCAAGAATTACAAGGGCACGAGGTTGCAGTACGGAGGGGTCGTGGGAAGTGCATGACCTGCCTTGCGGAACATCAAGCACAGCATTCTTGCAGATCGCGATGCGCCACAGTGCACGCAGGGCACACCGCGGCTTGTTTACAATTCGTTTACAATAGGAAAGAATTCGGCCTGACACGTTTGCTCGCGTTGTTGCTGGAAGACCAGACGTGAACAATGGCGACCACAGTCCCACATCGCATAGGGAGATAATTCATAATGATGCTAAGGTATATGGTAGTGCTTGGAGTCGAGAATAAGAGGAGCCAAGAGGCATGGATCACGTGATGCATAACCCCATGCCTATGGGAATTTGATTCAGTTTCGAGCGATAAATTTCACGGCAAACAACCAAAGACCGAACCACAACCACCATGCTTTGTACATTCCTTGGAAGCCGGGACGCACGTAATGGGAACAACCATATAAATCCATCGCCGAGTCGAGTCGTACAATATATTTATGGGCGTTAGACTTGTGTGCCCCTGTTGCCATCTTTAGGCATCCCATGATCCCCATCCTCGTGGCACCCGCGAGGCCTGCCGCGCTCCTTGATTCTGGCTTGCCCCGCGGCCTTCCGACTTCTGGGAGAAGCTGAACGCACCACCGTCTTCGTAAATGCCTTCCCTTAAACTTTCTACAAAGGACACTCTCGAATTACCCTCTATCTCCGTAACTGACGAGGAGCCACGGACTTTGAACGAGAAGCCCTCCCAAGAGGAAGTGACTCCAACGTCAAGTCAACCCCATACGCCAATTCACCAGACTGGGGTAACGGCTTTCGCTCGCGGCCTCATGCACAACTTCTGACTTCGCGATTCAGGAGCACACTGATGCTGAGAAGCTGGAAGCCCCGGCCGTTGACATCAGAAACAGCAATGAGGAAAACATCGTGCGCCATGCATGCTGTGTGTAACAGAAGATATACTAATGCTGAACACCGTAGGGTGACTTCTTTGCGGAGGACACTGAAGTTGAATCACATTACTCCTTTCGTCAGGGAAACCTTCGCCGTTCGCCGTCTCAAAGGTCGTTCGTGTCCACACGGAGCAATGGCACCGTTGTGTCCTATGGAATTCTTCGCCTCCTGATCAGTGATGTTTGCGAACTCATCCGCACCCGGCGCTCCCTGCACAACGCGGAGGTAGTGTCCACAGAATGTTATTATAGGCGTAGACGAGCAATATATCATCGATTCCTGGTACTCGAGCTGCGACGGACAGGCAAAAAGGACCTGTGGCTACGAATCGATCGTCGGAGGAACAAAGAGTATCCGACCTTGCAATTTCTCGCTAGACTGCGGACTCCTGCAAATGATTTGGTGCGTCCTCACTGAGTCGTTGTTCGCTGGACCGACCACTTCATCCCTCCGTTTGATCACATAGGCTAGTATGGCCTCCCGTCGAGAAACATTACTTAGTGACAACGATGTGTTGGAGAACCGCCAATTGTTCGATAGAAACCCCAAACTGCCTCAGCTCGAAGCTCTGCTCAGGGTGATGATGGAGGAACTCCCGACATATGAGCTACTTTCCGTAAGCGCCCAGGTGTACTCCTCTCTACAGATCCCACCTGTGCTGACACGCCCCCCGTCCGTGCAGGCCAACTGTTGGTTTTATACCTCATTTTTGCAGGAATACCTTGGAACAAACGGCAACCGAGGCTACTTCACGAAAAACGGCGCAGTACATGTTGAGCTCGGTGCCACGATGCGTACGCGCATCCGCCAAGCGCTACAGCGACATGAACGTGTGGAGTCAATGGACTCCCGCCAAGCGTTGGGCCATTCGCTACCGCGAGTGAAGAGCATGGATGCAGTTTGTACATCGCAACCCTTGCACATATTGTATGCTTCTGCCAAGGATCAAATACAGATGCGATCACGGAGCGGAACCCAATCTAGCCAACCTGCTAGCTTTAATGATGCGGAGAGCATCTCCGCATCTACAAGTGCCAGTCAAATTTTCGAGCAATTCAAGGCGCTCAATCGCGATATTCGCGAGTTCTGCGATGATCTCGCAGAGCGCATTGGAGCATCGTATTCTTTGTTGTCGGAGGGAACATCCTCGACCTTCCGCGAAGGTAACCCAGTCTGGAAAGCGGCGCACGAATTCCTATCCTCTGAGGACTACATATATTTCAACATACTTTCGATTGTGAGCACCCAGATTGATGTTCAGATCTTCTCCCCCTTTCACCCGGCAAGCACGGACGAGGAGAACCACGCGCAAGCGACTGAATATGAGCGCCATTGGAAGATTGGTATATCATCTTGCCAATACCGCACCCATGTAACCACTGACGCAGAGCCCGTTCCAGACTCCGCCGCCGCCGGCAACTGGCGCTGCATGCGTTTTCGATCCATGGACACGACGATCAATGATGACCGCATAACGGAGCTCGTCCAAAAGGCCTCTTCCTCCATCCAAAGTGGTCTGCAGCGGGCGCTTCAGCTTGGGGAAAGTGAGAAAATACTCCTTGATGGTTTCACCGCTCGCCTTGAGGCGGCTCTCAGGGCTGCATATACCTGGAATCGGACGGCAAAGCGGGAAGCTGAGAAATATTCTCGCACTCCTTTTCTCGTCAAGCCGGGGAGCAGATGGGATCCATCGCGTATGGAATCGTTTGAAAGGTTACGCGTTCCCGTCTCGCGTGACAGCAAGGTCATCTCTCCCGTATCTCTTGGACTTGAGGCCAATGTGGTTCGCTCCGGTGAAGATGCGCCGCGTGTGCAGCTGAAGGCCCAGGTACTGCTAGAGGAATGGTTTCACAAGCCTCAGACGAAGTCTCGTCCACCCGAAAGCCCCAGACCTAGCCATGAGATTCGCCCGAAGAGGAGTGGTTTCTGGGGAAAGAGTGCAGGTGGTCATCCGTAGAGGGTACGGGTCCTGCTTGATGTCTTTCACAAATGTTATTGTTACGACGAATCCAAATTCTCGCATGCATGGGCGATTGTTTAGATAGAGCAAACGCCGTGATGACTCTGCGATTGTCGCCATGACGTGTCCTTGCTGTTGTGCGTTCTGTGCGTTCTGTGAAGTAGCGTTGACGCGCAGGACAAAGTTCCATCTTTTTCCGGGATGTAGGCATTCGCATTTCTATCTTTGTGGCTTGTGTTTCCGTTCTTCATTCGTGTTGCCTGTAATGTGATAAACGAGGCTATCCGTCGCACAAAATCACATTCGCCTGTGCCTTCTCTCCGAGTCTCACTTACACCCACCTCCGCCACGAGCACAAGGCACATTCTCCGGTTGAATTTGAGGCACTGGAGTCTACATGATCTCGATTTTGGCAAGCATAGCACACTCAACATCCTCTCTTTCGGAGTTTCCTAAATTGGTTTGTTGGCCAAATATATCAGTCCCGTAATCCTGCTTACCGACAGGGGACGAATATAAGAGCCAGACAAACGGAGGTGCATTGCGTGCCAGCGGCAAGAGACAAAACACAGTATCACCTTCCCCACAAAACCATCCAAGTCCGAATGAATACCTTGCGGTAGAGCAGGTGTGGACCAACTCAAAGCCAGTGCGAGGATTTCTGCAGAGGATCCATCACCAGACAAGGCAGCATTTTCCTCCATCTGCCTAGAGAATGATTCGACATATGCTGCTGCGCCAGAAAAATGGGCTACTCGGCAACATATAGCATGCAGACCAAGGTATTGCGGAGAGGGTGATGGAAGATCGTCAAGGTGTGTGCTTGTCGGGTATATCTCGGCGGTAAGCGGCCTCCGTTGAGTTCACCCGATACTGATGGAGTGTTTCCTAAGATATTTGTTCAGCGAGGTTCGTATCAGCCGCAAGGCATCCCACCGCGGGTTCAGGCGGCAATTGCAGACTGTCAAATAGATGATGTTGGCGGTGCTTAATGTGATGACATTCTCCGCACGGTGAATATTAGAACCGTTGAGTTCATCGAGTTGCAGATGGCTAAAGTGTCGCATGACAGTCCAAAAGAAGTAAATAAGTGCTTGCGGCATCGCACAGTTTGAGTTTGAACGATACAGCGGAAGTGAAGGAGTGCTATCGTGAGTCCTCTATCAATACCTCATCAACACCTGATATTCCTACATTGATCGAGGCAGATGTGGGCAGCGTGCGTCGATTGCAGGGCACTTCCCTAGGCATCGTAGTACTGCCGACCATTGACAATGTTCCGATAGCTAACGCTATCATACGCCCCCTACAGCGATGACCATCGCGGATTATGCTGTGGAAAACGTAAGTATGCCACTCTAGATGTAAACAATGGAGGTGAGACCGAAACTAGATTATCTTTCGCTTTGCTGTTCGATCTGCTCATCTTCAAATGAAGGCGGAGATGTATGGAAAGAAGGCGTCGGGGTGGACTCTTTGCTTGAATAAACGAGCAGTTTCTTCAAAATCGAAAGATAAGTACAGATGGAAGAGGCGAACTTACAGAAGCGAATAAAATGATTTAGAAATATGCAGGGGTTGCTGTGTAGTTTGGCCTCGTCGTCTTCGCAAATGCATATATCCTGGGATATCTTCTCTCAGGTTTAATCGAGTCAGTGCCATCACGTCACTTCGTGACGTCGTGACTTTTCCTCATCCCCCGGATCAACAATGGACCTGTCGAAGACGAGGATTGGGACGCTAAATATGTGGCGCTGTCAGACGCGCTAGGACTCCGAGTTTTTGTGCCGAAAGATCGTCTCACTGATTGTTATTGCTCCGACGGCCGCTGTCTGGGTCCCCGACGGCGAAGCTATGCATGGCGCATCTCCTCCTTCCGCGGTGCAATATGTCTTTATTCTTGCGCCACCTAAGTCCTGCGCGGATCCTGGCCTGACGGAAATGTTGGTCGGCCGTCTATCGCACCCTCCCCAGCTCCAGAACTCGAACGAGTCAGATTATCGTATCTGAAGCGCCTGCCAGTGCGTGTCACATCACGGCAGCATAGCGAATTGTCCCATTTGTCGCTTTTAGGCACAGACCGCTACCCCGACGTTCCAGTGGCCAGGATTCAGGCCAAGGGATCCGGGACTTGATGGGCGCGCCTTGCAAACGCAATCTAGTATGTGAATATATTTTGTCGTCATTGAATCCCTCGGGTGGCATCCGGGTCTGACGCAATAGCGGATGAAGCAGTGTAAATTTCAGGATATTGTAAAGGCGGTCGTAAACGCCCTCTGCCGACGCTTCATCTGCTTCGGGTCCTAGTGTTGTGCGGACACTGCTGTGGACACCGTCAGCCGAGGACTCATCTTTTCCAGCGCCCAATCGTGTAAATTTCATGGCAGCCCAAATCCACACGCGCACTGCTTCTGCCGATTCTTGCACAAGAATGTCCTCTTTCACCCATGCAAGTAACAAGAGCGCAATATCCCATTTCACCAACCTATGACTCCTGAGGATAACTCGCTGTGAGAACCTGGGGCCTAGGGCATCCTTTCTTTCGTGACATGCATCCTCGCAGCGCTCGCCGATCTTCTCGCCTCCGCTCGCTATATCCTCAGAGCCTCATTGCGACTACGCGGATAACACGGGCTAGCAGTACGCCTGCATGATGGACTACTATTATCCATGCGTCCCTCGCTCCGCGACGTGCTGATTCTGTTCTGAATCGCCGGCTGTCAATTGTATTGTGTTACCAATGTCACCGGCCACAGAACGGCGTGGAGCTGGAGCGGACAGAATCAGGGGCGAGCATTGTCGCTGTAGCTGCCTGGTTCGCAGATTACCGATACCTATGGCTCCATCGGCTAACCAAGTGTGCACAACGTTGCAGCCTGAGGTCGATCGGTCCTTGCATGACACTGAGCGCTGTTTACAATGCCATAACGCATATGTTGGGTGGCATGCTATTGGGACTCTCCATGTGACAACAAGCATGTGCATGTGATATTATAGCTACATCTTGACGTCCGATGAACGACAGTGCTCGATAACTTCCGCCTTGAGAACCCAACACGTTAACCCTGCTGTTACCGTCAGCGCCAACCCATGAGGTCGTGCACTCATGAAGACCAGGGTACAGACTGAATAAAGCCGCGTACGAATAAATACATCTTGACCAAATAAAGCACTCCTTCCCAGAACGAAAGCTCAGGTTGACCTCAGCTCAAATCTACTTCTTCAGTCTCGCCTACTTCTTCATTATCCACCTCTTCAGCCACAGGCTGGACTATCTCGTTCTTCGCTGGCGTTGGGGGTGGGAATTCGATCGGTTTGACCGCTTCATCAGGGATGCTGATTGCATGAGGCTCAGGCGACGTCACGGGCAAATCCGGTGACTTAGGTGCCGGTTCGCCGTTGATAGTGATATTTGGAATGGGTGAGCGGGGAGTCTCGGGAGGAAACTTGAACGACCGGTCCATTGTCCCTGTGCGTCGCGACCGCTTCAAGGAGCCGTCATCGAACGTTCGAAGCGAAGTGGGTCGGTCTCGTGCGGTAGTTCCTTCATTTTCGTCCTCGTCTTCTTGTTCTTCTTGTGGAGGAAGTGGCGCTGGTGATGCTGCTGTGGATGGTTGGGATTTTGTCGAGCTAGAAGGAGGTGGGGATGTTGGGAGGGAAGGTGTTCGAGAGGGGACGACTGGATGCGATTGAGGCCGAGGGCGAGTGAACGTGGTTGTTGATAACGAGGCTGAGGGGGTGGCTCCCAGATAGAACGATGATATCGGCACCATCCTGGACAGAGCGGCACGTTAACGTGCGCCGCCAAACGGTGGCGATAAAAGACTCACTTCTTTTCTTGAAGGCATGCTAGGACCCACTGTGGCTGAACAACCGGGATACTCAGTTGCAGCGCCTTCTGGTATTCTACCCCAGGCCCTCCACTGGCATTGCCAGCCACTGTCGCGCCCGACGGTGTTGCTGCGGGAGTGGTGCATACAAAGTGTGTGGTGTCAATCTGAATACGGTCGCTCCATTTCGCCTTCATTTCTGTAAGGGCCATTTTTGCAGATTCCAACGCCACTGGGTCTTGAACATGGCCAAAGCAGACACAGATACCAGAAGTGTCGCTCATAGAGTGTGTTTTCACATTAACGACATTGCTGTAAAACGTCCCAGCTGTTGTACGAAGGACGAGTTGGAAACGATAATCAGTTTGAACGTCGAGGCCGGACAGCTTTGTAGACGTGTTTTGGAGGGGTTGAGGTATAGGAGCGAGCCTTTGCGCATTTCTGTGAATCTCTAATGAGCGTAGTTTGGCGGTAGCGAGCTCGAGTGGCGGCCATTGCAGAGTAATCGAGGTCTGGGTGACATTTCGAATCTACAGGCGCCAGACAGTCGATGCGGTGCTCTCTCAATATGCGAATGACATCACTACTACCCACCTCTAATTTGGGTGGTTTGGGGAGTTCAACGCCAAATGTCGACAGTATCCTATCTTGCAAATCCCAGAACTGCGCTCGCGCTCGCTTCTCCTCTGCAAGATTTCGATGCACTGCAATGTTTACGATGGAACCTGAGGTTATTCCGGGTGGTAAAAGGATGGATGGGAATTCAATGAGATGGGCGCGTTCTCCAATGAGGATCTATGGCGATATTGTAAGGAGCCGTGGCGCAGACGACTAACAATGAGAAAAATTCATACCGCCATTCCAGCATCTGAGACACAGCAATGAGCTCGTGAGGTCTATGCAATTCACTACACAGACTCAATGACCCACCGAGCTTGCCGACTGTAAAGGTGAAAGAGTCAGTCGGTTCCGACATGACGAGGCGACTTGAGCGAGAAGGTTGAGCAGTTGTTTTGCCTTGTTGGGGCCCAGTATTTCATTCGCGAACGACCCGACGGAGTCGATGACTGATTTCTCTGATTTGCTTTGGAATGACTCGGGCTCGAGTAAGCCCAAGTCGGCGACGACCCTAGGGAGCGGCCCTGCAAATAAGTCTTCCGTGCCTTCTCAGACGTCAACACTTGCGGCTCAGCCGTATGATACATTTTCTGCCCTGGCATCTACAGCGTCAAGCTCGCGATTGCCGTACTCTCGGACCAGTTCGAATACATCAGGGGGTATTGGACACACGACACAATCACCAAAACCATCTGCTACACCTGGTCCCGCTCTGCCTAATTCGTCTTCTGTTGACGCATTTGGAAATCTGTTCTCGTCCGGAGCTGGCGCAGCTTCATCTGCTGCTAACCTGTCCATTGCTCAACAACAACTACGCCTTGCCCAGCAGAAGCAGGAGCTATCTAGGAAACAAGCGACAGAGCAGTTGAGTGATCAGGGTGCATTTTGGGACCGTTTCGAGTCGGGCGGTAACGTCTCACCCGCCGTGTCATCAACAACATCATCGCGAGTCGCGCATAATACATCCCACACTTCCTCTACGCCCCCCTTCGACTCCTCGTCACTCCTCCAGCCCTCGAGTCTTAAGCAGACCTCGAGACCAGGATCGGGGGCTTCACATAACAGTCCGTTGTCCTCGGATCCGTGGGGAGACTTTGATACTCTTGCACCCGCTAACACGACCGTCAAATCCCCTACCCCTCGGGTTGCCCAGAAACCTAACCCTGCTATCGATGATCTCTTCGACTTTGTTGAATTCGATCAACAGCTGCCGTCCACCACTGATCAAACTAAGTCTAGCGGTCCCCTTGTGTCACGGCCTGCCTCACCGGGTGATTTTGATTTTGGTGATCGTGAATACGGTGGGGATAGCCTTTTACAAAGTGAAAATAGTGACGAAGACGATATTCTTGGTGATCTTGCCAAACCTATTGATCAACTCCCCTCTCGCACCGCCTCAAGAGCTTCGACAGTACGCACCGTCTTGATATCACTTTTAAGAATAGTTGATCATTTCTTATATTCACGCTCACGACATTGCAGGAATCTCGTGCATCGTTACAGCCCAATGGTAACGATGATAACCAATTAAACCGTCGTACACCCATCTCCCGTGCCATCTCGCCGCCTCCACATATCGTTGGACAAATTGTCGAAATGGGTTTCTCGGTTCAACAAGCACGAATTGCGCTCGCGGCGACGGATACAGGGCTTGACGTAGAGGCTGCCCTGGACACTTTACTGAATAACGTGAACGCCGAGAACGTCAATGCGATTGCCACCGACTTCGGTGGAGATCGCGGGGAGATAAGTGAAGAAGAAGCTTGGGAGCGTCGAGAAGAAGAGCGGGAACGAGATCGGCGACGAAGGCGAAATGGCCCTCCGACGGCTTCATCATCGTCACCTAGTCCCCATGTGCCTCGAAGACACCAGCAAACAGCCGATCGCGAGCGTTCGTCAGCAGTTGATGGCAGCCAGCAAGGGCAAACAGCAGGCACATCGGACACGACAGTACAAATACGTGACCAAGCAGACAAGTATTTCTCCCAAGCAAGTGAGATCGGGTTAAACATGCTCAAGTCAGCCAATACATTCTGGGCGTCTAGTAAAGCGCAGTTGCAAAAGGCGTACGAGGAGCGGCGCGCTGGCTCCGCAAATGGCGCGCCCTCGAGTACGAGGCCGCGTTGGGCGCAAGATGATGTTGAGCATGATATAGAAGATGACCCAACAACGCCTCGACCAACTGGTGGATTCAGGGACGGCGAAGATGGCGGCCGAGAAGAGGTTTCACAAGAAACTCCTCCTGAGATGCCGAAACGGGCCCACTCCTCAAAGAAACCTCAGGCCGAGGTCGATCTATTTGCCCATGCCGCGGAGGAGCGCCTAGGACCATATCGGTCACCTCATCGGCGGCGGCCTGCCGTCACTCGTGAACGGGACACAGCGCCTTCCACAAGCCAAGCTGCCCCACCTCGCCGACCTCCGCATCCGACCTCCTCTTCCTCCTCAAGAGGGCCATCGGTACGCGCACAAGCGCAAGCGCAATCACCGCTTGCGGCAAGTCGACCTCCCTCTCCTCTTCACAAACGCTCCCTCGTCGCCGCGTCCCCATCTGCCCTGGCCCAATCCAAGTCTCACCGTACGCACGGGACGGCAATGTTCAAATTGGGGCGATTCGCTGAAGCTGACGCAGCGTACGGCAGTGCCATCGTCGTGTTGCCCAAAGGACATTGGGGGCTTGTGCCATTGTTGAACAATCGTGCCGCAGCGAGGTTAAAAGTTGGAGATTATAAAGGCGCTGTGGAAGATTGTTCCACTGTGCTGGAGATGATTGAACCTGCTGGCGACGGCGACACCACTTCGAATAATAAAGGGAGGGGAAGGAGGCGTTATCATCCTTCTAGGGAAGAGCCGTTGCCGCCCATGGAAGGTGATGAGGTTGTGAGTCTCGCAGAAGGGTATGTCAAAGCTTTGCGGCGGAGAGCCCAAGCGCACGAAAGTGCGGAGAAGTGGACACTGGCAAAGGTTGATTGGGAAAGACTCGTTGGTGTTGATTGGCCTGCCGGACTCCGAGTGAGGCAGGAGGCAGTGAGAGGGGTTGGAAGGTGTCGACAGATGTTGATCGAAGGCTCCAGTGGTGTTGAGAAAGGTGACTCGTTCATTAATCCCCGTGCCGCACCGAAGCAGCCGCCGAGACCGCGCCCGAAGCAACAACAGCTCTCCGACCTCAACGTGGTGACTAATTCATCCGGGGTAGTGAAACTACGTGCACAAGCCAGCACTCAAGAAGCCGAAGAAGGCGAACGCCTACGAATCAAAGATTCTGTGGACGCTCGTTTGCTTGCATGGAAGGGGGGTAAGGAAGGTAATTTACGAGCGTTGATTGCGAGTTTGGAAAATGTGTTGTGGCCCGAGTTGGGATGGGTGAAAGTTGGTATGCATGAACTTGTGACGCCTGCGCAGGTAAAGGTTAGATATATGAAGGCTATTGGGAGAGTGCATCCTGATAAGGTTCGTCCTTCTCGGTATTCTTGGGATTGGCACACTTTGACTGTGCATTTTTACGTTCTATTCTGTAGCTCAGTGCGATGAATACGACAGTGGAGCAGCGGATGGTTGCGAATGGGGTGTTTGGCGCATTAAACGAAGCATGGAACACGTTCAAGCCATAAAGGCAACAAGACCAAGACCGCCAACGCACGTTTACCTCTTGAGTGTGATAGAAATGCATATGCATAGACTGTCATGATGACAGTGATGGTCACATTCCTGATCAAGTCCATGATGCATTTTATATATGCAGCCACACTCAACGTTTTCCGTTAACGACGTGTTCATCGGATGTTCATAGTTACAATACACTCTTCCCCACGCATCCAAGCCGCCAACACACTCACACTTGCGCTGCTATGAATGCACTACTCACTACTCGGCTAGCGAGCAGACGAGTGCGGGGTGTACAGTATTTGTATTTCATCTTATTCAAACACTGGCACCAGGATATGAAAGAATCAGTGACATGTTGTAGCGCTATTACTCGGCGAGGGATAATGTAGAAAAGAACAATGGAGGGAGGATAGAATGGGATTGCTGTGTAGTATGTAAGAATCAGTGATATCGCGTATCAATAGATAGATCGATAGGCAGGGATTAAAAGCTACCCTATACTGCACGTTTCTTTACGGTGCAGTCACACACGCACATCACGTCACGCTACCGCACGCAAGGACAGATTCCTATGAAGGGCGGGGAGTCTTCTAGGTGTACATGGACGCAGCGCAGCTGCGGAGAGTTTTGGATTATACCATTATTTTTGGGAAGGGGGAAGTTGCTAAGCGCTACTTGTTTCTTTCTTTCTGAAAAGATATTGTTCCTTTACGAGGACACATCTTGAAAAGGGACATTATAATTAGAGTTTCCAATTATGGGAGCGGAAACGGGTGGCTTGTCAATACTAGAGAGAGATCGAGAGCGATAGAGAAATAGCTCATTTCTATGAGATTCCTTATAGCAGCTTCACATCGATGTCGGTCGAGCTTCTAATTATGAGAAGGAGAATGCCGGACTGTCAGTGGTGACTATGATGGATAGAAAGAATATTTTCCGTTATCAGAGTCAGGATCTTTCCACCCAGCCAGCCAGCCAGCCACCCATGCCACAAAAAGTTAGACCCCGGTCATTTTCCGAATATATCCTTATCTTCTTGGAGCGAGACTCAGAGTTTATGCTTCGGGTTCGGATTTCCCGCTAAGTATGGGTAAGCGCAATAATGGCGCTCGAGGTGAAGAGGAGTTCAAAAAAAGCGAAGAGAAAAGCATATAGATATTGTTTAGGGAGAGCTGTGAGGATGTGGCCTCGTTATTGTGAGTATCAAAGCGAGGCCACGGGAACAGCGGGTGATTTCTTGATATGGAAATTTGGAATTGTATTGCCGGAAGTGGCATTTTGTTTTGGTCGGAGGAAGGATTGACGGCCACGTTTTTCCGTCTGCCGGCGCCCACCGCCCACGATCGTCGTTGTGAAACCAATTATTTGCAACAAGCCCCTTGTAGAGGATTTATGACTCGCTGAGGGCTGCTACTGCTAGCTAGCTACTAGCTACTAGCTTACTGGCTATAAGCTGCTGTTCGTGAATGGTAACACCGAGCCAGGTGACATCCTGGGTTAGGTTCGGTGGGTGGCTGGAAGCCTCGTGTTTATCATCAAAGGTGACGGCTAGTTCTAGTTCTGGAGGACAAAAGAGGAGAGGATTCATCCGCTCAATTCGGTCACTCGCACACACGCATACAACTACTACTAACAGTAACACGCCCTCACCGTCTCCAACTCCGCCGCATCTCGCATCTCGCCTCGCGCCCTTTCCTTCCTTCTTCCTCTTTCCCCCCCCTCCCTTCCAATCACAACTCATCTTATGTCGTCTGCTGCTGTAGAACACCCAGCGTTCATAAACGCCACCGGGCCTATTGCTACAGCTACTGGGGGAGGAGGCGAAGGTTCTTCTTCCAATCCTCTTGGTGGTGACATCTACTACGATCCACGTAAGCCTCCTGTCTTCCATCCTCTCTGTACATTTAAATTCGTTTTTTATCTTCATTTATTTGATCCCCCTTCACCTCTCATTC